>Ga0181380_1000904_pt1 | contig 13233 bp, 15 predicted proteins | sample 3SPOviralmetaG_FD_130116 | JGI IMG/M metagenome (GOLD analysis project Ga0181380, IMG submission 130116) | Marine viral communities from the oligotrophic San Pedro Time Series (SPOT) site, San Pedro Channel, CA, USA - 3 SPOT_SRF_2009-08-19 | ecosystem: Environmental > Aquatic > Marine > Strait... | reverse complement strand
CTAATTTTGAGAATAAAAAAAGGAAAAAAAAGGCACATCAGACTATTTAAACCTCCAAACCTCCACAACCTCCGCTGTTTTCGGATTTATTCTCCCAGAAAATAAATTTTTTTTTTTTTTTTTTCATACATTTAAATTTTTTAAAATTTTAAAATTGATATTATTTAAATATAATTTAATGTCCTCTAAAAAAAAACAACCGAAATGTATGAATATTAATAATTATTTCAAAATAGAAAAAATATTTAAGAAGGATTTTGAGGTATATGATAGTTTTCAAGTACAAAATCAAGACAGCGAAAAAGTTTATTTTGAAGGAAGAATGAAGGAATGTAATAAATTTATAGAAGATACATTTAAAAAAAATAAATTTCTATATTGTAAATTAGATTTTGTTGTTCCTGTTTATAAAGAAACAGTAAGTTATGATAGGGCCGCTCCATATCAAGAATATCACCGTGATTTTGAAAAGTATGTAAAATTATTTTTATTTAGAAGAATAGGTGTAATGAGTATTGTTAATCTAATAATAAATGGTAATTATTTTGATTGGGACGAAATTAATTATAATGATAGTTGTTTAAAACAAATTTTATTTGAATTTAACGAAGAAATGATATATGAATATAACACATTTGAAGAATATACCAATTCCAGAGATAAGAATTATAAACTTATAAATGGAATGTGTAATAACTTTAAAAAATTACAATTTTTAGAATAAACTATTTTGAAATAAAATAAATTTAAATTTTTTAAAATTTTAAAATTTAAAATTTAAAATTGATTATATTTAAATATATTTAATGACGAATTCTCCTATGAAACAACAAGAAGAAACCTATGAACTTACTGCTGAAATAGAGTTTGAATTTTTAAAAAAATTGGGTTTATTAGATAATATTGAATTTAAATATATTGAAGGATATTTACCATTTGAAGATAAAGCAGTTATAGATTTTGAATGGGAAGGAATGGATAATGGTTGTGAATGGGAATATAATGTAAAATATAGATTTACATTAGAAAATGAAGAAAAAAAAATAGAAAAAACATTTAGTGGTGTTATAGAGAATATTAATACAAGTTCTTATATTGCTCTTATATTTATGGAATTAGACGAATATTATGAAAATCAAAAAGAAGAAGAAGAAGATTTTACTACCGACCCTTGTGATAAATGTAAAAAAATTATAACTGACGAAGATGATAGACATTTTCCAGAAAACTGGACTGATAAATATCCTATGGGGACTATGTTCTGTGGTGATTGTTTAAATGAAGAAGAAGAATAAAAAATATTACAGAATAAAAAATATTATATTTATATCATTTATTTTTTTTAAAATAATTTTAAAATAATTTTAAAATAATTTATAAAATTGATTGCACTTATATATATATAAAAATGAAAATGAGTTTTACACAAACAGAAGAAAAAATTAATAAATGTATTATGTGTAATGTTGAAGGGAGACAAAATCCATTATCTCCTTTTACATTAGCAGAACAATTTATTATTTGTTGGTATAAATTTGAAGATGGAATGGTATGTTCTGATATGTGTTGGGATAGAGCAAAAGTAGAAAAAAATTTAAAAAATAATGAAATTAAAAATATTGATACAGTTGATTAAAAAACTATTTTGAAATAAATTTAAAGTTTATGAAATTAATTTTTTTATTTTAAAATAGTTATAACATATTTAAAATTGATTTTATATATTAATATAATAATAATGAGTGTGAATCTTAAAAATACGATTTTCTATACAGGTAATAATACTAATATGGAATATTATAATGATTATGTAGTTAAAAATTTTGATAGAACAAAATTTAAACGAATAATTGTGAGGTGTTTTCCAGAAGATTATGAGAAAATATTTAATGAAGATTTTAAATGTTCTTCAACTTGGGTTGGATTATCATCTCCTGAAAAAGATAAATCCGAAGTAAAACATTATAAATTTTCAGGAATGGATTTTAAAGTTGATAAATGTAAAAGTATGGTATATAATTCATTTTCTATTGTATTACCACTTGACGATATTGAAACTGTATCCTCATTTCTAATTGCTAAATTTAAAAAAACAGACTATATAAATATGTATAATTCTGATAAAGTTGGTTCATTTACTATTATGGATACTTATGAAATAGAACATCCTGATTATTGTAGAAAAAAATATATTGATAATACTTATGCTACAAAATATCCTATTAATATTTTATCATTAGGAAGATATACAAATGATACTGGATTAACACATAGATTACTTTGTAAAATGAAAATTTATCATCATTTATGGGTTGAAGATTTTGAATTTGAAAAATATGGTTATTGGTTTAATCCTACTTATTGTTGTCTTCATAATACAGGAATAAATTATTCAGAACAAAAATTAGGTTCTCAATTAGTAAGAAATTGTATATTAGAATTTTGGGAAACTGAAGCGGAACATACTCCAAAAAAAATATGGATGTTAGACGATAATATTGAGTGTTATAAACGATTAAATCAAGGGAAAAAAATAAAATATGAAGGAGCAAAAATATTTACTTCAATTGAAAATTATACAGAAAATATACCAAATGTAAAATTATGTAGTCATAATCTTAATGGTTTTATTAATGGAACTGGTAGTAGAAAAATTATTATTGAAAATGAAAAACATTATTCTTCATTATTAATTTCATTAGGAACTGGATTAAGATTTGAATCTAAATATAATGAAGATGTTATTTTCTCAATTAAAAATATATTAGAAGGATATAATACATTATGTTTTAATCATATCTTATTTGAAAAACCAAAAAGTGGAACAACCAAAGGAGGTAATGAAGGAATATATAAAAACTATACTGACGCTGGATATAGTGATAAGTGGGTTAGTACAAATGTTTTTCTAAATATGTGGGTATTACAAAATAAAATTAAATTTAAGAAAAATAAAAATTTAGAAACATTTTGGAAAAAAAAATGGTTACTATCTGTTGAACCAGAGAGAAAAAAACAAAAAACTAAATTAATTCATAATTGTAATTATAACCAATTAGATATTGAATATAAATCTTGGGATAAACCTAATCTTGAAAATGAAGAATATAAGATTCATTTAGTAGATGATAATTAGAATAAAAAAATAATTATGAATAAAAATTTATAAATTTAAATTTTAAAAATAAAAAAAATTTTTTTAATTTGAGAAAATAAATTTAAAAACAGCGGAGTTTGTGGAGGTTGGATTTTATGGTGGATTATTAATACATTCAATAGAACATTTTACACAACAAGGAATACCAACATTATTTCCAAATGTTCTTGTTTTACACATATTACCACAGAACTCACACCGCTCCTCTTCTTCCCAATATAATACTTCATTTTCATATAATTTTATTTCATAACAAACATTTTTTAATTCTAACATTAATTTTTTTTTATTTAAAGTTATTAATAAATCATTCATAGAACTTTTAATATATTTGTTATTGATAATTTCAATAATGTCGCTGTTAAGATTTGAAATGGATGTCATTATATTTAAAGTTAAATAATATCAATTTTAAAAATTTTAAAAAATTTAAATTTATAAATATAAAATTATTTTTATTCTCTCCACCTTATTCCTAATGCTCCTAAAATTTTTTCCATTTGTAGAAAATCAGTTCCACAATAAATTCCTTCATTATTCTTATAAATTTTTTCAAAATGAAAACCTAATCCACGAGGACTATTTTTCTTATGTATAATTTTTTGTTTATCTCTAAATATCGTATCAAATAATTCATATTGTTTTATTGTTTTATCAGTTTCAGTACAACACATTTGTGGGAATAAATCAGAATATTTATACAAATCTTCTCCATATAAATTTTTTCTAAAAGTTTTAGCATTAGTATAAACAGTTTCAAGACAATAACTTTTATCTGTAATTTTATTTACAATACATAAATAATTAGAAGGATTAAACCAACTTTTATTCATTTTGCTATAAACAACAATATCTCCTATATTTAGTGATACTTCTCTCTTATAATTTCCATTAAAATTCCTAAAATATTTTTGTTGTAATATTTTATTCACAGATTTATTAATATTTTGTAAAACATCCATTAGATTTTGAAATAAATAATGTAATTTTTTATATTTTTTTTTTATTTCTTCTTCTAAAAGTATAAATTTACAACTACCTAAATTTCTTATACGACAAAGTCCATATTTTACTAATTTAAGTTTATCCCAATCCCCTCTATGATATTGTTCTACTAAACACATTAATATATTAACTAAATTTTTAGATTTAAACATATATTCAATATATCCATTAGTTTCTAACATTTCCATAATATATTTAATATCACCTAATTCTTGTTCTTGTAATTGTTGTGTTAAATCTTCTTGAGGAACAAAAACAGCGTCCATATTAAATTATATTTAAATAATATCAATTTTAAAAATTTTAAAAAATAATTTTAAAAATTTTATTTCACACTTTAATTTTATAAAAAGTTTAAATTTATAAATATAAAATTATATATAATGCCTATGATATATGAATCATCTGAAAAAAATGATATTGAAACACCTTTAAGGATTGTTATAGAATGTGTAAAATTATTGAATATAAATTATAATGATTATGTATTAGATTGTTGTAGTGGATTAAATAATATTTGGTTAGATAATATTAACTGTAAAAATAAAGATTATTGTGAAATTAAATTAAATAAGGATTTTTTAACATATGAAAATAATAATATAGACTGGATTGTTGGAAATTTACCATTTAATTTATTTTCTAAATTTTTTAAAAAAATAATAGATTTAAATGTTAATAAAGGTTTAGGTATTATTTGTTTAGAACATTCAATAACACCATCAAGAATGATAATATTAAATTCAAAAGGTTTTTATATAAAATATATAAGAAAATTAAAAATAAAAGAATGGAAATTTGGATTTAATGTTTGTTTTTTTGTTTTTATAAAAGAAAAAAATAGTTTTTGTGAAGTGTTACAATAAAAAAAATTAAATTTTATAAATATAATTATTTTTATTCACACTTTAATTTTATAAAAACTATTTAAAAATAAAAATGTAATAATAATAAAAGTATGAAGTTAGTTGAATTTCTTGAAAAAAATAATATTAATTATTGTCCTATTAATTTAGAAAAACAGGAAAATGGAAAATGGGGACAAGGTCAAGAATATAATTCACTAACATATGGAACAAAGTTTACAGGTAAAGAAAATTTATTTTGGAATGTAAAAAAAGATATTATAAAAAGTAGAAAAGAGAATATACATAATTTTAAACATTTATTAATAGATTGTAGAATAGTGTGGCAGTTAGATGTAGATATAGAAGATAATGATGACTTTGAATTATTAGAAGAAGAAGCAGAATTATTATATAGTAAAATAGAAAAACAAACAACACATTATCAATCTAATAATAAAGTATGTGGATTACATTCATTTATATTAGATAAGAATGAAAAAAATAATAAAAGTATTGATAATCTAATTGAAAAAACAAAAAATATTAAACGATTAACTGATATAAATAATAAAAATAAAAAGGGAAAAAATAAATATCTAAATGAAGAATATAGTTTTTTAGAAATAATAAAAGATTTTACTTGGGGTACAATAGATAGAGAAGTAATAAATGATAAATATAATAATCCAATAAAAACACAAAGTAATACTTTATTATTAAAAATAATTAAAAAGGAATGGTATGATATAACTACTGTAAATAATGAAAAAAAAATGTTAGAACAAAAAGAAAAACGAAAAAATAGTTTGAAAAAAAAATCTAAACCTATAATATCCAAAGAGGAAGAAGAGGAATTAAAAAAAAATTTAGGAATTGAAGAAACAGAAATAGTAGATTATGAAATAGCAGAATATAATGAATATATTTTAAATATTGATAAAAAATATTGGAATACTAATAATGATTGTTTCAAAATAATAGGTTCTATAAAAACTATGAATAATGAATTATTAAAAAATACTTTTAAAAATATATTAAAACAAAGTGATAAAATTAAAAGTAATTTTAATGAATGGTATGATAAACAAGAAGAAAATTCAAAAAAATATACTTTTAATAATTATACATTAAAAACATTTTCAAAAAATAGTAATACAGAACAACATTATAAAATTAAATGTAAATATGATATTATAAAACAAAGAGTAAATACAGAATTAAAATTATCAAGTGATGAATTAGCACAAATATTTTTAAATAATAATCTAGATAATGTAATTGTAAATGAACCAGAAACAATTGAAGAAATCTCTACAATATATTTCTATGACCCTGTAAGACAAATATGGGTAAATCAAGGAGATAAAACAAAAGGAGGTTATAATTGTAATACTATAAAATTATTTATAGGAAAAGAATTAACTACATATTTATTTACTTTATATAATTTAGAATTCGAACAAGACGAACCTAATGAATGTGCGGTTAAATTATTATTAAAACGATATGAAGATATAAAAGAACCTGCTTTAAAAAATACTATTTGTGAAAGTTTGGTTCAATATATTCAAAGTCATAATTTAGTAAGTATTACATTTGATAATATACCATTAAAATTAGTATTTTCTAATAATGTAGTATTTGATTTTGAATTAATGACGCCAGTTTATAAAATAGAAAAGGATGATTATATCTTAACAAAATTACCTTATAACTGGAAAGAGGAAGACCAATTAATACAAGAAGAATATGAATTATTTTGTAAATTTTATGATGAGTTAATGTTACTTCCTGAATGGGATAATGAAGAACAAGAAAAACAATTTAAAGCAAGACAAGATGATTTAACATATTTTATGTGTATGTGTTTAATTGGAAAAAAACAAGCATTATTATTTATATTAAATGCTAGTGGAAGAAATGGTAAAAGTTTATTAATGAAAATTTTACATAAAGTATTAACAAATAATTTAATGTGTAATTCTATGAATTCTAGTATCTTAACAAAAGATATAGACGGTGAAAGAGGCATTCCTGAATTAGCAAAATTACATAATATCAGAGCGTCAATATTTAATGAGTGTGATGAGAATAAACCATTATGTATTACAACTATTAAGAAAATGCTTGGAGAAGATATATTACAAGTTAGAAAATTATTTGATAATTCTATGAATAAAAATATAGGTTATTTAACTGCTGGAATTTGTTTAAATGAACGACCACATTTTGACGGTACAGGTAATGAAGGATTAAATTCAAAAATAATAGATTTATATTTTCCTAATACATTTGTAGATAGTGATGATTCAAGAATTAATACATATAAATATACTGAAAAAATAAAAAGTGGATATTTTTATGAAAAAGATACTTCAAAAATGGATGGAGATTTCGCAGATAGAATGAAATGGTATATGTTAAAATATTTAATAAATTTTATGAAAAGATTTAAAGAAGAGAATAATAAAAATATATGGGATACTTCGTGGAAATTTAGTGAATTAACAAGAGCAAGAACAAAAGATTATATTTCGTCATTAAATAATATTAGTGAATGGGTTAATTCACAAGTAATTCATACACAAGATGTTAATGAATGTATAAATATTTATGACGAGTTATGGGCGTTATTTACTAAATCACAAGAGTATCTGGAAGCGGATATTAAAAAAAGACCAAAAAAAGAGAGATTTAAAAATGATATAAAAAATTCTGATGTATTTGGAGAATTTTATAATGAGAAAAATACTACAAGAAATAAAAAAAAATTAATGAAATCTGGTTGGTTAGAAGGATTTATATTAAAGAGTGAATTTGAAAATATACCTACACCAGAAATATTAGTAGAAGAAAATACAAGTGAAAATGATATTGTAACACCTAACGATATTGACGACTTTTAAAAGTTTATAAACTATTTAAAAATTAAATTATATATTTTATTAGAAATGCCTTTAAAATATATATATACTCTCAAAGTAAATAATGATACGCATAAGTTTAAAAATATATATGAAATCATTAATTATTTTAAAAGTATTGATGTTGTAGTATCTAGAGACCAGTTACAAAATTTTTTTCAAAAAAAAACTAAAACTCCATTTAATGCGATAGAAAATATTGTTAGATTTAAAGTATAAAAAACCTTTTAAAAAAGGTTAATCCAAAAACTTTTGACTTACACTTTTTTTAAAAGTGTTTAAAAAGTATTCCAACCTTTTTTAATGTAATGGCACTTTCTACACCTCATATATGGTTCACATTTTTTACCACAATCCCAACATAATATATTTTTATTTTTTTTTCGTTCTTGATATTTATTTTCTGTTTCTTGTTTTTCTTTTAATTCATTTTGTAATCTACAATCATCACAAAAATTATCTAATCTATTTGAATGTTTTTCTCCACAACCATCACACCGTTTATATCTATGACTATCACCTACTTTATTTACACATTCTGAACCAACAGTAATTATTAAATCGTCTTCTTCATTATATATATAATAATTATATTTGATAGGATGATGAGTACAAAAACATTCTTCACTAAATTTTGGTAATCTATCTTCTAAATCAAACCATTTATGCGACCAAATTATACTATCTCTACCTTTAGGAACAGGGGAACAACCTATACATTTCCATTTATAATAATCTTCTGGTTCATATCCTAAATCTCTCATTTTTTTTATAAATATTTTATGTTTATTCATTTTCTCTATTATCATATTTTTATATAAGTAATATTTTATTTTTAAATAGTTTTTTATAAACAATTTAAAAATAAATTTTCGTTATATAATAGTAATGAATATTCAAAATGTCCTTGAAGAACACATTTTATCTGGTGTGAAAAAAAATTTAAAAAAAACAAGTATGGTTGTATTCATTCAACAAATAAAAAAACTTTTTAAAATTATGGATATGGATATAGTAGAAAATGATAATACTTTAAATTTAGATTATTTAATAAATAATTTAAATAAATTAAAAAGTATTTTTGTAGAAAATTTATATGAAAATCATACAATATTAAATTATTTAAATATACTTTTAATAATTTCAAGAATTCCAAAAGTAAAAGTAAATATTGTAAAAAAAAATTTAGAAAATTTACTTTTATATTTTGATACAATTAAATCATTATGTAATAAACGAAATATAGAAAATAATAAAAAATTAGAAAATAATTTTATTAGTGATAAAACATTTGATACTGTTATTAGATTATTAAGAAAACAAGTAGATAATAATTTAGATGATAGTGAATTATTACAAAACTTTATATTAATTTTATTTTATAGTGGAAAGTATTTTAAACCATTAAAAAATGAATATGCTGATATAGAAATAATAAATGATAAAAATAATATAGATAGTGGTAATTATTTATTACAAAATAAAAAAACCACATTATTAATTTATGATAATAAATTAAATTATATGAAAAGTTTTAATATTACAAAAGGTTCATTATTATATACTTATTTAACAAAATTAATTAATATTAGAAATGAAAATGAAAATCAAAAGTATTTATTTGTAAAAAAAAATGGTAAAAAACTAACTAGAAATAATTTAACAAAAGTAATAACTAAAATATTTGAAAAGTATTTTGATAAACAATTAACTCCTAATGTGTTATGTGATATATATGATAGTAAATTAAAATCAGAAGATGAAATTTATAAGAAAATTGAAAGTGATTAGGTGCTTTAATTTATTTTTTTTTATATTGTTGAAGTGCCAACAACTCCACCTTGATTATGAAATCTCATAATTCCGTCTGCGTCCATAGTTGGTGTTTCCATTTTTGAACCTGCTTGTGCTCCTTGTTTGGCAGCATTCATACCTATTGTAGCAGAAGCACCCATAATAGAAGACACAGAACCTCCTTGTGCCCCCGCTGTAACGGCACCTGCTACAAAATCCGCTGTTTTTTGTTGAGAAGGATTTAAATGATTATCGTTTCTTGGGCCACTTACTATTTTTGGTGGAGGATTATTAGGATTACCTGCTTCTGTTTTTGCTTGTTTATTTAAACTATGACTTGATACAGGATGTTCGCCTGAATGAGGCACAGGTGTAGGTTTAGAAAAATTATGAATAACTATTTGTGGTGGATTTTTAGTAGGAGTTTTTGAAACAACTATATTATTATTATCTAAATGTTTGCTTAAATTATCACTATGTTCTTTATTATGTTCTTCAATACTTTTACCTTGTGCTAAAGTTGAATGACCTTGTTTATTATTTTGGACTCTTGATTCTACTTGTATATGTTCTGCAGGATTATTAACGTGATATGGTTTTAAATATTCTAAATATTCTTTTTGTCCTACTGAAAATCCAGAATTAAATCTAAAATTTTTAAATTGTTGAAAAGTCATATAATTATGATTAACTGGTTGTGATTTATGTGGAGGAGCAGGAGGAGCAGAAGGAGCAGAAGGTTTAGTGGATGTTCCAATTTTTCCACTACCCATTATGTTACTAATTCCTCCAGACGCAGGAGGTTGTTTTTCTGGTTTACCTTGTGGAGGTTTTACAGGTATTGGTTTAGTTTTACTTTTTTCTTCTCTTGCTTTTTTTTCTTGTTGATTATAATATGCCATTTTATCTTTGAAACCTTGTTGAATTTCTTTTAAAACTTCTGCTCGTCCTTGTTTTATAGATTGTTGTTGTTGATTATATTTTTTCATTTGGTTATTATAATAATCCATTCTTTCTTTATTACCAGTTGCTTCATCAGGGCCAATAATTAAATTTGGATAAGAAGGTTTTTTAATTTGTTCTTTCATTTCACTTGATAATTTATTAAATTGCTGACTTACTGCTTTACTTGTCTGTGCTTTTTTATAATCATTATATTTATCATCTGTGCTGGATATTCCATATAATTTAAGTAACTTATCATATTGTTCTCTATTCAACATATTTTATATATTAATAATATATTTTAATTTTAACACTTTAAAAATTAATTGTTTTTTTTTCAATTTTAAAATTTGGTTCTTTTTTTTTTTGTCTTTCTAATTCTTTCTGAAATTTAATTTCTTGTTTATCTTGTTCTTCTTCTAATTTTTTTTTTTCTAACCATTTCTTTCTTCGTTTTTGTATATCTTCATAATCCCATTTTTCTCCTAATTTTTCCTTTGCTATACTAAATATAAATTCTTCTGGTAAATCCCAATAATTTTTATAATTATCTACTAATAAATTTAACTTTTGTTTTTGTGTTAATTCTAAAGTATTTTTTATATAATAGGTTCTTAAATCATTAGTCATATCCTTATTACATATATTAACATTTCCTATTAAATAATTTATTTTTTGTATATCAAAAGTATTATGTTTATGAGTTGGTAATAAATTTTTAAATTCATCACCTGTAAATTTACTTGGTTCTTCAAAGTAATCTACTAATTGTAAAACAGTGCCTTCTTCTTCTTCAACTATTTTCATATACATATTATATTATATTTTTTTTATAATATTAACACCATATTTTTTTTCATATCTGTTAATTGCTTTATCTAATGAAGGTTCAGTCCAGAGTAATTCTTTACTATGAAATATTCCACTATGTTTTGAATTATAATTTTTATCTGCCCGATGTCTTGCAATCCAAGCAGATTTTTTATCTTTATCTTTATGGTCTATAAATGTTTTACCAACATTACTGCCAAAATGATGACTATGGTCGCTCATAACAATTTCAAATCGTTTTCCTTTTCTATCACTTTTTTTTAATATAAATTTTTTCTTACTGCCTGTGCCTTTCATATATTGTTATGGTTTATTTTTTTTTCAAATGAACTTTATCTATTTTATGTGCCTTACTACTTGGGTCTAATGCGGCATAAACTCTACTATATGCCCACTGTTGTTTCTGCATACCAGGCCTTACTGATTTTGGATTAGATTCAAATGCCCCTTCACCCTTTTCAAAAATAGTTTTTATTCCACTATATTTGTAATCTGATATTTGACTTATTTCTTTTAAATTATGTGGTTCATCCTTTTTAAAACCATACTTTTTATTAAACTTTTGCTTATAAGTTAATACCATATATTATTATGATATTTTTTTTTTAAAGTCAATAAAACTTTTAGAAGTTATTAATTCATTCATAAAGTCTTTTAATATTTCTACTTCATTTTTTAAAGTATTTATTTCTTCTTGTTGTTGTTTAACAATATTATCTAATTGTTGTGTAGCATTAAAATTAATTACAAATAACGACTGTTTATCTAATATATTAAAATTATTTACTTTATTACCTATACAAAAAACATTATCCCATTTTTTATTAAAAGTAAAAGTATTATCACTATTACCTATTGATGTTATTTTTGTTTCAACTTTATCGCCTTCATTCCAGCAAAAGAATTTATAATCTACATCAACAACATTATTTAAATCATTACTTTTCATTTTAAATTTATTTTCAAAATCACTCCACTCAACAGTTATTTTTTTATAAACATTTGGTATATATTCGTGATTTAAAGTTATTGCTTTTGGATAAATTTCTTTTACTTGTTGTGCTATAAATCCTATTTCTTTATGTTTTGGGTTCTTCCCTTTACCGTCAATATATTTATAAGATTTTACTTCTAATTTTCTTAATAAATCTAATCCATTATTAAATGGTTCAATATCTTTTTTTATTCTTTCATCTGAAGCAACCCATATCTCATTGCCAGTTTCTACATACAGGCCATACTCAAATCTTGCTGACATATTTACTGCTCCGTTGATGGCGATTGCACGGCCCCCAAGACTCGGCACATTTTGATAGTACAAAGCACTACCCTGGCCAGGGTCAGGGGCAGGATAGTATCCTACAACTTCTAGTGGATATCTTGTGGTAGAATCAACTCCATAATCACTCTGTATCTGGACTGGGCCAACATATTTTATCCTATCACTTTCAAAAGCAAATGCTGAATTATTATTAGAAGAATTTTGAAAAATAGTTGCTTGTGCTACATCAACTACAGCATAATTGATGTATAGTTCATTATTATTAAATTGTATATAATCATTTGTAGGGTCTGAACCATTTGCTATTTTCCCGCCCTGTATAACCTCTGTTAAAGCATAATTTATATATAAATGACCATCACGCCAACTTACAAAATCATTTGTGGGGTTGCTGTCGTTTCTAATAGAACCATTTTGAACTAAATCTATTTGAGTATTTACATAAAT
>Ga0181380_1000902_pt1 | contig 13237 bp, 14 predicted proteins | sample 3SPOviralmetaG_FD_130116 | JGI IMG/M metagenome (GOLD analysis project Ga0181380, IMG submission 130116) | Marine viral communities from the oligotrophic San Pedro Time Series (SPOT) site, San Pedro Channel, CA, USA - 3 SPOT_SRF_2009-08-19 | ecosystem: Environmental > Aquatic > Marine > Strait... | reverse complement strand
TATGGGTCGTAAGCCCAAGCAGTTAACATCACTTGTTCGTAACACAGTTAACATGATTGGTTCATTGAACGTTGGACTAGTATGTACTAACCATACATATGCATCGCAAGATATGTTCGATCCAGATGATAAGATTAGTGGTGGTTCAGGCTTTATCTATGCATCAAGTATTGTTGTTGCAATGAAAAAGATGAAGCTGAAAGAAGACGAAGATGGTAACAAGATCAGTCAAGTTATGGGTATCCGTGCTGGCTGTAAGGTTATGAAGACTCGTTACGCAAAACCGTTCGAAGGTGTACAAGTAAAGATTCCATACTCAACAGGTATGAATCCGTATAGTGGCTTGCTTGAATTGTTTGAAGCAAAAGACATTATTAAAAAGCAAGGCAATAGACTTGCGTACACTACACTTGATGGTGAAGAAATACTTGACTATCGTAAAAAGTGGATTGGAGAGAACCTCGATAAGGTTATGTCAGATTATCTAGTAAAAGAGTCACAAGTGGTAAATACCTCGGATGACACTACTGACGAAAACGAAGTAGAACTAGATGAAGACTTACAACCAATCGAGGAGTAGACTATGGATGATACACAAATAGTTGATATTTGGACAATGTTTAAAGAGTACATTGACAAGAAACACGTTGAGCAGGCTGCTGAACGTTTTGTAGATTTAATGGCAGATCTTGGAACAGAAGATCAATCAATGATATCTGCACTAGGTCATGATGCATCATTAGATATTGCTATTAATTACTATCTAGATATTGACGAAGATGATGTATTGGATGAAGAATCAAGTTGGGATTAAATAATGGGTTGGTATAGCGAAGTAAGTCGTGATGTAGGTAAAATACCTCAAGCAGTTGCACATTTTGAAAACGAATTAGTTGAAGCTCGAAAAGAAGTTAAACTAGTTGGAAATGTAGAACGTGCGGCAGCAAGTATGCCAGGCATTGTTGAACACAGATTTAATCAACTACAAGAGATTGAAGCTATACTACACTATCTCAATATCGAGCTACGCAGATTGCGTAGCTCATTCTTTAAAAAATATCTTGAGAACTATCAACGAGCTCTGTCTAGTCGCGATGTAGAAAAATACGTCGACGGCGAGGCAGATGTCGTTGACTACGAAAAGATTATTAATGAGTTTGCGCTAATGCGTAACAAGTGGTTAGGTGTACTTAAAGCACTTGATCAGAAACAATGGCAAATTACTAATGTTGTAAAACTTAGAGTTGCTGGTATGGAAGATGCTAGTTTATGAGTCATTGGCACGATGAATTAAGCCAAATAACTGATGTAGACACATTAATTGATGTGGGTGTAATGGAAGGTACATTTCCTTTATACAATGCATTTCCGTCTGCAAATATGTTTTTATTTGATCCATTAATTGAAAGCCAAAAAATAGTACAAGTGCCATTAGTAACTAGAGACTATAAATTTTATAATGTTGCATTAGGCGATACTACTGGACAAGTAGTAATTGATATTCAAGCTAATATGCGCCAGTCAAGTATATTAAAAAGAGCTCGAAGAGTTAAACCGTTAGCCGAACAAAGGCAAGTTAAATTAACAACATTAGATACTGAGCTACCGAGTATGAAGTTAGGTAAAACTTTGCTTAAAATTGATACTGAAGGATACGAAATGCGTGTTCTTAAAGGTGCTACACAAACAATAAAACATTGTAATTATATTATATGTGAAACTAATGTAAGAGAACGTTTTGAAAATAGTTATAGGTTTGAAGATATGATTATCTTTATGGTTAACAAAGGATTTTCTGTTAGAGCAATTCTTAGTGCGCCAAAAGCATTAAACTGTATAGACATTTTATTTGAAAGAAACCAAAAAATAAAATGATTGGTTATGCAGTATCACAATGTAAGGCTGCAAAAATAAAACAGCTTACTGAGTTGATTTCATCAACTGGACAAGATAAAATGTGTCGAGTAGATTATAGAGATCTACAAACAATGACTCCAGATTTTTTTATACAAAATGGTATAAAAAAGAAAGCACGTGACGGCAACAAATATTACGAGGGTGTAGAACGTATTTCTCAAGATCAGAAAATACCTATCCTTATAAGAGAGCTACCTGTTTTACGACAAATATGTCTCGGGCAAACTGATAAAAATACAGCGTTTTGTGATAGATGGATACGGTTTTCCTGGAACTCATTTTTTATGGATGAAGGACTACATCCTTATGATCCTTCATATGATAGATGGAAAGAATTACAAACAAAGTATAGTATTGATGTGTTACCTCAGCAAAAAAGAGGAGACTATATACTTTTTGCATTACAATTAGACGGCGACAGTGCATTAAATAGAATAATTTACAACAATAATAATTACAAAGATTATCTTGTAACTGCAATATCTAAAGTTAAAAAAATTACAGATCGTCCGATACTTATAAGAAGTCATCCTTTAGACAAGACTGTTATTACACATCTAAAAGAAGTATTTAAAAATACAATAGAATATAGTAATGCACCATCTTTATATGATGATTTAGATAGAAGTTATTGTATGATTACATATAATAGTACAAGTTGTGTAGAATCAATACTATACGGTACTCCTACTATAGTGCTAGATAGCAGTGCAGTAGCATCACCCGTAGCTAACAAACTTGAAGATTTAGAATCATTAAAAGAGTATGATTTATCTAAATGGCTACAAAAAATTGCATTTATGCAATGGCAAGGTAAAGAACTTACAGATGGCTACGTATGGAATCTTCTAAAACAAACTGCACAATTAAAGTAGTATATAAATATTGCTATGAAAGTAGTATTGGTAACAGGTGGTTTTGATCCACTACACTCCGGGCATATAGCCTATTTTAAAGAAGCAAAGAAACTTGGCGACAAACTTATTGTTGGCATTAATAGTGATGATTGGTTAACACGTAAAAAAGGTAGGCCGTTTATGCCTTTTAAAGAACGATGTGCTATCATTAAAGAACTTAGTGTTGTAGACAAAGTTATAGGGTTTGATGATGAAGATAACGATGCGTGTCACGCAATCTTTCATACTATGGCAACTAACACAGGTACTATTGTTTTTGCTAACGGCGGTGACAGAACAAATACTACAACGCCAGAATATGTTACATACGGCGATCACCCGCAAGTTGAATTTGCATTTGGTATAGGTGGCGAGAACAAAGCCAACAGTAGCAGTTGGATACTTGACGAGTGGAAAACACAAAAGACAGAACGCGATTGGGGATATTGGCGTGTATTAGATCACAAACCAGAAAAAGGTTATAAAGTAAAAGAACTAGTGATTTATCCAGGTAAATCACTTAGTGACCAAAAACATTTCCTCCGTAGCGAACAATGGACTATATTAGAAGGTGTAGTAAAAATGGACACCGAATGGAATAATATACAAAGTTCGCTAAATTTAGAACCACATAGTAGACCCTATGAAATCGCCAAAGAAGTTTGGCATAAAGCTAGTAACCCCGGAATTGAAAACGCACACATATTGGAAATACAATGGGGTACAGAATGTAAGGAGGACGACATTGAGCGCCGAGATTGAACCATTAAAAATTTATATAGGTTGGGACAGCAGAGAAGATATTGCTTATCAAGTTTGTAGGAAAAGTATTTTAGAACATGCATCTGTTCCAGTACAAATAATTCCGTTAAAACAACGAGACTTAAAAAAAGCAAAATATTATACAAGAAAAAGAGATAAACTTGCAAGTACAGAATTTACATTTACTAGATATTTAATTCCTGCATTACAAGAATTTAAAGGTTGGGCATTATTTATTGACTGCGACTTTTTGCTTAAAGCTGATATTAAAACACTCTTTGATAAGAAAGATCCAAACTATGCATTAATGTGTGCAAAACATAATTACAAACCTAAAGCACATACTAAGATGGATGGAAAACAACAAACACATTATCCAAGAAAAAATTGGTCTAGTATGATGTTAATCAATTGTGGCCATCCATCTAATAGGGCACTTACTGTTGACAATGTTAATAACGAAGATAGAACAGGTGCATATTTTCATAGATTTACTTGGCTAAAAGATAAAGAAATTGGAGAGATAAGTCACGAATGGAATTGGTTAGTTGGATGGTACAAAAACCCAGAAGACGGAAGTCCTAAAGCATTACATTATACAGAAGGCGGTCCGTGGTTTGAGAAATATAAAAATTGTGAGTATGCAGTTGATTGGCACCGTATGGAGTCAGTCTATCTTAGATACGTTATACAAGAAAGAGAAAATAAACTAGAAAAAGAATTATCTAGACCTAAAAGTGTTAACACACTACATATGCCGTTAGAGCGTAAAGAACTTTTTCATAACATAATACGAAGTAACATTGACCCTGAAAATAAATTTTACAAGACTAACGAGGAGGAAATAATGGCAAACATTAAAGGAGTTAAAGTTCCAAAAGCAGCAGCAATTGATAGTGCTGGAGGAATTAATTATAATACTAAAGGCTTAGCATATGATGAATATTTAGAAGCATTGGTAGTAGGATGGCCCGGCGCAATTCTTAGTGATTGGGCATCACAGGAAGATAAAAATATTCCATTAATAATTAGAGGCCTAGGCGGCGGTAGTCGTAAAGCAATAAAACATTGCTGGGAAACTGGCAGACAATTTTATGCTATTGACACCGGTTACTTTGGCAACGGTAAAAGCAAGTCTAAAGGATGGCATAGAATTACACATAATGCGCTTCAGTATACTGGTGCCATAGTAGATCGCCCTAATGATAGATTAAAGAAAATAGGATATAACTATACAGCATTTACTCCTGGGAGGAAGATTATGATTTGTCCACCTAGTGAAAAGGTAATGCTATTGTGGGGACAACCTGATCCAGAAACTTGGGTTAATAATGTTATTAAAGAATTAAAAAAACATACTGATAGACCAATCGAAGTTAGATTAAAACCTAATAGAACAGAACGCATATCAACAAAATCAATTGATGAAGCTCTACAAGACAATGTTCATTGTTTGGTTACATACAATAGTATTGCTGCCACAGAAGCACTTATGAACGGCAAGCCCGCTATTGCACTTGGTCCTAATGCGGCTAGTGCATTATGTAACAGTAATTTAAACGAAGTTGAAAATTTAAATTTACCAACAAAAGATCATATGATGAACTTCATGAAGCATCTTAGTTATTGCCAATTTAGCAAACAAGAGATGATGAACGGTTATGCATGGAGCATAGTTAATGAAGGTAATTAGTTACTATAATGTTGTTCCTACCAAAAACAAAAGTCAAGAAAAATATGACATACTAACAAATTTTGTTCAGGGAGTAAATGCAGCAGGAGATTTTGGCGAAGTATATCACGGAAACGTATTACAGAAGTGTGACGTAGGCATAATACAAGGATGGACTCACGAAAGAGGAAAATCTGCATCGCATTTAAGATTACGTCAAGATGTTATAGATAGCCAAATTAATAAAGGCAAGTACGTTATATCTGGTGATGCTAACTTATTCTTATATGCAAATCCTAGTAACCAACCTCATCATTATTTAAGATATAGTTTTAATGGAGTATTTCCAACTACTGGCCAATATTGTGATGATACACCTGATCCTAAACGATGGAGACAAATTAAAAGAGATCTTAATATCGAAGTAGGAAATCATAAAACAGATGGACGACATATTTTAATTGCTGTACAGCGTAATGGTGGATGGAGTATGGGGCAAACAGATTTAGGCGAATGGACAGAAAAGACAGTATATAATATTATGTCACATACAAATAGACCTATTGTTATTCGACTACACCCGGGTGATAAAAGATCACAAAAGTATATGCCTAATGCAATACGCAATTTACAACGGTTTAAACACGTATCAATAAGTCCATTTGGAAGGCCACTAGATTCTGATTTAAAGGATTGTCATGCTGTAGTAAATCATAATAGTAGTAGTATTGTAGGACCATTAATTAAAGGGTATCCTGCATTCATTACTGATCCTGAAAATAGTCAGTGCAAAGAAGTAGCACACACTGATTTTAAATTAATTGATACTCCGAACCAGTTTGATCGCCAGTCTTGGTTAGAAAGAATTAGTATGTTCCATTGGAACTTTGCTGAATTAAAAAACGGCGAGTGTTGGAAACACATGAGAAAATATATATGAGTAAAATTATTGGCTTTAGGTATGTAAGTAAAAGCTATTATGGTTGGGCACAAGGTATAAAGCGTTGTGGTGACTCTTACGACTTAGTGACCGACTTTGATAAAAATCATGAGTACGAAGCTGACTTTTATTACCAAACTAATATGATTAAACCAAAATTCATGAGTGGAATTAGATACGAAAATCAAGGTTCTAAATATGAATATATTCTTAATACTGGAAAGCCTTTTATAGTAAGTGAAAGTGAACCTTTTAGAGAATATCCAGGATGGCTAAGATTTGGCTGGCACGATTATGGATGGTGTTATGGAAATTTTAATAACGAAAATGTTGGTGCCGAACGTTGGAACAAATTTGAAAATAAAACTAAAATTAATATTAAGCCTTGGAAGAGTGCTGGTAGTAATATATTAATAATGGGACAAAAAGAAGGAGATAGTGCATTAGTTAGACTATACGAACAAGGATATAAATCTTTTTATGATTGGGCATTTAAAACAATAGAACAAATTAGACAAATAACAGATCGACCAATTGTTGTTAGACCACATCCAAGAGGTGCAGGAAAAAGTTTAAATACATTTATCAGAAGAATTAATAGATTCAGTAACGTAACAATATCTAATAATGTAAAAAGAGGCGGAAACCAAGGCGGACTAGGATTAGATGCTGATCTACAAAATGCACACTGTGTTGTAACATTTAATAGTTTAAGTTCTGTTGAAGCTGTTATTAGAGGCATACCAGTAATTGCATTAGATGGAGGATGTATGACTTGGCCTATAGCACATAAATCTTTATCTGATATAGAAAACATAAATTATAATATAGATATACAGGAATGGAAAAATAAAATTGCTTATACGTTCTGGAATAAATTAGAAGTAAAGTCCGGCGAGTGCTGGGACCATCTTAAAGCAGTTTACAAAAAGGATTAAAAATGACGAAGGTAGTAGCATTTGTTCCAGCTAAAGGAACTAGTGAAAGAATCGAAAGCAAGAATATGCAAGTACTTGACGGAGAATATCTGTTTAAGAGAAAATTGCGACAGTTGCTTGAATGTAAGGAAATTGACGAAGTTTGGTTAGATAGTGAAAGCAAACAACTACATGACTTAGCAAGCGATCTTCCTATTAAGCATCATTATAGAGATCCAAGTTTAGCGTCTAATGCAACAGACGGCCACGGCATGTTTGCAAATGAATCAACTGTAACTGATGCTGATATTGTTGTGCAAGTACTATGTACTGCTCCATTTATAGATAAACATGTTATTGATCCTGCACTTAAAAAACTTAAACAAAGCAATGCTACAAGTATAGTTACAGTGTCAGAACAAAAACTTTACTTATGGAATGACGGAAATCCAGAATACGGAGATCGTATTCCAAATAGTGTAGACTTACCTACACACACTATTGAAGCAATGAGTTTTTATGCTGTAAAAACTAATAATCAGCCAGTTAAAAAACGTTACACTAAAGATGCTATTATGTATCCAATAACACCTTTACAACTAGTTGATATTAATAATCAAGAAGATTTAGACTTTGCAAAAGATATTTGCGCAGGACAACGTGCTAAAAAAGTACAGCAACTTAAGATGCTTAGTAAAAGTATTAGCAGTTGTTTACTAAGTGATATATGTAAAGAAAACGGTATTGAACATTTTCTAAGTTCAGAAATTAAGTCAATGAATAACGGAACATTTTTAGGATTTGCAAAAACATTAAAACTAAAAGAATTGCCCGAAGATGAAAAAGATCCAAAAGAAGCTCACTGGGAAGGAATTTTTGATGCATTAGGTAGTTATGAATTTGTTACACCGGGAGATGTTATTATTGTATCTACGGATGTAAAAGACAAAGCATATTTTGGTGACCTTAATGCACACTTTGCATATCGTAGTGGAGCAGTAGGTGTAGTAGTAGACGGACACACTAGAGATGTAGATAGAGTTACACAAATAGGACTTCCGTTGTTTGCTCACGGACGCATGCCTGATGATATTAGATACGAAGGAACATTAGAAGAAATGAATATGCCAGTTACTATAAATGGAGTAACTGTTCGTAATAATGATATGATCTTTGGTGACCCAGATGGTGTAGTATGTATTCCGGCAGAAAAATGGCCATTAGTATTTGAACATGCAAAAGAAGCATTAAAAAAAGAAATGCTTGTTAAGTTTGAAGCAACATTTGGTAGCGATCCATTTGATGTGTTAAACAATGTTGGTTTATTTTAATGCAAATCTATCGTCGAGGAAAGTTTCCAATATATGACGATTTTATAAATGCAAAAGAATTTGATAACCAAACAAAGCATTTAAATTTTTGTACAGATTACACATTGTCTAATGGATTAGTATTAGAGTTTGGAGTATTCAATGGCCGGTCAATTAATCGTCTTGCAAGGAAGTTTAATAAAGATATAGTATTTGGGTTTGACAGTTTTGAAGGATTGCCTACACACTGGTATGACGTTGACGGAATTTATTTGCCAAAAGGTACTTTCGATGTAAAACAACTACCTGAAGTTAAAAGAAATGTTAGATTAGTTAAAGGCTGGTTCGAAGATACTATTCCTAAATTTTTAGATGCTGAAAGTGAACCAATTGTAAAATTGTTGCATATTGATTGCGATTTATATAGCAGTACATACACAGTGTTATCTAAATTAAATCATAAAATAATTCCTGGAACAATAATCATATTTGACGAATTAGCAAATTGGATGAACGAAAAAAGTTATAATTATAAAGAAGGAGAATGGAAAGCACTTGAAGAATGGACATATAAATTTAATCGTGAATTTACTATTCTTGCAAGAGGCAAGCATTGTCAGGCATCCATAATAGTAAGATGAATTTTAGTAAATTTTATAATCGGTATAGTGGTCAACGTTGTTTTATTTTAGGCGGCGCTCCTAGTTTAAAAAACGAACAGTTAGAATTATTAAAGAACGAAAAAGTTTTTATTTGCAATAAAGGATTTAAAGCATTAGAAATTGGATTAGATCATTATGACTTTTATGTACTTGCAGATGCAAGTGTTGCAAGAGAAAATTACGATCAGATAGAAACACAAATTAACAGTCCTAGATTCTATTCTTCAAGTGTTGCAAGAAAAGTTGATTTTACTCACGACTATATTAAGTATATAAGAGGAACAGGAAAGCCACATGTTGCGTTACCAACTTCAGTTGAAGCAGGATGGGGGAAAGTAGGAACTGTAGTTTTAGATGCTACTATACTAGCCTACTTAATGGGATTTAAAGAAATTTACTTATTAGGCACCGACTTAGATTATAGTGCAAATAATACACATTTTTATCCTGATGACCAAAGAGAAATACGTCAGCGTAATATTATGAATATGAAATTAGTGCTTCGTAATTTAAAAGGTGTGTCTAAACAACTTGCTTTGCATAATGTTATCTTTAGAAATCTAAGTCAAGGATTTAATCATAAGAATATTTGTCCTGTTGATAGACTACAAAATATTATTTAATTTCGCCAGTAATCTTCAGTACGTGTTACCATAATATCCGAATTCTTTGATTTACCTACATTCTTACGGCCGCCCTTCATATGGTCGATCCATTTGCCCAACGGTCCATTAATTAACGGATGACCGCCGCCTCCTGACTTAGCTTCACGCAAGTACATATCTGCTGAATAATCGTGACTAGGAAAGTCTTTATACTTTTTAAGTATCTCACCAAATACATAACTGTCGTGCCATTCTTCTAGTAAGAATATACCTTGCTCTGCTTCTTCATACATACGTTCGAACTCTTTTAAAAATTCGTGACATACAGGATGATTTAAGTTCATACCATAGAAGCCGCACTCAGGCCATGTCTGTGATCCTTTGCCTCTACCTACATATGTAATGTAAGAATTTTCCGGAAGTAAGTTTTTAAACTGCTCATACGACCAATCACTATGTACAAACGTGTCGGCATCCATCCACACACACCAGCCCTTAGAACGTTCACAAGCGTCATACACAGCGTATGTCTTGTTAGCAAAGCGTATGGCATGCCATTTGAATTCTTTGTGATGATCACGTGGTCTACGTGCTTTTATATGTGCTGGAGGAATTCCATTTGCTTTAGGATCATTTTTCCATTTTTCTTTAAATGCAACAAGTTTAGGCAATGCAGTCTTTGCATTAATAATTTCTATTTGTTCAGGATCTGGATTATTAGGAGTACAATCTTCTGCGTACACAAGCAATTTAATTTTTTTGTCAACTCTATTTGCAAAGCTATCTAAAAATCGTTGTCCGTAAAGATCTAATCCTTCGGGATGAAAAGTTGTTACCACAGTTATGTCTGACATTCTAGTTCCTTGTGTAAATACGCTATATGAAAGTATTTACATATGAAATTTAGTTTATGGACACAATATGGCGCAATTAATAGTAGACCGGTTTTTGATGCTTTTGCAAATAGTCTTGTGGACGATGGCCATACTGTTGTTTATAACAGTGACGATTCCGACATTGATGTTATTTGGAGCGTTCTTTTCCACGGCCGCATGGCTAGAAACAAAGCTATCTGGCAAAATAAAAAGCCTACTATAGTATTAGAAGTAGGTGGTATTAAAAGAGGAACAACATGGAAAGTAGGGCTCAATGGCATTAATCGTGATGGCGACAATTTACCTCATAGCAATGATAGTACTCGCGCAAGCCTTTTGGGATTAGAACTTAAACCTTGGCGCACAGCAGGCGAATATATATTAATAGCCGGGCAACACGATAAAAGTTTACAGTGGAAAGATATGCCTAGTATGAGTAACTGGTTCCTAAGTACATATGATGAAATACGCAAACACACTTCTCGACCAATATTATTTCGAGCGCATCCACGTTGCAACCTACCAGAAATAGAAAGGGGTTTAAAACATGTTTACAGACAGCAACCTAGACAATTACCAAGCACCTATGATGATTATGATCTGGGCTTTAACAATGTATGGGCCACTATAAGTTACAGTAGCAACCCAGGTATACACAGTATCATAAATGGCGTCCCGGCTTTTGTAAGTCCTAGCTCGTTGGCCTATCCAGTAGCTAACGATATAGACTTTATACATGATATTGAAGATCCGCATATGGGGGCAAGACAAGCCTGGCTCAACGACTACGCCTGGACAGAATTTACAATAGAAGAAATATCACAAGGATTGCCACTTAAACACTTGACTTCTAACTTATATTAAGTTATACTGTATGTATGAAAACAGTAGAAGATTGTATTGAAGTTCTTGTTGGAATGCAGGAACAAAATGGCGAATTTAATATAGAACGAAGTGATGTTAGTCTTGTAACAAGTCTTGCAAGACAGACAGTTCGCGGAACTCCGTATACTGATCGACAACATTCTTTAGCAAAGCAAAAGGTATCATATTACCGTTCTCAATACGAAAGTAATGGATATAATATTGATATTGCTATTAATGAATTACGATTGCCTTTGCGTCAGATTGATAGAACACGCTGGATTAAAATTGTTGAAGCACCCGACTTTCTTTTAGAAAGAGATCAACATGAAGGTCCTTGGATAGGCATACGATTTATATTCCAAAAGAAATTAATTAATAGTATTGACTCAGTAAAAAGAAAACTAGGCGACGGCAATTACGATAAACAAAATAAAGTACACTACTTCCCGTTAGATGAAATTGCAGTATATGAAATTTTATCTGCATTTAACGAGCAAAATAATTTTGAAGTAGATGATCAATTAACAGAATATTACGGAAAGATAGTGGACATGAAAAACAACAAAGAACAATATGTGCCAGGAATATATAAATTACAATTAAAAAATTTAAACAATAAGGGTGTTGAATATGCTATTTCAACAATAGGTACACCGGACATTAATAACTTGTGCCATTACTATGATCAGAAAGAACGATACGGATTAGAACACTTCGATGATAACGATCTTGATCAGAGTGTGAAATTGTTAACTCCATTAACAAAAAAAATAGTATCAAGGAAACAATCAAATGTTCTTGTAAATAAAAAACAATATACAACAGAAAATTTAGTAGAATCAATATTAGAACTGTATAGATTTCCACTACTAATTTTAATTAATGGTGAACAAACATGTGCAGACGAATTACTAAAATTTCACAGAGCATTTAGCGGTATAATACCAAACGAAAGTTGTTCAGTATTATTTAGATTAGATAATGATACGATTGATGGCAAAAACTTTAACACATATATTAAGCAACATAATTTAAATAATCCGGTTGACAATAATACAAAAGTAGTGTATATTAATAATAAATTGCCGAAGCCTTTGCTTAAATCAAGCTGGGAACCAATTGCCGCTATAACAAATTATAGTGGTAAACAGTACGGATCGGGACATACAGACGCATATCTTAGTGATCTTGATTTAGTTATTCACTATGATGATGACGTTAGTCCGTGGAAGCGAAATATAATAGAGAAAATATAAATGGCATCATGTAAACTAATAATTGAAGATGAAGTAAACATCAAGCTAGAAGGACTAGAAGTTGACGTACGAAGGAAGCTCGCGAACGCTCTCAAGTTTGAAGTGCCTTACGCAAAATACATGCCACAATATAAACTTGGTCGCTGGGATGGAAAGGTTGCTTTTTTTGGTATTGGCGGTACTGGCTATGTCAATCATCTTGACGTTGTTAGTGAAGTGTTACAAAAAAATAATGTACAAATAGCAGCCATTGAAGACAACAGACATCCTATACAATTAGACTTTACACCAGTAACAGAACGCTATTGGGCAGACCAAGATGTACGCTGGCCCAAAGGTCATCCAGCAGAAGGTGAAGAAATTATTCTGCGTGACTATCAAGTAGAGTCAATCAATAACTTTTTAAAACATCCACAGAGCTTGCAACAGATTGCTACTGGCGCAGGCAAAACAATTACCACAGCAACACTTTCACATATAACTGAGCCGTATGGACGTAGTCTTATTATCGTGCCTAACAAGAGTCTTGTTACACAAACAGAAGAAGACTATATCCTC
>Ga0181380_1000901_pt1 | contig 13238 bp, 26 predicted proteins | sample 3SPOviralmetaG_FD_130116 | JGI IMG/M metagenome (GOLD analysis project Ga0181380, IMG submission 130116) | Marine viral communities from the oligotrophic San Pedro Time Series (SPOT) site, San Pedro Channel, CA, USA - 3 SPOT_SRF_2009-08-19 | ecosystem: Environmental > Aquatic > Marine > Strait... | reverse complement strand
TTGGCTTGGAAGCAGGTTGGAAGCCTGTGATGTTGAATCACCCATCTACCATTTGGGCGAGAGAGTCACAACAGAACTTTCGCTGGTTGCGTGAGCATACCTATGCACTGTGCAGGGAGTATACTCACAGATATAGCAGGATTCACAAGGTCGAGGTTCTGATGAACAGATATGCAGAACAGATGGATGAGGCAACTTGGCTTCTTCCTGATATTGGGTTGACTCCCTTTGCTATTGCTATTTCTCCTCACATGGAGTGTAGGAAGGCAGATGACTTTGATGGCATGACAACAATCGAGAAGTATCGTCAATACTATCTTGATGACAAGTGGCGATTCGCTTCTTGGACTAAGAGAGAAGAACCGGAATGGTGGCCGAAAGACCACTATCTGAAAAAGTCGTTTGACTACAAGCAAGAGGCAAACGCATTACTAATGAGGTTGGGATTGGTATGAGGATAATTAAGATAATGAGAGAACAGGATGTTTGCAGTATTTGTGATGGAACTGGAACGGCAGTTTTACAAACCGCAGATGGTGAGAAAGAACCTGTCCCTTGTCTGTGTCTGTGTGAGCCGACTTACAGTGAGTGGTTGGCATTACACGGAATTGAAGAAGAATGAAAGGGTATATCCGATTCACAAATGGTATTGTCTCTGTTGAAGAGATGCAAGCATTCACTTGGAGACCATTGGATGAGGATGACCCATTGATGGACAGATTCAGGAACAGAGAACACGAACACATTGAGAAGTTCTTCAGCATCCTGATATTCCTTCGTGGTGGTCAGAAGTTCATGACTGCCACAACTAAGAACAACTTGAATGATATGATTAAGAGATTCAAGCACAAGAACAAAGGTGAACAATATGAATATAATAATGAAGATATGGGGGCGGAAAGCCCTTGAAGATGAGTATAACGATTTAACTAACTGTACTCTTGATGCTGCTGTGATGTCGTATGGTGAAACATATGAGAGCATAATAGAATTGGCAGGAACGCCAAACATCAATGTCCTTTGGAGAAAGGAACGTGTGTATCTTGAGATACTGAAGAAGAGGAGAGTAGAGAGAATCTTGATGAAAATCGCCAAGCCAATTGGTGGTTTGTTTCAAGCGTTGATTCCCAAAGACGAATTTAATGGGAGGTATAAGAAATGAAAGAAGTAATAGAAATAATGAAAATAAAAATGAAAGACATGAAAGACGCATTGTTGTTCGGCAAGAAGCCGGACATCATGAAAGACCCCGCACACTGGCGAAGAGTGTTTTGGAGGGCTGGACATGAGAGGTCTCTGCGAATGTTAGAAGAGACTGAAAGGCAAGGATATGAGTGGTGAAGAAAATGGACATGGTAGAATTTAGACTAGTTAATGACCCAACAATGCCACCGATAATAATAACGATGGATGAGAATGACTTCCCGAAAGTTGTGATGAATGCAGAACACAGGGTTTGGTTATCTCTTCACCGTAAGACAATTGGTGGTAGTGCTGAAGCACTGTTCGGCAAGATAAACGACCTTCTAACTGCTTTCCTAGCAGAACAGAGAAGTTATGAAATGATGGATAGAACTGATGAACATGAGTAAAGAGATTGGAAGATGTGCAAAATGCAGGAGGATGGGAGTATTATGGAAGTCCTACACTGGAAGCGGTGTTTACTGCAAAGCATGTTCCATGAAAGAGTATGTAGGTGAATGAAAATGGAAATACCAAGAGAAGCAATAGAATTAACAATGGAAAGAGAAGATTACGTTACAGCAAAGAGAGAACTAGGAAATGGTAGATGGGATAAGAAACTGAGAGAGAACATGACTTCTCTTTCGGTTGCTGACAACTACGATGATGCGAAGCATGAGTGGATTGCAACAGGAGAAGTTTGGTGGCAAGGAATCGGAACACCGAGACCCGCATGGGCAGAGAACCATCCGAACAAGTGCCTATGTGAGCATCACATTGTATATCATTTCGAGATACATAACACTGAGACTGATGTTAGGGAGTGTGTTGGTTCAGACCACATTAACTCCTACATGATTCTGAGGGCAATTGTAGAAGAGACAGGTATCAGTGCCGATGCGATTACTGAAGACATGATTCAAGAATGGATTGATGTCAGAGTTGCAGCACTAATCAAGGATGCTTGGTGGAGACACAACGGAGAGGACTTTGAGAGAACGTTCAACGAAATCAAGGAGTTGGATTTGAGAGTCAATGTTCGTAGGTCAGGCAGAAAGGTGTATGACCAGTCTCTAGGCGTTACAATAGATGAGACTAAGATTCGTAAGAAAGGAAGTGGAAGACCGGGTTCTATGGATTACGAGATGGCCTCTATCGTTTGGCGATGGAATCATCCCGATAACCCGAAGGCTCAGATACACACTAGGGGATATCCTAATGATAAACTAATCACTGACTTGGATATCTTTCACATGCTGATTGATAGACACAAGGCTACGGTAGCAGCAGAGGATGAGGCTATCGAGACTCAGCAATTGAAGAACGAGGAATATCGAAAGCAGATAGCAATCAGGAACAGTGTGCTTCGTGAGAAGAAAGAGCATGAGTTCCATGATGCATGTGAATATTTTGATATCCCAGTGTTCAACCCTGAGATGGGCATCAATCAATGGGAGAAGAGATTCTTGACAGACATGGAGAGTCGAGTTATCAGACGAAGAGACTTGTCACCGAGGCAAGTTATTAAGTTGAAAGCAATAATCAATCGCTATAATGATAAGCCAACTGAACGTCAGGTGAATTACCTGCGCTCATTGGGCTACGAAGGTAATACTGAGGATTTAACAAAGGGAGAAGTCTCTAAGTTAATAGATGAATACAAGGAGGAATAATAATGACAAAGAAAAAAGAAACAAAAGAGAAGAAGACTGAAGAACAGATGCCCGTAGTTGACGAGAAGGATGCAAGAATTGCAGAACTCACCAATCAACTACAACAAGTAATGCAAGTGGCGAACAACCACATTGCTCTCTGTAAAGAGTACGAAAAGACAATCGCCATTCTATCAGGTAGAATACGTGTTTTGAATGGTGATTAAACAAAAGAAGAATGAATAAAAAAAAGGAGGAAAATGAAAATGAAATTGATAATACAAGATGACACAGGACACACGGAAATGGAAGTAAACGTAGCAGGTCTCATGGAGCAGATAAACGACCACCCTAACCATTGGGTAGTTGTCGATGAGACAGTAATATTCAGCGAGAACATCGCTGATGTTGATTGGGAAACAGTCAATGAAGTTAAACTGATGGAAGAAGTCGTAGGCGGCTACTGAATCGGTTTTAGATAGTCTTAGCAGTAGTAGTTCGACTGCCGGAAGGGTGCAACGCCCTTCTTTTTTAACTCAACAAGGAGATGAATTTATGGAAATACAACAAGAGATACTATCAGATATCACTGTGCATATGAAGTATGCAAAGTGGAAAGAAGCAGACCAGCGAAAGGAAACTTGGGAAGAGATTTGTCAGAGAAACAGACAGATGCATCTAGACTCTATCAGAAAGAGAGACCTACCCGAAGAAACAAAACAGACAATTTACGAGAAGATTCACGACACTTATGATAACTATGTTATCCCAAAGAAGGTACTACCTTCAATGAGGTCGATGCAGTTTGCAGGTAAGCCGATTGAACTGTCACCAAACAGGGTATACAATTGTGCATACATGCCTATCGACCACTACTTGTCTTTCTCAGAAGCAATGTTTCTATTGCTAGGAGGAACAGGTGTTGGCTACTCAGTGCAGAGGCATCATGTAGACCAGTTGCCTGAGATTAGGTTGCCCAACCCAAAGAGAACTTACAGACATCTAGTTGCAGACTCCATCGAAGGATGGGCAGATGCAGTCAAGGTTCTGTTTGAGTCTTACATTGGTAAGAGAGCAACGACAGTTAGATTCGACTATTCAGATGTCAGGCCAAAGGGAAGTCCACTGAAGACCAGTGGAGGGAAAGCACCCGGCCCACAACCTCTGAAAGAATGTCTAGTGAAGGTCGAAGGTATTCTCGCTAACAAGAACAACGGCGACAAACTAACCACATTAGAAGCACACGATATCGTTTGCTATATTGCAGATGCAGTATTGGCAGGTGGTATTCGCAGAGCAGCACTAATCAGTCTGTTCAGTGCAGATGACGATGATATGATAACATCTAAGTCAGGACACTTTTGGGAGAAGAACCCACAGAGAGCAAGAGCAAACAACTCAGTGGTTCTACTACGACACAGAATCAAGAGGGACTTCTTCAACAATCTATGGAAGCGAGTTCAAGATTCAGGTTCAGGTGAACCCGGATTTTATTTCAGCAACGATAAGGATTGGGGAACTAACCCTTGCTGTGAAATAGCACTCAGACCGTATCAGTTCTGTAACTTAACAGAAGTGAATGTGTCTGATGTGTCTAGTCAGTCCGACCTTAACAAGAGAGTAGAACATGCTACGTTCTTAGGAACACTGCAAGCATCCTACACTGACTTCCACTATCTAAGGGAAGTTTGGAAGAAGACATCTGAGAAAGATGCTCTGCTTGGTGTGTCAATGACTGGGATAGCAAGTGGTAGAGTTCTAGACTTAGATATGGAGTCTGCTGCAAACAAAGCAAGAAGCACGAATGAGTTCTTCGCTAATGCATTGGGTATCAATACCGCAGCGAGGATAACTTGTGTCAAACCTGCTGGAACTACCAGTCTAGTTATGGGAACATCATCAGGTATTCACGCTTGGTGGTCTGAGTATTACATCAGGAGAATTAGGGTGCTAAAGACAGAAGCAATCTACAACTATCTGATAACCAAGTTCCCTGATTTAGTGGAGGATGACTACCACAATCCGAATCAGGCTATCATCTCCATACCTCAGAAGACTCCCGATGGGACTTCGATAACAAGAGATGAATCAGCATTGGAGATGTTGGAGAGAGTGAAGAAAGTATCAGTCGATTGGGTTGTAACAGGACACAATCGAGGTGTCAACACTCACAATGTTTCTGCAACTGTCAACATCCGTGAGGATGAATGGGATGATGTAAGGAACTGGATGTGGAAGAACAGAGACTTCTACAATGGTCTATCTGTTCTACCGTTCGATGGTGGTGTCTACAAGCAAGCACCTCACGAACCGATAAGCAAGAAGCAATACGAAACTATGCTCAGACTTCTGACTGAAATCAATTTGACAGAAGTAGTCGAGTTAGAAGACAACACCGACTTGCAAGGAGAACTTGCTTGTGCAGGTGGAGTCTGTGAAATATGAATAGGGAACAAGTCCTAGCAATAGAAAGCGATGTCATCGATAGGATGGCTAACGCTGGTGCGAAGGAAAGTCTCTCTAACTTATACAAGAGGACTAGGGAAGATGGGAGGAAAACCCCATCTACTCTAGTTCTCAACAGAATCAGATATTATATTCGGTTAGGTTATACCGATTTATCGACAGAGGAATTAGAGTCTCTGTATAATAAGAAACTATACTATGAAAGAAATGGTGATGATAATGAAAATAAAAATGGAACTACCAAGAATAAGAAGCGACAGGGAAAGGACTACTGAAACAAGTTCATTTCTTTGTAAGACCAATAGATACCACAGGCATCTAACTTCAAGGAACGTTAATCGCTATGGTGAAATATACATCAGGATAACTAACAGAGATAGTCTATCAAAGAAGAAGTTTCATGAGAACGCTTATTGGAACACGTTTGCGAAGCATATGTATGATATATTCGTGCAGACTAATGAAAACAGTAAGTCCGATGAGAGGACATGGATAACATTCCGATACCCGAATGGTGAGGCTTCAGTCATACTACGAAAGACTGGTAGCACTATCTACATGAATGGTGTGAAGAAGAACCAAGTCGATGTGTCTATGGCTCTTGCCAAGATTATTGCCTATGGTTCTATGACTAGATGTGCAGATACGATGGAGTCATATATTGACAGGAACGTTACTTACTCTGCGAACATACTGTATGCATTACAGAACAGAACGCCTTATTGGATGTTCTCTGAAGGCACTCAGTATAATGTCAAGATTAACACTAATCTAATAAGCAGGGAAGAAGTGGCATTTGAGATTTCAAAGAACATTTGGGGTTCGTTGCCTATCGAGGAAGCAAACACATTCATCGACTGTTACAGGAACAAAGCACAGAGGTCAAAGAAATGGGCTAACATCAGCCCTTCTAATTTGTGGTTCAATATGTTTGGCTCTCATGCCACTGAGTCAGAAGAGGCTTTGATGAAAGCGTGGTTGATGCAGAACAGAACTGATTGGATTGTGGAAGAGAGAGCATTCACCTTACTGAAAGGAATGGATAAGAAAGAGCAATATACATTAGTTGACTTAAAAAAGCCACCTTTCTCTAATCTAAGATTAGAAGGCAAATCTAAAAACTATCATTTTGCCATGCATATTAAAGGACAGTTGGGAGATTGGCTGTGTTATCCTAATAACAACCAATCAGGAACACAAAGATGTAAGTTGGTGTTCCTCACTTCTCTTAATGAGTTTCAAGGTCCATTCTGTGTTGATGATGTCAATGGAAGAAATGTAATGGGAGACCAAATATCAACGAGGTCAACCCTCGTCTACAATGACACCGTGGCGACTAAGATTGTCAGGACTCTAACTGATGTCAAGGCAACTAACTTCAGAGTTCCCGATGCAACGTTAAAGGCTGCTAGATTCACGGAGGACATAACATGGAGATAGTCATGGCATGTCCTGAATGTGGAGAGCATGATAGTTTCTTTGATGATGTGCTAGGTGAGAATGTATGCAATGGTTGTGGGTTGGTTCAAGTTATCAGGCCGTTTGAGGAAACCACATCAATAATAAAGGATGGTAATCAAACACATGAGCCAACGAGAAGGTTAGGTTCTCTAATCATGGAGACAAAATCCAACTATAATCATAATCAGATGGTTAGAATGAAGAAGCACAACCTGTATGCGGCTGCGTTGTCTGAGGCAGATAACAGGACTATCGTTTTATCTCAGATGATTCTATCTAACTATCAAGTCAGTTCCTCTATCAAGAAGAAGGTAGAGGAATACCTTCGTTCTCTGAATATTGAGCATGTGTTTAGAGGTGCTTCTGTTGAACACAGAGCAGCATCCTTGACCTTCTTCATATTGAAGGAAAGCAAAGTGCCTATGAACATAAGAGAGCATAGTAGATACTCGATGGTTGAGAGGAAGTATATCTCACGTTGGGGTAAGAGAGTAGCAAGGCACTTCAGGAAGTCATATGTATTCACACAAGAGAATGCTATGAGAACGGCATCATCCATCTTAGATAGATTGGATGAGATACCCACAGGATATCGAATGGAAGCGATGAGCATGATTCAGTTCTTGGAGACCTTCTACCAAGAGCAGCATTTGAGATTCTCACCGAACAAGGTTGTTGCTGGATTGTGGGTCGCAGGAAGAATGCAGAGAAAATACAGAGTAACTCAAGAAAGTCTAGTGAAGGCTTCGGGTAACACAACATCAGCAATGGGGTTGAGAGAACAGGTGAGAGAGATGCAGAATATGTTCGGTCTATCGAAAGAAGACCTATACAGCCTATCTGTGTCTGATTTTGTATCAGGAGCGTATTAAGATGGAAGAGTTAATTGAAACACTAAAGAGAATGCAATACCACTTCAGTAAGTTCATTGAAGAGTATGAGAATCTACCACAGTTGAAGAACGTTGTCAGGAGAACAGTGCTAGAAGACGCAATATCTGTTGTCGGAGCGACAATGGATGGAATAACAAATGAGATAGTTGATGCTTGGCATCATTATCAACAACAAATGATAGACAACAATGTAATAGATATAGGTGATGAAAATGATGAATAGAAGAATAATGATAATCGGAGCAGGTGGAATTGGTAGTTTCCTAACACAATTCCTTCAGAGACTAGGATATAGAATAACAGTGTTTGATGATGATGGTGTTGAGAGGAAGAACATCGGATATCAGAACTTCAGTGTTAATGATATAGGAGAGAACAAAGCAAGTATTCTAGCAGACAGAATATGGGACACATCCTTTCGTGGCACAGTCAACGATGAGCCTTTCAAGGTTCTAACAGCAAAGCAGTTACAGGGCTACAACTTGGTTGTGTGTTGTGCAGATAATCTTGCTGTAAGGCGTTTATTGTATCAGCAAGGGTTTGGTGCAGATGCCAAGTTGAAGTGGCTAGACCTGCGAGCGCAGGGCAGGAATGGGGTATTGGTATCCTATCTAGCAGACCCTTCTATGAAGAGACTTGCAGATGGTGCTGATGGTTCATTCTCATGTCAAGCACAGTCTTGGGATGGGACTGCTAAGGATATTGATTGCATGAATATCGTAATTGCTGCAACAGCAGCACAATGGATACAGAAGTGGTTCAACGATAACAACGATGTCAAAGACATGATGGTGTTGAACATATGAAGAAATGTGACTGTGCAGAATGTCCCTGTCACTATCCGCTTAAGACCTTCTTTGGAGAATCGAGCAGTGCAGGTATGTTTCTGCCACTGAAAGATGCAACAGTAGTTTGTGGTAGATGTAAGCAGAACCTATCATGCAAGAAATGTAGAGGTGAAGATGAATGAATTGTGATAATTGTGGAATGAAAATAAATGAATTAAGAATAAAGACAGATGAATGTTGTAGATGGGTGGTGATGAAATGAGAGCGAGTTCAAAGATACATGTTGAGTATGAAGTCCTGAAGTATATTATGGACAGGATAGACTTAACAGAGTTAGAAGAGAGGATGTGTCCTTCGGGAGACAAAGTAGCAGAGAAGAGATTCAAGGATGGTGCTGACACAGTATCTAACTTGGTTAATAATCTGATAGTCAGGAGACTACACAGGTTGCCTAACACACATCCTGCCTACAAGGAGAAGGCAGAATGATTCACTTCCGAATCTTAGACAAAACTCTCTGTGGTGCTGACTACAAAGAGCCTAGTGAGAAAGCAGCGAAAGATGGTAGGATTTGTGATGACTGCATCCAAGTGATGTGGAAGGAACAATACAGAAGAAACGTTCTCAGAGTAAAGCAGCCTACACAACAAAAGGTCAGTTTAACCGAGAAATGGGAAAAGGCTTGGGAAGAAACTAACAAGGAAGAGGTTGTAGTCGAAGAACCTCGATTGTCTCCACCTAGAGCAATCAAATCGCTTCGACATTATATGAAGGTGAAAGCATGACAAAGGAAGATGCAAATATAGATGACATAAGCGAAGAAGACATAGGCCGGATGTTGACCATTATATCAACAGATGGATACTACAAACAGGCGATGATTGTAAAGGTCGTTTGCCCTGTTTGTGGCGAAGAGTTCTTGGGAACTAAGAGACATGCTGGTGGATTCATAGCAGGACACAGAGCATATCATGAGTTTGAGAACGAGCAGGATATGAGAGTAAACCAAATGGGAGGAATATAATAATGAAAACAAATGAAACAGAATATGAAAATGGAATAATAGAAGGATTGGAAGTAAAGGATGAGAATTGGAAGGAGGATATTAGAACTGTATTTAACAATATAGAGTTCAACTATCCTTTCCCTGACCCACAGACAGAGGCATTCTACACAGTGATATGGAACAAGTCTCTTGAGGCGTTTGATTCGCCAAGAGAAGTACAGGTAATCGTAGATGCGAAAGACGACTTGTATATGAGTGTAGGAACTTTCGGATTTGTGAGTTTCAAGAATCAAGGTGAACAACTAGATGGAATGAAAACCCCCTTGAAATGTTGGATACACACACATCCATTCGGTCAGGCTTTCTTCAGTGGAACAGATTGGAAAACAATCAAGTCATGGAGAGGTATGATGGAAAGTGCAACAGTTCTTGGAGATAACCAGTTCATTGCATATGACCCAAAGACCGAGATAGCGAAGAAAGTTCACTATGGTATTTACAGACAAGAGCCTGTTGAGAAGCCTGAGTGGGTAAAGGCAGCAGAAGATGTATTGGATGGTGAAGAGGAATGAGTAAGAAGTTCTACACGATAGCGTTGCAGTATGATATTAGTGGAGACCCATGTGACCCACCACATCATATTGAAGATAGGATGGTTATGCTCATGCAACTAATGCATGAGAGAGGATTCGGTATGGATGTATCCTACGGATATGCTGACAAGAAGATAATGAGAACAATTGAGGAAGGTGCTAAGGAATGAATACTTATTGTGGAATAGCAGATGCTCATGGATTAGAGTCTTTCATGGAATGTGAAGGGATAGGTTCTGCTCCTATGACTCTGACAATGAGGGCAAGTCTGAACAGGCAGAGACATGCTTTGGTGTATTGGGTTGAACTACCTGATGACAAAGCAGAGCAGATGCATGAGGCAATCAGGCAAGCACAAGCAGATGGAGATTGGCATGAGCCTCTTCTTCTACTAAAGAATCCTGACTTCACGGAGACAGTATCCTTTGAGGATTCAATGAAGGGTAGTTGGGATATGATACCCAATGACAAGTTAGACCCATATTGGGGAAGTGATGATGAATGAAGTATTGGGCATTTGAAATGAAGACAGGTGATGACAAACTCATCAACTGTAATGAGATTGAGAGGGTGTTCCTACTTGGTAAACATCAGGAGTATGATGTGATGTCAGGAATTGGTGTAGATGTTATCTATGATAATGTTCAGTTACTAAAGACTGAAATTGTATCAACAGTAAATCCAAAGGAGAACAAGAATTTCAAATCGAATCGAAAGAAGAAGGACAGTAAGATACCTGTTAGGCATGAGATACGAGCAGGTGGTAAGACGGAGATTGTTCATATCCCTGTCTCTGCTGAACAACGCTTTCAGAATAAGAAGGTGAGGGAGTCGGTAGAAGGAACAATAGTGAAGATATTGTCAGATGGTATTAACACAGATTTCTTTGTCAAGAGACATGTAGACGGCTCGCTCTATCTTCTACAAGAGGAGAATACCCACCATGAGTATTGGGGTAAGTGGAAGATTCAACCTAACGAATGGGTTCTTTGGAGTGATAACTATGTCAAGAAAGGAAAGAAGGGTACACCACATGAACATCATCGTTCAGCGTGTTGCTATGCTCCTAACAGAAGGAGACTTGCCAACAAGCCATTTTGTCTAGATTGCGCTGGTGACACAAAGGTGCAAAGAACAAACAGGAGAATAAACAACGGTGGTCCTGAAAGTAACTTGATTTTTACGAAAGATGGAGAACTAACAACAGCATGGACTCAACAGAGTCTAGACAGATTAAGACAACAGGAGGATAACGAATGAAAGATAAATATTACAAATTGACGACAGAATCAGGAATGACGACATTGAACATGGCAGATGTATCAGCATACTCTGTGATAGAAACACCACAGGGAATGTTGAAGAAATCCGTTTACGATGTTGAGATACACTTGAAGAGTGGTACTATCTTTACTACTATAATGACAGAAGCAGAGATGATAGTTTGGGAGGATGTATACTTCCCTAAGTCGGTGGTGAACGAATGAAGAACGGAAGATACGCAAGACATGAAGCAGCAGTGGAAAGAAAACTTGATGAGATTAAACTACTGTTGGAATTACAGACCAAGTTACTAACAGGCTTGGCATTCACAGAAATGATGGAGGAAGAATAATGAGAGTGAGAATGACTATGGAAAACAGCAGACAGACAACACTAGAGGAATTTGGTTTTACATTTGGAGAGAGACAGACGACTCTAGAAGAGTTCGGTTTCGTCTTTCAATAGGATGTAGCAACATATTTATCCTTCCTGTACTTGCGAGAAGATGATTGTGATGACGAACAGCATTAACAAACTATTGACGCTTATGATAGTAGGTGTATTCCTAGCAGGATGCACAGAAGCATTACCTGACCCACCTGAAGAGGAGTTTGAGGGTCAGATAAATGACAGTGATTGGACTGTATTGGCTGGCGAGTTTACGCTTGTGATGAATAACAGCAGCAATGAGTCTCTTATTCATGCCCCTACTATTTGGTTAGACACAAACACAACATACGGAGCAATAGAACTTCAGTCATTTACATACAATATAACGCATCTGTCCTTTGAAGTAATCAACAATTCAGTTATCTTCAGCAATTACAGTTGGGTAGACATGCAAGGCTACTTGATTCAAGGAGGCATGTATTGGTCAAGTGGTTTTGCTCCTGAGTTCGGAAACGCAACCCTGCACTTTGCAGCCTTCCCATTCGATGTTACAGTTGAGTATGAACTGGTATACAGAGTATGGGATGGCAGACAATGAAGAAAGCAGTAACTGTACGCTTTCCTGCTCCGCTACCTGCGGAGATAGAGTGTCCTATTTGTTTAGGAAACAAGTGTGTAGTCTGTGAAATGTCAGGTAAGATAAAGGTCACAGTTGATGCTAAAGTACCTATTCAAAGACATCTGATTGTACAGTATATTGCTGAACACATGGATGAGGTTGCTAATGAACTATCACAGAAGTTTGGTCTTATACCTGATATAGAGACTGAGGATATGTTTGAGGTTGAAGGTAGAACATATGAACTAGTAAAGATAAGTAGTCTTGGTGGTGTTGTATGGGTAGCACACAGAATAGATGCACAGGAATCTCCACGATACTTTAAGTCGTGGAAAAACTTACAGCAGTTTAAGGGTGGTTGGCTTGAAGGATGAAAAAATAATGGTAAGAATACCAAGAAACGGAAATGAAGAACTAACAGTAAGAACAGGTAACTATTGGAATGTTGACATAGTTGACATTCGTTGGTATGCTAACGGAACACCAACAAAGAAAGGCGTTAGAATGAATATGAAAGAAATGAAAGATGTCGCTAAGGCATTGAATAAGATAATTGAGAGGAATAAAAATGACAATGATACGATTCAGCAGGATGTGTGAAGCACTAGAAGACAGAACACCATCAGAAAAAAGACATATGATATGTGCGACTCTACCTCATTTCAAGGATAAGAAGTCAGCAATCAAGATTCTATCGATAGATTATGAGAAGAATAACATCGGTGAGAAGAAGGCCATAAAATGGCTTGCTAATATGTTCGATGTCTTTGAGGATGAGATTCAGGATTCAGTATACACTTGGATGGACTTAGGAGAAGGAATGAAGGAGTTCGTAAGTCAAAACAGACCTGACTCCACTTTCACCCTAGCAGAGATATTGAGACTGTTGGAATTGAACTGCTCTTCACTAAGCAAGGATGGTAAC
>Ga0181380_1000897_pt1 | contig 13268 bp, 27 predicted proteins | sample 3SPOviralmetaG_FD_130116 | JGI IMG/M metagenome (GOLD analysis project Ga0181380, IMG submission 130116) | Marine viral communities from the oligotrophic San Pedro Time Series (SPOT) site, San Pedro Channel, CA, USA - 3 SPOT_SRF_2009-08-19 | ecosystem: Environmental > Aquatic > Marine > Strait... | reverse complement strand
GAAGGCCCAGGTTCTGGCTGGGTGATCCTTGTGGACGACGAATGATTGGGGCACTACGCATGGTTCTCGCGCCATGAGCTAATTAGCAGGCCGGGTGCCCCTGGCAAGCCTGACTGACCCGCTTATGAAAGTGGGAAACCCAACGGTACACAGAACAAAAGCAAATGGCAGCAAAAGAGTTCAGACGTGCAAACGCATTAAGCGTGACCTACCGCAAACCACGCGAAGGCCCACCAAACTATTTGGTATGGGTTCCGCACGCCAGTTTTATCTGCTTGACCCGCAAGGATGTGCTTAAGGCTGTGAAGTGGCCAAAGTACACGCCAACTGGTGCAGCGTTGCGCGAGTGGATGGATGACGCCGAAGGCGTTTCAGTTTCAGCCTTGCAACCGGCGCCGTTGACGAAAATAGAAGGTGGGTTAGAGGATTGAACCTCTATTGGCTGTGGTCATATTTTGTCGCGTTCTACAGCACGGTGGTTGTTGGTTGTGCGCAACCTGTCAACTGGAGCAACTGTTGGCCGCCGGACTGGCTAATCCACAGCGTGCATGATTACATGCGTGCAAGGGCTCCTTATTCAGAGGAGCGCAAAGTTCTTCAATCCCTGAAAGCCCATGAGCTGGAACTGGATGAGCGTCAGACAAACGCTAGAGGAAGAGCTAACCCTTGAGCGTCAGATTCGATCAATTCATGACGTGGAAGATGTCCACACGTTGCAAGAACTGTGCAGCGCACTGACTAGGCAGGCTTGGCATCAATCAAAGCTTTTGAGTCAGGCGGTAAAACGGATTGCTGAGATTGATTCTGATGAGTTGATGCGTTCCGTTTAATTGGTTGCTTTCGTATCTTCTCAACTGCTTCTAGCAATTCGGTGTAATGGCTTTCTTTGGCCTTAGAAGGCGAGAAGAACTCGCCCTCCAAAACCATGCCCATACTTTCAAGCGCATAGAACGCTTTTAGTTCAGGGCTCGCCATCAGAACGGGATGTCGTTGTCGTTGCTGCCTTGCAGGGTTGAAGGCATTTGACAATTTTGCGGTGCAGCTGGCGGAGTCAATGCAGCCGGGGCAATGCTTCCATACCAGCCGTCATCATCCGTTGCGCCGTCCTTTGCGTTGTGGCTGACATTGATGCACTTAACTGACTTGGTTTGCTTAGCAGCAAAGTCCCAGACGTTCATGTCTTTGTGCTTGCTGGTGTCATCCGCAAGGGTCATCAAATACTGCGCATACGCTGCAACAGATTCGACGGGAATCTTGAGCACGAGCCTTTTGCCGTTGGGCTTGTATTCATGATCAGGGCCGTTTTCATAAACGCTCCATTTGCCGTTAACGGGCAGTGCTGCGATGTATTCAGACATTGTTGTGTAGATCAGGAAAGATTGAATTTGCTAGCTCGTAGGCCAGCACGTCGTGGAGCCTGTAGCGGATCACCGGTATTCTGGGACCGTACGCAAGTTGGGACACTTTGTAAAACACAGGGCCAGTTCCGTGTTTGCGATACCTGGCCAATGTGCTTGTGTGTTTGTTCCACCGTTGCGCTAACTGCTGTTCAGTGAAAAAGGGTCCGGCGTAGTCCGGGTCATATTGATCTTGGGTCATGATTTTACGTTGAAAAATTCAGCGGCTCTGGCTTTTGCCTCGGCAAGTTTTTTCAGCAGCTCTTCGCGTTGCTCGTCATTAAAATCCTTGCTTTGGCGGATGTGAACTTCAACTTCTGCCCAGTTGGTTTTGCCAGTTAATTGAGCGATGCGATGCGTCCAGCGGAACAGTGGATCTTTGTCCATCTCTGCTTTAGTAGCAACTTGCCGCTTGTATTCAGCGGACGGTTCAGACTTGACTGGGGCTGGCTTGGCTGTGCTGCCATCCTCAACATTGGCTTGCTCTTTGTCGTAAAGGGCCAGACCGAACTTATTGCCGAAGGTCATCAATGCACGCTTGCGGGCGTCTGTTTCGGCTTCCTTCACGGCTGATTCGTGCTTATCTCCTACGCTGCCGCCGCGTCCATGGCCAGCGCCCCAGCCTTCACGGCTAATGCCTGCAACTGTCACACGCACTTTTGCGATATATGAGATGGTGCCTTCCATACAGACGCATTCCATCTGAAGCGTTTCACTGGTCCATCCGCCAAAGCCAAAAATACGGTTGGCTTCTGCGATTGCGTGCCAGCCCTCAATGTAAGAAAGCTTTTTGTTTCCACCACCTGTGCGGTTTTTAACGTCTTTGCGATCAAGAGGCTGAATCAAAGCCTCGGTTTGTTCTGGAGAAAAACTCATGAGTCAAAGCCCCAGGAGGGCAGCGAAAGGGTTTGCGGTTGGTTTGGGGTGTAACCGGGCCAGCTATTAGCAGCGAGGCAAAAGGCCACGGTATCTAATGCTTTTTTGCGAAGCCATCGGCCTTCAGCTAAGGCGTCATCGTCTAGTTCGTAAATGCCAATTTGATAGGGAAATTCACGCTCGACAACTAAAAAAACAAAGGTCTTTGCCCCCGTTAAGTCTAAATAGTGGGCAGCTTGCAAATGATATTTAAAGTTGACGATTTGCTTAGTGAACGCAGCAGGGCTAGCGCCACCAGGGCCAGCAGTTTTGAGGTCAACGATCGTCTGACCGTCAAGCCAATCAAGTTTGCCTTTGACCCTCAAGCCGGTGCTTGCGTCTTCACCATAAGCAGAGACCTCAGGCTGACCATCTTGCAGCAAATGCTTTGCCAGTGGGTGCTGTCTGATTGCGGCATTGACGTTGTGCGCCTCAACGTATTGAGCTTGAGTGATTGGCTGAAGGCCAGCATCTTCTGCAGCTTTAGCGGCGGCTTTTCCTGCTTTTGTGTTTCGCGGTCCACAGACTGCATAGGTTTTGTCAAACCTGTCAGGCTCCAGAATGGCCATGTGATCAATGGTCCCGCTCTGCATTGCCGCAGTGGGTTGTTTCCGCCGTCCGCCGTTATGCTTCATCTTCCACAGCAGTTGCGGGCAATCGAGCACAGTTTTTAGATCGCTTTGGCTGTATGCAGGGTCATCAAAATAACCCTCATCTCCGTATTTAAACTGAGCCATCAGAACTGCTCCCGTTCGTAAAATTTGCTGCCGGGGCCATAGACCGCCTCAATTTCAGGCCATGTCCTGAGAATCTTGGCGACGTTTACTGGATCGGCTATCAGGCCAGCGGTGGCCAGAGTCCGCATGAATGACCCGGCATTGGTCTGGCAGGCCCTGAATGTTCTATGGACTTCGCTGTGGGTCATTTTGCGTGTAGTCTGAGCGCGGGCAGACTCTGTTTCGGCCAGGGGTGGTTGTTCCACGGGGTTTGTCCTTTTATTTGTTGAGTTGTTCGCAGGCGGCCTGAACGCCTAGGCGGCAGTCGCGCTCGGTCATCTGATCAAGGGTGCTGGTCATCGAGACCCAAAAGGCACCACCTAACAAAGCCAGCAGGCTGCAGGTAAAAAGCGGCGCTATCCAGCAGGGTAAGGATTGTGATTGGTAGAGCTTGTTCATGGGGTGGTTGTCTGAACTAAGGTCAGTATGGGCCTAATTGCCACCCTTGTGCAGGGGATTAGACCAGAAATCAGATTGTCACAGTTCATCGTTAATCACCCACACAAACGCCCCGCGTCCAGTGCGTGTGTCCCGCTTTAGGTCATTGCCATTGAGCCCCTGCTTTTTGACAATGAAAGGCGGCTCGCTTTTGGCAAGATCGCGAAATCGTGCGCTGCAGGTTTGGTGCGGCATACCCAACGCAACCTCTGCCTCATCGCAGGTCATCCCGTTGGGGCTGTTGCGGATGCAGCGGAGCACTTCAGAGCAGAGTCTGTTGACCTGTGGCTTGATGCTTTCAGCGGCGTCACGGCTGGTTGCCGTGCCGTTGTGTGGTGATGTTGCGTAGTTAAACATTGGCCCAAAGTCAGAAAGTGAATTGCTCATTTAGTCAAAGCAAAAGATTGTTTTTTGCCGATATTTTGAACTCAGCTAATGTGCCGGCAAATTCAACGCCGGTTTTTAGGTGCTTGGCGTAATACGTGCGGCTTTGGTTTTCACCGTCAAAAGCCCAAACCAACCAGCCTTGCTCTTTAAGCTTTTTTCTTAGCTGACCGATTGTGAAATCCACTGGCTTTGCCATTAGCGAGTTTTTGATAGTAAGCACGCCCAAGAGCAGTGAGGCCCCTGGTTTCACCAGTTTCAAACGCCTCCTGAGCGTCAGCCTTGGCTTGGTTTTGTATGCGCTCCCAGCTATCGCCGGTGATGCGGTATCTGAGGTTCATGGATTAGTCATCGCAGCATCACGCCATGACAACCATTCGCCCACAGACACGTTTATCCGTGGTGCGTTGCGGCATTCATCACGCAGGCCGTCCGGCACTGCTTCGCAGCCAGCAAATCCTTCCTCGTAAAAGCTGACGATCTGTTGGCTGATGAATTGCGCCCAAGCCCTGCGCGGGTTGCCTTGGGCATCGTTTTTTGCGCAAAGGTAAATCAACATCAGAAAGGAGCCACAAAGGTTTTTTTGAAGCCTTGGCCGCAAGCAATTGCTGCTTTGATCCAGCCATTAAGCTCGGATTCGTCCGTGGTCCAGTCGAGAACACCAATCGAGGGAATCTCAAACTGCCAGCAAGGCGTGTGCTGTGGTTGGTTGTCTTCCCACTCGTCCTGCATGGCTTCGTAGCGGGTTGTTTCGTGGGAGTAAAGCATCGGGGTGGTTGCCTGAACTGAGCGAAGTATGGCTCTGCCTGCTAGCCCTGTGCAGGGGATTAGGGCAGTTCTTCGACCGTCACAAATGCACCAGGTCTTTCGCCCGGCACGCAATATCGCTGCGTCGAGTGAAGCTCCACCACAAGGCAGTCATCGGCATACGCAGCGCCGCTTAGGCCATCCAGCGTGCTTCTGCAGCACTTATCAATATCGTTGCGCTTGACGGTGTATTGCTGCCGGTAAGCCTTGCTAGCCAGCCCTTTTGCGGTTAGATGCGACGCAGGCCGCAGAAACCTGAACTCAGCCGTCACCTTGCAGGCGCCCTCAATCAGCGGCTGTCGTGCGGCAAGAGCTTCAGATCTGACGGCATCACGCCAAGGGCCAACGCGCTTTGACGCTTCACGCATGCCGTAACGCGTGCGAACCTTCGACCCTTGCGGTGCGGGTTCGACCCCCTGAATGTCGATCTCGTACCGGATGCAATCCATAAAAAAACGGGGTCACCACAACCCCGCCATGCCCCTTTCGCAAATGTCCTTTGCAAACCAATTTTAAACCATGTCATTTCTTTCGCAAGGTGTGCCCTTCACAGCCCTGCCATCAGCCCTACGGGGAAAACTGCAACCCAATCAACTAGCTGTTCTCTGGGTCATTCAAACCTTCACGGGATCTAATGCGAACTGCTGGCCAAGTCTCAAAACGATCGCGGATGGTGCATGCGTCAGTGTTCGCACTGCTCGCGCTGTGCTCGGCCAGCTTGAGTCGATTGGATTGCTGCAGCGTGAAAGGCGCTTTACCGACCAAGGGCACAGCTCAACCAACCTTTACCGAGTAACCATCAATCATCTGGCAAACACCCCAGAACCTAGTTTTAATGGGGCGGCAAAATTTGCAGGGGACCCCGGCAGCATTTGCCGTACCCCCCGGCAGGAGCTGCCCCCTCCCCCGGCAGGAGCTGCCGCCGAACTAAATACAAGAGAACTAGATACAAAAGAACTAAATAACAGCCATAAAGCTGCAAAAGGCCCAAAACGCGACAAGCCGGCCTACTCCGAGGAGTTCTTGGCCTTTTGGCAGCGGTATCAAAAAATCAAGAAGCGAGCATCAGGCCAGTCGAAGCCCAAGGCGTGGGCTGAGTACAAAAAGCTCGCCAAAGGCCCTCAGAAGGCCCTAGAAGGCGCCTTGATGGCCGCGCTTAAGGATCAGGCCATAGCGGAGCGCAACGGCGGCTTTGCAAGCCCTTTCCCCGATTGCTTCAGATGGCTGCGTGATGGCCGTTATGAATCCTTTCTGGAAACTGCCACAACTGCAAAGGCGCAACCTGTGCCACTGCTGCAGTCTGACGCCCAGGAAGGCGACCCCTTCTAAACACCCCTAGCCAAAATGATTTCTTTGCACAAGCGGTCTTCCATTGACCGCGATACGACCTTTTACGCACCCAAGGTCGCTTGCTTTGCTTGCTACGACTCCGGCATTGTCTCCAATGGTGATGGCCTGCTGAACGACTATCTGACCGACTACGACGCCACCGTGATCGACGGTGTTTTGCATCGTCATGGCGGTTCAGATCTTGCGATTATCTGCCACTGCGCCGCCGCTTACGAGTCTCAAGATTTTGAAAGCCAGACCACACGCTCAGGCTTTCGCGACTCATCAGGTGTCAAATCAACCGACATCAATGGTCGTCAACAAACCATCGGCGTTGACCCTGACAAGGACATCATCCGCGAGATCCACCGCAAGCGCCGTGACCTTTGGCAACGCTCCGCTCAAGACCTCAACTCATTAAGACAACAGGTCAGAGCTGGCATGAACCCACAGCTCCCGGACTACATTGCAACCGTCAAGCAGCAGCTCCAAGGCTTAAACGAGCTGCTTCCTGCCCTTCCATCAAATGAGTAACCTGACCATCAGGCAGCAACCTGTTGTCTCGCGTATTTCAATCCTTGTGGATGAAGCCAAAGACGTTGCTTCTGCAATCCTCGACAACACAATTGAAGATCAAGCGCCCCTGCCTCTTCACTCTTATGGGCATCTTTCCGCTCAGTTAAACGAAATCAACTCAATCTTGCGTCTTGCTACTGATGGCCAACACTAAAATTTCAATTCGGATCCCTGAAAAGCAACTTGACAGCTATCGAAAAGTCGCAGAGCAGCAAAACAAACCACTCTCCCAGGTTGTAGCTGATCAGCTTCAATCATCCGCCTGCAGGCCAACGCCTGCGCAATTATTTGAAGCCGCTGAACAAGTGCGCCGCAAATATCGTGGCTTTCTTTCACGTGATCAAGCTGTTCACATCACCTCAGTTGCCCTAAACTGCCTGCATGAGTCTGCTAACGCCTGTTAACCTTTGCTCATGGCAGCAAAAGCGACAAACGTAGAAATTGACGGGCGCATAAATACCGTTTACAAGCTCTTATTGGAGGGCAACAGCAGAACCCAGATTCTTCAATACGGTTCAGAAACCTGGGAGATCAGCGAACGGCAGGTTGAGGAATACATCAAAAGAGCCCGCGATCATCAGCGCCTAGACGCCGAGTTAGAGCGCCCAGAATGGCTTCATGAATCCCTCTGCGCCCTCAAAGACATTCAGCGCAAAGCCACTAATGGCAAGCAATACAGCACCGCATTGAAAGCCATCGAGATGCAGGCGAGGCTCTTGCGGTTCGAGATGTCATGAGCCTTGTTGATGACATCGTAAGCAGTTCGCCACTGCTTGCGCCTATTGAAGAGCTGCAATCATTTAAAAAGCCAACCGTCGCGCAAGTTTTAGAGCGTGTGCAACATGGCCTGTTGCCTCATCAAGTTGCTTTCTGTGAAGATACAGAGCATCGCAAGCTCGGCCTTGTTTGTGGGTTTGGTGCGGGCAAAACCTACGGCCTCGTCTGTAAAAGCATCCATATGGCGGCCCTCAACGTGGGTCACGTTTCTGCGCTATTTGAACCCATCGCCCCAATGTTGCGGGACATCCTGATGCGGACGATGGATGAACTATTGGAAAAATGGGAAATCCCTCATGACTTCCGCGTAAGCCCTTTGCCTGAGTATCAGCTGCACTTTAAAGAAGGCAGTCACACAATTCTGCTACGCACAATGGAAACAGCAAACCGCATTCGTGGTCAGAATTTATGCGCCGTTGGCTTTGACGAGGCAGATACGGCCAGCAAATCTGTTGCTACGCAAGCAATGCGCATGGCTCTTGCTCGTCTACGTGCTGGCAACGTGCAGCAGTTTTATGCTGCCACCACACCGGAAGGTTTTGGCTGGGCGTTTGACACGTTTGAAAAGAATGCAGGTGACGACACTGCTTTGATTCGCGCTAAAACAACAGACAACCCTCATCTGCCTGAAGGGTTCGTTAACTCGCTTCTGGAAAACTACCCAGAGCAGTTGATCAAGTCTTACCTAGAGGGCGTTTTTGTAAATCTGAACACTGGTCAGGTTTACGACCGGTTTAACCGCGCCAAGCACGTCACGCAAAACATTCCTGATCTCGATTCCGAACCTCTACGTATTGGAATTGACTTCAACGTGACCAACACCAACGCGGTGATCGGTGTACGTCTTGGAAACCAGCTTTTATTAATCGACGAAATCAGCGGTGCTCATGACACCGACGCTCTGGCCCAAGAAATTTGCAGGAGATTTCCTAGCCGCCGTATTTATGTCTACCCTGACGCATCAGGCGGAAACCGCAGCACTAATGCCTCGCGGACTGACATCGAGATTCTGGAGTCATACGGTTTCAGCAACCAGTCGCCGCGTTCTAACCCTGCCATCCGTGATCGGGTTCTTGCTGTTCAAGCTTTGCTGGAAAACTCCAAGGGTGAAGTGCGCGTGCAAGTCTCTGAAAAGTGCAAGAGATTGATTGAGTGCCTTGAGCTGCAGTCATACACAACGAAAGGCGAGCCGGACAAAGAGGCTGGCTATGACCACATGGTTGATGCATTGGGTTATTTGATTGTGCGTGAGTTCAGCCCACTCAATGCACGAGCTGGACGGGGCACAGGGATCAGGCTTTACTAAACTGCTGGCATTGGGCGGGATTGGGTCGTGTATTCAGGTTTTTCAGGTAGGCAACGTGTTGGCAACGTCACCACTGTCGAAAGCCCGAACACGGCTTACATCAACATGGAGCCGCACTGGCTTCTGATTGAAGCTCTGCTGCAGGGCACTTACGGCATCAGAAAAGGCCACAGAAAATACCTGCCGCAAGAACCAAGAGAACTAGACGAGGCTTATGACAACAGGCTCATGCGTTCAACGCTTGCGCCGTATTTCGTCAGGCTAGAGCGCATGTTGGCGGGCATGTTGACCCGTAAGCCTGTGCGCTTGGAAGATGTCAGCGACGTTGTAACTGAGCAGCTTTTTGACGTTGACTTGCAGGGCAACGATCTCAACGTCTGGACCTACGAAACTGCCCGCAAGTGCATACGTTATGGACACGTCGGCGTCTTAGTTGATGCACCAAAAGCTGGTGAAAATGGCCGCCCATACTGGACGCAATACACCCCAAGGGACATTCTTGGTTGGCGTTCTGAAGTAGCCAACGGATCACAGCAGCTGACGATGGTCAGGCTGATGGAAAAGATTACCGTTCCCGATGGTCTGTACGGCGAAAAGCAGGTTGAGCAGGTGCGCGTGCTCACGCCCGGCGCGTTTGAGATCCATCAGAAGGATGACAAAGGTGATTTCCGCCTAATAGATGAAGGCAGAACCAGTTTGAGCGAGATCCCGTTTGCGGTTGCCTACTCAAACCGCGTTGGTGTTCTTGAGTCGCGGCCACCACTGGCTGACATTGCAGAGCTAAACCTGAAGGCGTATCAGGTGCAGTCTGATTTGGATAATCAGCTGCATATCTCGGCAGTTCCGATGCTCGCCATTTATGGTTTCCCACAATCGGCAGAAGAGATCAGCGCAGGCCCTGGCGAGGCGATGGCTTTGCCTGAAACAGCGCGTGCTGAATACATAGAGCCATCTGGCAACAGTTACAGCGCACAGTTCCAGCGACTTGAGCAGATTGCACAGCAGATCAATGAACTGGGCCTTGCTGCAGTGCTTGGGCAAAAGCTCAGCGCAGAAACAGCAGAAGCCAAGCGGATTGATCGCAGCCAAGGCGACAGCACCATGATGGTGATTGCGCAGCAGATGCAGGATCTGATCGACAACTGCCTGACGTTTCACGCGCAGTACATGCAGCAGGCTCAGGTCGGCAGCAGCTTTATTAACCGCGACTTCTTATCGACACGTTTAGAGCCGCAGGAGATCCAGGCACTGCTGCAGCTGTACACCGCTGGAACTATTACTCAGGAGACGCTGCTTAATCAGCTGTCAGCCGGCGAAGTGCTGGGCGATGAGTTTAACGTTGAAGAGGAAGTCGAAGCTACGCAGACCGGTGGCTTAATTGAAATGGACAAGCCCGAACCCAAGGTTGAGACTGAGGTCACAATGCCGGAAGCGGACCCAGAGGTTACTGATGAGCTGGATTGACAAACTGAGGAAAACCGAGAAGCAAGAACCTGATAAGCAGTATCTGTACTTCGTCAGGCAGCAGCTTAAGCAGCAGGTTTATGCAGTGGTTCGCGTCACTTGGTATGACGAAGACGGGATTTATAGCGTCACCGAAACTCGTGTAAACAAGAGGGATGCGGAAGTGATCGAAGAGTTCAGCGACATTGTCGGCAACGCTTTGACCATCGGCGCGGATGTCTCTGTTATCTGTGTTGAAAAATCTGAGCGGTTGGATCTGCATGATTTATGAGCACACCTTCGGAGCTGTATCGAAATGCAATCGACCTCAATCGATTTAGCAACAGCGTTGCCAAGCGGATTGCTGTTACATACAACGATCTTATTTTGGATGCTGTTGATCAGCTCCGTGGGATTGATGAGCTTGCTGCGCCTGCGAAAGCTGCACGGCTTAGGGCGATTCTTGCGCAACTGAAAGAGTCGCTTGATGGCTGGGCTGGCACTAGCACGCTTGCGGTTGTCGATGATCTGCAGGGGTTAGCCGTACTGCAAAGCGAGTTTGTGACGAATGAGTTGCGGCGTGCGTTGCCGATTGAGTTGCGCAGTCAAATCCGCAGCGTGCAGATCAGTCCGCAGTTTGCTCAGTCAGTGGCAACGGTTGACCCGACAGCAATCAACGTGGTGTCGCTCAGCGATGACTTGCAAGCTGCTGTCGCTGGTTCGCCGCAGACATTTCAGTTGACGGCTGCGCAGGGCACAACTATTACGTTGCCTAATGGCAAGGTGCTTCAGAAGTCGTTTCGTGGGCTTGCTGAATCGCAGGCCGATCTATTTGCAAAGACTGTGCGCAATGGGCTGCTGACTGGCGAATCAACTGACCAGATTGCACGGCAGTTAAAAGGTCGGCTTCGCTTTGGACAACCTGGCAGCTTGCGTCAGATTGCACAGGCCGGAGGGCAGGTTACAGCCGTCGCTGATAACCAGATAAATGCAATGGTGCGAACGAGCATTAACCAAGTAGCAAATCAAACAAGCCAGCAGGTTTACAGGGCAAATCAAGATGTGACTAATAAATACCGCTACGTGGCGACGTTAGACAGCAGAACCAGTGCGATCTGTCGTGCGCTTGACGGCCAAGAATTTGACTATGGCAAAGGGCCAACGCCTCCGCAGCACTTCAACTGCAGGTCCACCACTGTGCCGGTCATTGATTACAAAGGCCTAGGGATTGAACCGCCACCGCCTAGTCAGTTGCGACGCCCAAACTCTGCGTTCAAAGGTGCTCGGGCTGTGCGTGGTAAAGGCGTTCCTGACAACGAAACATATGGGCAGTGGCTGGACAAGCAATCGAAGGCAACAAAGCAGGACGTTTTAGGCAAAAGCAAGGTGCCTTACTTCAATCGTTTGGTCAACAAGTACGGCCCCACAGATGCCATCCGAAAGTTTGTTAGTGCGGATGGATCAGAGCTAACCTTGGAGCAGCTCAAACGTCGCTACCCCAATGAGTAAGCTGCCTAAGAAGTATCAATTCAGCGTTCAAGAGCCAGAAGCGCCTTTGTCTTGCCCACCTAGAAAGCCCACGCCAAAGGGCAAGGCTGCTAAAAAGGAAGGGCCTAAGGGAGACGACTGATGCCAATGGGTAAAGGTACATACGGCTCAAAGGTGGGCCGGCCTCCTAAGAAAAAGAAAAAGAAGGGAGGCAAGAAAAAGTGAAAAAGGGTTCTCGCGTTAGCTGGGTTTACCAGGGCAAACGTACCTTCGGCGTTGTAACCAGCGTCAAAGGTGAGGGCGCATACAGCGTCAAAGGGCCGACAGGCGGTACCGTTACCCGACGCGGAGCCAAGGGCGATCCTGTCATTGCAATCAAATCAGAGAGCACTGGCAACCCTGTTCTGAAAAAACGCTCGCAGCTCAGCGCCGCGCCTAAGGGCAAGAAAAAGTGACCATCAAGCGTGGCGGCCACTCGTTTCAGGGGTTCGACAAACCAGTTCGGACCCCTAAGCATCCCAGTGGCAAAAGTCATGCGGTGGTTATTAATGACGGCGGCAACCCTCGGCTGATTAGGTTCGGCCAGCAAGGGGCAAAAACTAAGCGTCCGCGTAAAGGTGAAACAGCTTCTGACAAGGCTAAGCGTGCAGCATTTAAAGCACGCCATGCAAAGAACATCGCCAAAGGAAAAACATCTGCCGCATTTTGGGCAGACAAAGTAAAGTGGTCGTGAAAACAACCTTACGGGTTATTCATGTCTGAAGAGCAGAATCAGGAGATTACGTCTCCCGAAGCGCCAAACAACGCTGAACTTGACAAGCTAAAAGCAAGTGTCGCAGCTCTAGAAAAGAAAAACTACGACCTCATCGGCAAACTGCAAAAAAACGAGCTGATTGGTGAAGTCCCTGACGATTATGAGGCACTGAAAGATTTCAAGCGCAAGGCTGAACAAAGCAAGCTGGAATCAGAAGGCAAATACACCGAAGCGCGACAAGCTTTGGAGCAGCAGTTCCGTGAGGCGGCGGAAGAAAAGGACAAGCGCATCACTGACCTTGAAGCACAAGTGCGAGAGCTGGAGTTGATTACCCCTGCCAACACCGCACTAGCTGACGTGGTGCATGACCCCAGCATTGTGTTCAAGGCACAGCTGCTAAACCCCAATCAGATTGAGCGGGAAGCTGACGGAACTGTTGTTGTTGTCAATGGCTACGAACGTAAGCCGATTAGTGAGTGGGCCAAAACTTTGCCTAGCTATATGCAGAAAGCACCAAAGCCACAAGGCAGCGGAGCGCCGGCAGGTCGCAACGTGGGCGGTGACATTCCTGCGGGTACGAAAAACCCATTTGCCAAAGAAACTTACAACCTTACAGAGCAATCACGGCTGTTTAGAACAGATCGGGATATGTACGAAAGGTTGAAAGCTGCAGCGAACCGTTAATATGCAAGACATAGGCGCGGTTACGCCGAGCCCTAAGGGTTACGCCCACACCGTAAAAACCATTTTTTGAGGATCTGTCATGGCGACTCTTCGCTCTGACATCATCATTCCTGAGGTATTTACGCCGTACGTCATTGAGCAAACCACTCAGCGTGATGCCTTTTTGGCTAGCGGTGTGGTTCAGCCAATGGCCG
>Ga0181380_1000894_pt1 | contig 13277 bp, 5 predicted proteins | sample 3SPOviralmetaG_FD_130116 | JGI IMG/M metagenome (GOLD analysis project Ga0181380, IMG submission 130116) | Marine viral communities from the oligotrophic San Pedro Time Series (SPOT) site, San Pedro Channel, CA, USA - 3 SPOT_SRF_2009-08-19 | ecosystem: Environmental > Aquatic > Marine > Strait... | reverse complement strand
TTCAGGATAGAATATTTCAAAGGAAGCTGCATTCATTCTAAGATGACCGTGAGGCTGCCAAGAATCTATGCGTACAGGATGATCAAAAGAATGAAAACCCTGCGTCATTAAGTACCCATTAGGAGGAATAACTATATCTTCTTGATTGCTTATTCTGTACAGCTTTAAGTCTTGTTTGTATTTAAGTTCTTCAGATTCCTCTGGAGAATATAACCACATACCTATATCTACGATGTTATTCTCAATAACAGATTCTGGGGCCATTGCCCCAAGACCTCCGGGGAACATGTGAATGTCCCATGCTATCTCTGCATTTGCAGGTATAGTACGACACACGCCCTCCGGTACTACCTCACCCCACTTACCCATAGCATACTCTGTGAGCATACCAAATCTTTCACCATTTAAAATAACACTACTATTAGCATGGTGTACCACACTCTTAGCTTCGCCTCTTGGTTTAACTTGAATAGCTTTAATACATCTATCTTCTGTTAAGCCACTAGGTACATTATGTTTATGCCATAGATCATTACCACTGGCAGGAATGTCTATAGGCGTAGAAGGAATAATTACTGTAGGCTCTCCTAAGTCTTCATAGAAGTTCCATTGACTAGGATCTGGTAGTACCAAAGGTGCTAGAGCCACATCCCTGTTGCCGTAATCTGAGCCAGTATTAACCCACTCTACTATTGTATCTATTTCTTCTTGTTCTAATCTCCAATCGCCATGCAGTTCTTGTATACCTATTTCTTTATCATAAGCATAGGGAGGCATCTCACGATTGGCTACTTTAATCTGTATTAAAGGACTCCACGGACGCACCTGCTCATATGTTTCAAACTGCATTGGACCTATGCCACCCTGACGATGACATACAACACAGTTATTATTTATAATATCTGCTACGTCATCTACATAAGTAACATTAGCTTGAGATACTGATGCCATTGATATACAAATAGCTAATAAAGTCTTTTTCATTAGGTTATCCTATGGGTAAATTATTTAATTTTTTACTTATGAATTATATTAATGAGTAATTATAGCCCTGTTCTACCATACTTAGTATCCATTAAACTTCTAGTTCTAACTAACTTAGTTTCTTTAGGATTGTAAAGAGGATCAACACCATACATTAAAGGCTTTCCTGCTTTTAATTTTTCTTGAGTAGTAGCATAATCTTTAATCATTATTCTTTGAGCATCCAGATCATCTTTTGCAATATTTTGCAGCCCAAATCCATAAGCATTATTAACCATGTCTGTTGCCTCAGTTCTTGGATCAGGTCTAAAAGGCATTTGAACTTGTTCTTTTAATTGTAATAAAAATTTATTACCTGCGCCCTTACCATGTTTATAAGATAAGTAAGCATGATTCATAACATTCCAAACTTCGTCATTAAAAGGTTTTCTAAAATCTCCAAACCCTGCCTCATCTGTTGGGACTTTAAATTGTTTTGGAATCTCCCCTCTTTCAATAGCTTTATTTAAAAAAGTAACTACTTCTTTTTCATGGTTACGCAGGTCTTCTTTAGTAACACCCATTCTGGCTGAACCTGCATACATAATTTTATCAAGTACTTTTTTTACTTTACCGCCTATACTAAACTCTTTACGAGGTGTATCATCTTTAGTTGTTTTATTAATAATTTTTAATACACTGTCATCAAAAAAAGAATATTCTTCATTACCTCCTAAACTTAATCCTTCTAAAGAAGTCCCTCTTAAATCTCTTTTTGCAGCTTTAATTCCGTAGTCTTTAAAAACATTTTCTGGTTTTAAATTTTTATCTTCTAATTTTCTTTTTAAAATATAAAATATTCTTTTATTATTTTTATCTTCATTAGATAATGTAATATTAAAATCTCTAGCTATAGATTCTATTTTAGTTTGTACAGTGCTTAGTTGATCTATAAATCTTGTACCTGTTTTAATTATTTCATTATCATTTATACGCGCTTCTAATTCATACAAAGTAGGAGCAGAAGAACCCCTAGAAGTTCTTTCTTCTAAAAGAGCTTTTTCTGATAAGCCTACAGAACGATTAGGTGTTGCACTAAGATATGCTTCAGCTGCTTTTTTATCTGTTGTCACAGCTACACCCCTACCTAATTGAAGTGAAGTAGAATCAATAGCTTTATCAGCTTTTAAAGTAGAAACATTATGTGGTGAACCATGATACAAACCTTTTATAATATTAGTTCCTGCTTTACTAAGTAATTTAGATATACCTCCTACACTTTTAAAGACGCGATCTTCTTCATCTATAAAAGCTTCTCCTGCTTGTATGTCATAAGCTAAACCTGTCATCTTATCTACACGTTCATCAGGTTCTATAGGTACTTGCATTACATTGTAGACTTCACCGCCTTTTCTAAAGTTTCTTTTAGGCGTAGCTTTTTGATCAGGTATAGTTTCATCTATAATATTTTTATCTAACTCTCTTAGAAAATCTCTATATTGATCGGGGAAATCTTCAGTGCTTTCAAAGGAACCAAAGACTGCATTAAAGGCTCCATATAAAGGAACTTTTTGTCCTACAACAGAGAAAATATCACCAGTTGTTATGACCTTATAAGTATCTCCCCACACTGGTCCTAGTCCTGTCATGTAAGCTGAAGGATTCTGATAAATCTCAGCTGCTGTGCGTCCACGTACAAACATATCAGCAGGTAAACCATTACCTCCCCATCTTAAAAATGCATTACCTATTACTTCTTCAGGATCTCCCTCTAAAGATTCTCCTTGTGTTCTTACAGCATTAGTAAAGGCTGCTACTCCTGTCATAATTGCAGCAGCAGGAAGGTGCTGAGTAAGTATAGTTTCAGGATTTCTAGTTCCTTCTCTAATAACATTCTTCATTATAGTATTTGTAAATGCAGCAGGGTATCCAAGCAGTTGTCCCAATATAGCTGTCTTAGGATTAGACATATACATAGGTTTAATACCTGATTGTGCGCTAGGGTTTAAGATAACTTCATTAGTATAAACACCTGCGCCTTCTTTTAACTTCGTATAAAAGTTATCTCCTGTCTTAGCTCCTTGCTGTAGCCACTCTACCCCTTCGTTGTAGTTTATTCCAAGATCAGCTAGTTCATCTATTTGCCGTTGGACTCTTCTAGATGTTTTACCTGCTTGTATTAGTGGCATGTGTGATGCAATGCTTTCTAAATTTTCTGCTATTAATCTTTTACCAGTGATATACGAAGCTGTTTGAACTCCTCGCGTCCATTGATCTAGTAATGTAAGCCTAAAAAATTTATTACTAACACCTCTCATAACAGGACTAGCTAAAGCATCGCCTCCTAGTCTGTCAGCATAGTCAGCAAATGCCTGATCAAGAGCAATGCCCATGTAGTTAAGCTCTTCCATTGCTTCTTTTCTAGTCATGTTAAAAGATTTTTCTAAACCATTTAACGAGTCATCGTACATTTTTTTAGAGCCACTAAATACAGCATCGCGCATACCTGCAAAAGCTGTCTTTGGTCCTGCCTTTGAAATGTTTATAAATATTTCTGTAAGACTTGATAGAGTACTAAGTGGTAACAAAGCCATTCTATTTGCTAACATATAAGCATCAGCAGCCAGTTGTGTTTTAGCACCAAACCTATCTAAACCTTCGCCAGTAACACTTTGATATACAGCAAGCATGTCATTTTTTGCATTTCTAATAGTAGCCGAGTCAGCCCCATTTTCACGCATTTCTTTTTCGGCTGCAGTCCACCATGTACTTTTAAACTCTTCTATATTTTTTACTCTAAATACATCGTCTTTAGCAAAACTTTTAGCAGCTGATCTAAAATAACTTATCATTACATTGTTTAAATCATTATCTAAATAATCTTTAAAAGCAGTTTCATCTTTTATAACTAATGCTCTTTTAGCAAAGAAACTATTCATGCCTGTACCTGAGTCATTACCTAATTGATATTTTATATCTAGCAATTCTTTATATAAATCATCAGCAGCATTTCTTATAGCATCAGGATCAGTTCCTACTCCTTCAAAAACAACATTCTTTTCTAAAAGATTAATAAAATCATCTTTATTATTTTCTATTTCTGAACGCTTCCAAAGTCTAGGTAAGTAGTTGTCTACTAAATTATTTACAAAACCTCTGCTTTGTAACTCTGTACCTAATTCATTTAATTGAGTTCTGCTAAAAGTTACTACATCTAATAAACTTTTTCTTACTTCTTTATCTAAGTGACTAGTAGCTTCGCCTAATTCTTTTGTACTCCCAGTTCTAATAGCATTAGATAGTAAAGTATCTATATTATCTCTTAACTCTCCTTTAGCTAGCTTTAATACAGGCTCATAGATAGCTTTAAAAGGTTGTCCTAGTCTGCCAAACTCTCTATCAAAAACAGTACCATAATCATTTGTATCTCTTATAATACCCTCGCCTCTTTTCCATGAATTAGAAAGAGAAGATGTAACGCTCCTTTGAAATCCTCCTATAATAGTAGAAGATTCTCTTATATAAGGATCAAGAACACCTGCTACTTTACCTGTAAGAAACTTAGCATTAAATTTAGAAGCTTGGCTTAAAGCCCTACTTAAAATAGTTTTTTCTCTAGCACTATTACTTATACCTTGAGTTGCATTTGCTTCTGCTATAGAGTCTGCTAAAACATCTGAAGTTCTTTGACCACCACCTACATCACTAGATAATCCTTTAGCAAGAATATCTATTTCTTCAGGAGTTAAATTTTGTGTTGTTACTGATTCTATTTTTTGTCCAGAAGGTAAAACTTCTTCTCTTTTTGTTACCCCTTCTTTAATATAAGTTTCTTTTACTTCCTTTATAGCAGTACGAATTTCATCTGGAGTTAATCCATATTCTTTAAATTTTGCTAAGACATCAGGATTAACATCATTAACTTCTAGTAGTCTAGATTTTGTAGCTATGTCTAACCCTCTAGATTTTTGTTGTGGAGTTAGTCTTTTAAAAATAGTATCTTTTATACCTAGAATAATACTAGCTACTCTAGTATCATCGTATTTATTATTTAAACTTTTACCTAATTTATTTAATAAATTTGTATCTACTTCAGGGTTTAGATTTCTATCAAAATATTCTTGCCCTCTTCTAGTAGTAGATGTAGTAATACTGTCAAAGAAATTACTAACTGTATCTTTTACTTTTTGATGTGCGTTTGTAAGTATCTCTGGAAGAACATTAGTTTCTCTTGCAATCTTTAATTGTTCTAATGCTCTTTCATTAGCCCTATTTTCAAAAACACCTTTATTCATATCTTTTGGTCTAGGATTAACAACATGATCTAGTTCATGAAAGATATTAAATGCAAGCCACTCATCTTCTGTTTGAATGTCATCAGCTTTTAATGGATTTATAGCTACACCATCTATTTCTTTAGAGACTGTCCACGGTTTAATTTCATTAGAAAAACTTTCTCTTATTTTTTTATCATTCACATACACAGCTTTTATATCAGAATTAGGATCTTCATCAATTCTTCTAGTTGTAGCATTTGCTGCGCTATCAGGAACTTCTCCAAAAATAATTTCAGTTTCTTTTGAAACAGTAGTAGGTGTTCCATCTACATCTACTACTCTGTTATAATTAATTACAAGAGGCTGTGAAGTATCTATATTACTCAAGTCTAATCTTTCTACAGGGGCTGCTGTATCAACTAGTGGGATAGGCTTAGTAGTAGAAGGCGGTGTTTCTGCAACACTAGGCGTTCTTCTAGAGAACAATTTAGTAGCACCATATCCTAAAGCACCACCAAATGCAGCACCTGTGCCTACTGCTAAACCAAACTGTCCTTTACTAAAAGCATCCTGTACGCCAGTAGCTATGTTTATATCTTGTCGATTTGCATTCTCTACGCCTGTCCATGCTGCTCCTTCAAAGGCTGTAGCTGCTCCTACTTTAGAAGCTGAAATATTATTTAAAGTTCTCTTAACACTTTGCTTACCTGCTTCGCTAGTGAGGGCTTTATTCAATGCACCTGCAGATGCTTTTGTTGCAGTACTTCCAATTCCGGGAGCTACTAAAGCCAGTGCTAAGTTAATCGGGTCAGCAAACAAATCTACTCCTCTATCAAAAAGAGCCTTGCCTACTTCTCCAAAACTTCCGGGCTTAGAGTTTTCAAACTCATTTCTTAGATAAGCATAAGTTTGTTTTATATCTTCGGGGGCATCTTTTAAAACTCTAGCTCTGTCTGCTACTGTAAGCAAACGTCCTTCCTCGTCCCTAAGAGTTTCAAATATATCATTAGATATTAAACCACCAGTTATAGCCTCTGCTGCCCCCTCTTGTTCTGATAAATAATTAAGTAACTTTTCAGATTCATCTTGAAACTTTGGGTCACGCCTAAGATCGCCATGAGTTTTAGACACATACGATTGACGTAATCCAAATGTTTTTACTTCGGGAGTACTTATGTCTGAAGCTTTTAAATTATCCCACGGACTAGAAGTTTTTCTAACTTTCCCCATTAATCAGCACCATCTATAATAGCTTTTCCTGTAAATATATCATGCTCATCTTGTCTGCGATTAACTAAACCTTGTAGTTTTTTACCACCTGCTGTGTAATACTTTAACATCATAGTAGCTATTTCATCTTTAGAGCGTGTGCCTTCAGCAGTGACTTGCTTTAAAGCTCCTCGACCTAAATTAAATATAAAAGAACTTAAAGCAGCTACTTCATTATCTGTAAAATTATAATCATTATCTTTACCATAAGATCTAATGTATTCAGAATCTCTATTTATTCTAGCTAATAATCTATTCTGAGCTTCCATTAATGTAATTTCTTCATTAGCACTAGTAGCCTCTGTACCAAAGCCATTAGTATTTTGTCTTACATCAAAACTAGCTTTAGGTAAAAAGTTTTCAAATCTTTTAATTAATAAAGATGTAGGAGTATCAGAAGGCAAACTTATTTCTTTTAATCGTTCTTCAGAAATATTTCCACCACTAAAAACATTAGCCATAACTTCACCTTCTTGTTGATCAGCGGAAACTTCAGGGGATTCTAAAGTCTCCTTAGTTACTTTGGGAGTACTATATTTTCTCCCATTGAGTCTACCATAGCTGTAGCATATCTACTGGCTTGTGGTCCTGTTAAACCTTGACTTCTTCCCTCTGCTGTATATGCAACTATAGCATCTCGGTATCTTTTACTTCTTGCTTCACCAGACTTTACAGCCTCTATAACAGGAGCTACTACATTTATTGGTTCAGGACGAGTAGCCTGTCCTTTAAAGTCTTCTGGACGAATAGGGCGTGGGTCTTCAGACGGTGTTGGTGTTATACCTTCTTTTTCTTCTAGCCTATCAAAATGTTCTAGTATATGAAAAACTCTAACTTCTCCAGTTTCAGATGTAATTTCATCTATGTTATGTGTTAAGGCTAATTGCTCTCGTATCTCAGGTTGGTTAGTAAGATCAACAGTGGTATCAGAAGCTATAAAAGAATTTTTTAATTTTTGTCTTGCTTCTTTTTTATTAGTAGCATTTATATCTGATCCTGATAAAGGTCTAATTTCTTTTATAGAATCTAAAACCATCTGATCATAAGCAGTATCATTTATTTCTAAAGCTACCCCCGGTCTTTCTTGTTGTATACGAGCATCAGCCATTAACATTAAAGAATTTTTAAATTTATCTACACTTAAAAAATTACCATCTTCGCGGAACTTATCAAATGATTCATCCATTCCTGAAGTAATACTTTCTACAACAGTAGCAGCTGCTAATTGATAAGCAGTATCCATATCTATATTTAATCTTTCAATTAACTCTTGTGCAGTCACAGCAGTTTCTTTGTATAAAGGGTTAACCATAGCTGCTATTGCTTCTTCTCTATTTGCATCTGTTAATTCTTCTATACTATCTATATCACCTGTATAAGCTATAGCTAATACTTCGTCTACTAAAGCATTGTTTCTTCCACCAAAAGTAGTAACACCTGTTGTAGATTGTGCAAAACTTTGTAGTATTTCTGATTTTGCTTTGGCTGTTAAGTCATCAGGTATTCTTGATAATTTTTCACTTCTAGTTAAATCTTCAGTAGGTGTAAACACAAAAGTGTTCGCTACAAGTTGACCTCCTATATTTCTGTGTTCTACTCTTGTTTCGTTTCCTTTAATAGCATATACACCTCTTGTTGTTTTTGTTGGTGTCCCTACTGGCTGAGATCTTATATCTAAATTATTACTATTTGCTGCTTTAGATAATTTAAGAGCATCATCATCTAAATTAGTAAGCTCACTAGGATTTACGCCCCTTTCGTATGCTTGTAATAATAAATAATTTTTAGCTGACTCTTTACTTAAAATATTATTACCTGTTGTTGGATCTTTTTTTAAATTACCTGTTGTTGAATCTATCTCATAAACAGGCCCAGTAGTTTTTATTAATGCTCCATCGGGTCTTTCCATAGTCGTTACTTGTGTAGGAATAATAGTGTCAACACCAAATAACGGAACCGTTCTATCTATTGTCTCTATACTAACAACTTTTGTTTTTTTCGTTTCTAAATCTTTTTCAAACTGTTCAATCTCTTCTGTTATTCTTGCAGCTTTAGTTGTAGAATAACCTTGATCCATTAAAGATTTTGCTCTTTTAACAGCTTTAGCATTTTCACCAAACCTACTATTTAATACAGCATCTACTATTTGTTTATCTGTATCTTCTGGAGTCTGCTCATTAATATTACGCAAAACAGAATTGACTAAAAAATTACCAACATTAGTAGCCTTCTTACCTCTAGTTTGAGTAGCTACAAAAGCATCGTAGTCATCTAGTTCAGGCATATTTAATGCTGCTTTGTAAGCTGTTTCAAATTGAGGTTGATACGCTTTAGCTGCTTCTCTTGCTTTTACTAAAGCTAATTTTTCTATAGAGTCTGCTGTATATAATTTATCATCGATATTTAAAGTAATACCCTGTGTTGTATCAGGTAAAAATTTAGATGTTAAATATTCTTCCATGCCTCCTGCATAAGCTTGTCCTGCAGCATAGTCATCTAGTATAGCTTGTCTGTCGCCTAGAGCAGATTTATAAAGAACTCTTTGACCTATCAAATCTTCATTTTGATTAACGAAAGTATCAGCCCGATTCTTCAAAGCAGAATTAACTAGCTGTACTCCTTTAGAAGCTAAAGCAAGAGCAGCTTGATTCCGCACATTCCTGCGTAATCTTTTATCTGTTCTATCTACATTGGCTCTTTGTCTATTTAAAAGAGAACTACCTAGTTCATCTATTTCGCTCATGCTATACTCCTTGCTGCGCTAAAAGACTTTCATTAGCTGTATCTAATTCTTTTGGTTTTCCTAGTAAGCTTTCTTCTACTATAGGTACTTCTTCTATAAGCTGTGATATTTCTGGGGGCAAAGAAACATTAGGCTTCATTGACTTCTGTGTTTCTTCTAGCCTCTTTTTCATATCTGTTGTATTTAGTTTGCTAGTCTGCTGTGCTTCATCTTCATCATCATCGCCATTAATAACATACTCAATGCCCTGCCTCTCAGCTAAAGCGATTAACATGTAAGCTAATGGCTCTGCTAGTAACATCATTAGATCAGGATTCCACTTGCCCTCAGTGAACCCTTTAAATAACATTACTTGAGTTAACTCCATTATTGGTACGCTGCTATTTATTGCAGTTAAAATATCTGCATACCTTTCTTCAGCCGTTATAAGACTAAACAAATATTCTAAAGCTTCACGCTGCACCGTAAATTCTGGCTTGCCTTCAAATGGATAAGGATTATCGGGGTCATTAGATAGTGCCTCCCCCGGAGTAGACCTTTGCATTTTGCCAGTGTATTCTGCAAAATCAGGAGTTATTTCTCTTAACATAATTATTACCTTTATGAGAATCTAGATGATAAATCTCTAGACCAAGTGGATACAGGGTTCATTAAAATTGTATCATATATTCTAGAGGTAGAACCATATTGGCCCATGTTTGCATAAGCACTAAAGTTCCTATTACCTGTAGGTATTGCAGATACTTCCATATCACTTACTCCTGCGCCTACATACATTGCAGGGCTGTAGCCACTGCTTCCATATATATCTTCTGGAACTTGAGGATCTATTATTTGTGAAACTTTTCCTATATCTTGTGCTGCTTTTAAACTAGACTCTACAGGTTTGTTAGTAAAATCATATTCTTTTTTAACACCTTCAATTATATTAAATCCAGAAGTAGTGTCTGGTACAACATTAGCTTGAGGATTTAACAGACTTTTAGTAGGTTCAAATTGTTGTCTTAGTTGTTCAGGTGATATTCCTAGTGCTTTTAAATTTTCTTGGTTTTGTATTTGTTCAGGAGTAAATATATCTTCAACTTTTATAGTTGGAGCTTTAGTTCCTATGTTTTGTTTAAAAGACATGTTTTCCATTTTTAATGGCCCTTGTCCTGCTAAAGTACTTCCAAGACTATTAGCATCAAAATTTATTTTATCTCCAACTCTAAGATCATCTAAATCTAAACCAAGATTCATTTCTTGAATTCTTTCTCTAGAAACACCAGTGCTATTTATAACTTCTTTTAAATCCATACCTTGTTTTATATCAACAGTACTTCTAAATGGGTTAACTATATTTCCTGCATTTTTAACTATATCTTGTTGTACAGTTTCCCAAGCTCCTCCTTTACCAAAAAAATTTGTCGAGGCACTTTTAATATTAACTCCGGGGATTTTATTTAAAGCAGTTTTAGAAAACTCTCCTATAAACTTAGTAACCCCTTGAGTTACAGTATTGAAGGCGTTCTTTCCAACAGTTACAAATTTATGTGCTGCACTAACTACATGCCCTGCTCCTCTAACTATAGCACCGCCAATGCCCCCTAAAGTATTAGTAACCATACTAGAGGCTATACCACCTACGCCATTCATTAAAGCATTGCCTATTCCCGGAAGTATAAAAGCCATAGCAATCTGACCTACTATTCCGATCTTATTCATAAACTTGCCAACTTTACCGACAGTCTTTTTTATTCCTTTGCCAATTTTTTTAAAGACTTTACCAACGCCCTTAAATACTTTTTTAAAGAATCCCATTTAAAACTCCTATCCGAATATTTCTTCAATTAAATCTTTAACGCCATTAGCAACACCAGAATTATTTATTGCTGTATTACTTTCATTATTCATAGCAGTAATATACATATTTGTTTTTTGTGCAGCTGTATCTAGTTCTTGTTTTCTTAAAAATGTAGCTTCATCTCTTAAAGTATTCCAAAGAAAATCTAACTCTTGTGTAGATATACCATAAGCATTCTGTACATTCTGTGCATTAGCAGCATTAATAGCAGCCGTATTAGCTGTATTAGATTGTCTACGCCAGTTAGTATTAGCTTGTTCTATTGCCTGTGCATTAGAAGCATTCCAAATATCTCTTTGATTATCTATATTACTATTAAATTGTTCTACTTGTAATTCTACTTGAGCGTTAAACTTAGCAACATCTACAGCATTGTTAGCATCTAAAGCAGCTAGTCTGTTACTTTCAGAAGCATTAAACTGCGACATTGCATTTGATTGACTAGCATTAAACTGCTCCATAGCATTTTCTTGTGTAGTAAGAAATGTATTGATTTGATTTTCAGATGTAGAACTAAATTGTCTAGCTGCATTTTCAGCAGCTTGATTAGATAGTAATTGTTGTTGCGACATTTGAGTATCTAATATAACAGCCTGTTGAGCATTGTTTAGATTAGCCACATCTATTTGTAAAAAGTTTCTAGCATTCTCTACTGCTAGTTTTGTCCTTGAGTCAGCTGTACTTAAATCTAAAGAAGCCATAGCTGTAGCATTTTGCATAGCTGATTGTTGTCTAGCATTCATATTCGTTAGCGTAGTATTTTGCATAAACTGACTATTAGCTAACTCTACTTGTTGAGCAGCTGAGAACTTGGTCAAATCAATTTTTGCTTGTGTTGTAGCATTAGTAACTGCTCTTTGTTGATCTACACTTAATTGAGCAACATTCATTTGAGCAGCTATATTTGCACTAGTAATATTAGTCTGCATCTTAGCATTAAGATTTGTTAACTCTGTTTGCTGTGCATTAGACAGAGTTTCTGAAGCAGCTTGGTTTTGTGCAGTCAGATTAGCGAGTCTCATTTGTTGATCGGAACTTAAATTAGCAAGCTCCATTTGTTGCTTAAACCCTGCATTCTTAGATAAGAAATCAGCAGCCACTTGCATTTCTGCAAGACGCTCTTGATTCTGAGCAGTCATATTTTGCTGTTCAGCTTGATTCTTTATTTCTAATTCAGCTAACTCTATCTGCTGTGCATTCCCTAGTTCTTGAGAATTTGTTTGCTGTTGATTCTGTGCCGTCAACTCTGCAGATCTTTGACGGTTCTGTAAATTTTGTACTCTTACTTGTTGCTGTTGTTGAGCAGAAAGCAAAGCAGCTTCTTGGCCTTGTTGACTTTGGAGAACTTTTAAGTTCTGTGCAAACTGTGCTGTCTGTGAAGCAGCTGTTTGTTGATTAGATAAATTACTTAAACGTCTTGTAGCATTTAAACGTGCTTCTTCTAAGTTAGCTGTTTGTTGATTTGTTAAGTTTTGTGCTGCATTATTTTGCAATGCTTGTGCATTACTTTGTGCTATAGGCAATGCTGTTTGTATAATTGAATTAAATAAAGCATCCCTACCTACTGTAGAGACTCCTAAACCTCTGGAGGCTAATCCTTGTTCAACTGCAGCTACAGCAGGTTTAGCCCACATAGGTATAGTACCTGACTCCATACCACCTAATAGAGTTTCCATTTGAGCAGAAACTAATGCTTCAGGAGGTAAGGCAGCTATGGCTGCTTGTACTTCTATAGGTTGAGTATCTACCATAGCAGTTACAGATGCAGGGTCTTCAACAACAGCTGCAGCAACGTCTGAGGGTATATCACCTGTAACAGCAATTACATTTGCAGCAGCACCTTTAGCTGCTTCTCCAGTTATTGCTGCTCTTTGTCGGGCTGTGTAACCTACTTGTTCTATAATCTTAGCTTCTTCGCCAGTAGCTGTTTTACCTGTAATAGCTGCTCTGCTTGTAGCTTCTGCTTGAGGGCTGTCAGATAAAGTAGCAGTTGTACCAGTAACATCGGGTACAAAAGCTTTAGAGTCTATTGTGTAATCAGCTACTGATGCTTGACTTGCTCCTGCTTCTGTAGCACTGAGTTGTTCAGCTTGTGCAGGAGATGTTAACGCTCTTAATTCTGCCATTACTGCGGAACTAGGCGCACCTGCAAATGCAGGAATAGTTTTTGATAGTTCTCCTG
>Ga0181380_1000893_pt1 | contig 13291 bp, 11 predicted proteins | sample 3SPOviralmetaG_FD_130116 | JGI IMG/M metagenome (GOLD analysis project Ga0181380, IMG submission 130116) | Marine viral communities from the oligotrophic San Pedro Time Series (SPOT) site, San Pedro Channel, CA, USA - 3 SPOT_SRF_2009-08-19 | ecosystem: Environmental > Aquatic > Marine > Strait... | reverse complement strand
TAGTTCTTCTAAACTACCTGCTTCTTCAACTAATGCTCTAGCTAATGCTTCTTGATCTCCTGCTAAAGCTGCTGATCTTGCTTTTTCTAAATTTAGGTCTCTACCTATTAATAATTCTGCTTCCAATTCTTTTTGGATAGAAGATTCAAAATCTAATAATTGACCAGCAGAAGAAGCAACCGCACTCATTTCTATACCTAAAGATTTAGCTGTAGCAACTGCTTTTGTTAAACCACCTTCAATACCCATAGCATTAACTCGAGCTAAACCTGTTATTTTATTAGCTTCATCTAATACATCTGATAATTTTAATCTGATACCAAATTCTCTTTCAGCATCTAAAACCCCTTTTGCTTGTTCTTTTTCTAGTGTTTTAAAATTTTTACCAGTAACCATAGCTAATTTAGCCATGTTACCTACTGCTTCTTCTGATAGGTGAAGTCTTTTTAATGTGTCCGCTGCTCCTGCTAAAATATCTTTATTAAATGCAATTGCAGTACCACCTAGCTCTTTATTTAGAGCCATTACAGTTTTTTTCTGTTCTTTTATAGATACAGCAGTGGATAAAGCTCCCCCACTGGTTTCAAACATTTCTTTTTTAAATTCCTTAGCTTCTTTTTTAGACATACTAAGGCCACGAGCAATTTCTGTGGTGGATTGATCTGCTTTTTTAAATTGATCAAATAAAGCACCAGCTAATTTAAATAAAGCCCCTGCTGCACCTAATCTAAGCGCAGATTTATCTATGTTTTTAAATATCTCTTTAGTTAATACTTTAGTTTTTTTAAAACCACTTATATTAGGGGACATATCTTTAATCTTTACAGCAGCATCTTCTGCCGCCTTATCAAAATTAAATATTTTTCCGATACCTCCCATCCCAGATTTATCAAGCAAACCTTGAATACCTGATGATATTTTTCCTACTAAACCTAAATCTTTTTCTCTTTGTTTATTAAGTTCTTCTTGTTCTCTAACTAAATCAGATTGAGCTCTAAACTGTTCTTCTAATTGAAATTTTAAAACTTCATTAACCTTAACTCCATTCCTTTCAAGTACTTCAATTTTTCTTAATTGAATTGCTCTTTGGTTTTCTAGCTTATTTGCAACTTTTGAAAGTTCTTTAGATACATCCTGACCTTTATTTATTTTCTTTTGGATTTCTTCTATTCCATCAAGTTCTTTTCCTGTTGATTTAATAGATTTAGTTAAATCATTAGTAAAAGATTTTGCAAAATCCTTAGTAATATCATCAGCACCCTTTAGTTGATCTTGAATATCAGTAGATATACTTTGACCTATAGAAGATATAGCATCATCTAAACTAGCTAAGTTATTTTTAAACTTATCTAATTCATCATTAGATTTTTTAATGTTATCTCCTAAAGCCATAAGGGTATTTTGTTATAAATATTAAAAGAAGTAATTTTATTTATAACTAGATTTATTTTGGAATGTAGGACGGTTAACTTTACCTGATGAGTCTACCATAGATTTTTTACCTTTTCCCTTACTTGCGGCTTCAGCTTTTTTATTTTGATCTTTATTATATTCATTTATTTCATGAAAAGTAAATTTACGAAGCCAAATGGGCATATTATATATCGTAAACCAGTCATAGCCTCCATTTCCATGAAAGACTATGTTATGTATTTGAGTAAATAAGTTTTTTCTGTATACTTGGCTATTTTCCAAAGTCAGGCCAAAAAAATCCAACCCCAATTGGAATTGTTTTTGTTGTTTCGCTACCAGAGGGAAAAAAAGTTAAATCTACATCAGGAGATATTGACTTAATATATTCTCTGAGGGCACGAGCATCTCGTGCCAGTAAGTATTTATCTACAAACTCTCGAATATCTTTTTTTTCAGTTTTACCTTCAACAGATAAAATCATATGTTTTAATCTAGTAGTAAGAGTAGGATCTTCATTTTTATTTACTTTTTTTAAACTATCTAATTCGCGTTGGATTTTTGTTTCATCACCGTGATTTAATAATTTAAACGTAATTTCATTACCTGAATGAGGAAATGTAAAGTTAAATTCATTTTTACCAGATTCAAATAATTCATCATTAATTTCAATATTATTTACTTCTGTTAGGTCAACTGTTTCCTCTACTCCTTCATATGTAAAATTATAATCTTTACCGTACCCTAAAATACGGGCTGCAATCATAATTGCATTTTTATCTCCAATTAACAAATCATTATAATTTATTTTGGAAACAATTAATGATTGGAATAGTTTATCTAGTACAGTTCCTTTTTGAATGTAAGAAGAATTAGTAAGAATATCTTCTTCTTTAGCAGTCATATATTTAATTTCAATTTTTCCTTCTGCTAAAGGAGAATCTTTAGAATATAAGTATCCTTTTGAGGGTAAGTCTACAATTTCAGTAGCTAATTTAAATTCGGCCATAATCTTTATTTGTTAATAACGTTTTTGTGCGTTTATAAATATTAATTTAATAAACTTTTATTACATTTCCACACAATTTTTAAAAATATAATTTATTTGTTTTTGTTTTAGGGTCATAGTAATAATGTCCTTGAAATGTTATTCTTGAATCTCCTTCTTTTAATTCAAACCCCCCTATTCTATGGGATAACTTTGCTTCCCATATATGTAAAGTACCCAATTGGTATTCTTTAGTAGCAGGAATGCCTGAATTAGTATTTATGGTAATGGAATTGGCCTGACCACTTCCATGGGTACTAAAAGATGAAGATTTAGTAGGACCCGTTTCATATTCTAAATAAGGGGTAGTACCTTTAGATTCTATGAGGGCAACAAATGAATATATTTTATTAACATCTAGATTAGGGTAGTAATCTACAATACTAACATCTGTGTGATATTTGAATTCATTAAAGGGTTGTAGGTGAGAAGCATATACATGAAATCCGGGTATAGTAAGATCAGGTTCTAATTCAGATTCTGTAGATGTAATTTCTGTAATTTTATTGATGGTTTTTTTATATAACCAATAAAACTTTTCTAACAATACAAATTGGGTTCCTAAATTTATATCTTCTTTATACCCCTCTAATCTATATAAGGGGTCACCTAAAAGATATTCCGCCTTATATTGATCCCTTAAAACTTCTATGATAGGTGTATCTTTATAAGGTAATAAACCCGAATTCCTATATTGAGAGGAATGTTTCCAGTATTGTTTTAAACTATAAACTCCATCTTTAATTGAATTAATTTCAGATTGAGATAAAAAGTTTGAATAATTTTGAACCATACACTTAAAATAAGAAAAAGCTTGACCGAAGCCAAGCTATTTTCCAAATCAGGGGTGGGTAAAATTTTTAGAAATTTAAGATACAATAATCTGGTTGTACCGTTAATTCTATATTTTGAGCAGTATCTACAGAATCCCAATTATATTCTCCAAATCCTGCATTTGTAATAAATGCACCTTTAATAATCCATTCTGATACAATATCACCTACAGGGCCAAGTACATTAAAAGTAAGATCTTTCTTATAGAAATCACTATATCCATCACGACCAGTAACTGATTCATGATGTAAACGTACCCATTCCATAACGGCTTGAGCTCCAGATGGTGTAATTGGATCAAATAATGTTAATGAGATGGGATCCCAAACTGTTTTACCTTTTACATATCTTGATACATTAATATGATTTAATTCAACTGTACCTTGTGTTACGGATACGGCTCCAACTCCTTTTACTACATAAGCAGGAATACCATCCACATAGAGGATAAATCTATTCTGCTGTTTTGGCTCAAAAGCTGTGAAAAATATTTCGTTTGGATCTAATACTGCCATTTTATTATTTTATTTTATTATAAATATTTATCTTTTTTATTTTTATGCCGGGAATGTTGCTCCAGTTGGTAATACATTAAAATCTAATATTACAAATTCAGCTGTTTTAGTTGGTTGTAAGAAAATTTGTCCTACTAACTCATTCCTATCTATAGTTGATGCTGTATTATTTGTATCATCCATTACTACTTTAAAAGCATACAATCCTTGTCTTTGTTGTACTCCTTCTAAATAAGGATTAACTACACTTAAGAAATTGTTTCTTGTAGCAATTGTATTTTGTTCAAATACTAAGTTATCAGCTACACCTGAAATAAATCCTTTAAGAGATATTAATAATCTACGTACATTTACTCTATCTAAGGCACTAGCACGTTTTTGTAGGGTTTTCTGACCAAATACAACTACTCCACTTTGTGGGAATGTTGCTAATGGGTTAACATTTGCTTCATATAAAGTATCTCTATTTGTTGCGGATAATTTTCTTTCAGCTCTAACTACTTGGCCTAAAGCTCCTCTAGTTAATCCAGCAGGTGCAAACCATGGTTCGCTTGAAGCATCTGTAAACACATATACTCCAGGAATTACTGTTGAAGCTGGTGAGTAAACTAATTCTCCGGTTTGTGGGTCAATCATTTGAACCCATGGCCAGTAAGTTGCAGCATAGCTATTATCAAACGCAGCAGCAGCTTGTGAAACTGATGTTATTGAGCTACCATATTTTACTAAATCCAATACAGCAATTGCATCACCTCTTTGAATTGTATTTGACAATAAAGCTGTTGTTTGAGTTGCGTGAGTTGCGTTAAGTAACCCAGGAGCACTAATAACATTATATTGGTATTCATCTACATTTCCTAATAGAGCAATCGCGTTAGTATAGTTACTACCAGTTAATCCTTGTGTATCAAATGCAGCACCATCTCCGATATTTCCATAAAAATTAGCAACACGTCCTGAAGTAGCTGTTGTTATATTTTCTCCACTTGCTCCATTAAATGAACCAGAAGCTACTGCTGGTAAAGAACCTGTAAATTCAGATTTTGCTTGACCATTATTATCAAAATAATTTGGTGTTTTTAAACTTACTGATTTTACTCTTACATATCTTGATAAGTTAGCGTAAGACCCTGATTCTTGAATAAAGTAATCTGATCCCTCATTAACTAAATTTTTACTAATATCACCAATTTGTGCTGATATGTAATTTGGTTGATATGGATCTAGTGATAAGTTATTATATTGTTCTAATACTACTTGTTGGTTTGTATTATCATTACCTCTACGAACTACTAAACTAAATGTTCCTGAAGCTGTATTTACAGAAGGAATTGACCAACGAACATTTTCTGCTGATCCAGTTGCTAAGGCGCCTCCTGTTAATTCTTGAGTTCCAGTATTCATTACTGCCCCTTCTGAAATTGTTTCAAGTATAAATGGTGAATCTCCATCAGCTAAGTCAGCTGCTCTTAAAGTAATAACAGCCGTTTCTTCAGTTAAATCTACTGCTTGTACTGTAATTACTACGTCAGTAGCTCCTGCTGATGTTCCTGCTAATTGGGTATTAATGCTAGTTGATGTCCATGTAAATGTATCTCCTTCTTTAACTCCTTCTCCAGCTGATGTAGCAGCAATTGCTGTTAAATTTGAAGCACCTGCTCCACCCGCAAATGTTAAAGACCAAGCTTGACCAGTTGCTGTTGTACTTGTTGTTGATGAAGGAGTAAGAGTAATTGTACCTGTATCATAAGCATCTACTGCTGCAAATGCAGTTGATCCTAATAAACTAGTTGTTACGATTGATGAACCACCATTATCATTTGAAGAGAATGTAAATGTATCTCCTATAACATATCCTCCACCTGCGGCTGAAGCAGTTACTGCTACTACAGCACCTGCATCTGTAACTAAATTAAATGTAGCACCTGTTCCACTACCATTTGTTGTAAATGTAGCACCTGTGTTAGTTACTAATGAACCTGTAAAACCAGTACCTGCATCTGTTACGGAATTAAATAAAGTACCCGCATTGGTATCACCTGTTTTTAGTGAAGAGCCATCTACTGTGCTAATAAATGAACTTGTAGCAGAAGTAAATGTTTCTGGGGTTACCCTAGTTACTAATAAACTGGTCCCACCACTTTGAAAATAATTATTAGCTGCTAACGAAGTCAAATATGAATAAGCAACTGATGCACTTTGTACGGTAGTACCAAAAATTGCCGTATATTCGCTAAAAGAAGTAACCAAAGTAGGAACTTCAACAGGTCCTAAAGCAGCTGGTCCTATAATAGCGGCACCAATTTCTGCTGGTTGTTGAGTGATAAATGATTGGTCGTTTTCTCTAGCTAATACACCTGGAGATAATAATGTTTCTGCCATCTTTATATGTTATTTTTAATATTGTTTTATTATACATATTAAAGATTTTCTCAAAGAACTATTCTGATTTGATGAATTCTCCTTTTTCTAAATCAATATTACCTTCTCCATATTTTTCTTGCAATTCTTTACCTGTTTTTTCTTGGTCCTGGAGGAGTGATTGGTATTGGTTTTGGAGGGTTTGTTTATCCTTTTCTAAAAATACTTTTCTTAATTCAATTTGGCCTAAGGAAAAAGTAATTTCATTTTCTGATCTTTGAAAATTTCTTAATTGTTGTAACTCTTCTGTTGATAACTTTGTTGTATTCATTTTTTATTTTGTTTATAAATATTAATAAAATTCTTTTAATGCAATTATTTGTTCTTTTAATGGTAAAGTTTTTACTGTTCCCACTAAACATTTATTAAATGTAGGGATATCAATAGGATTAATAGTAATATTTTTATTATACACTTCTTTTAACAAAGAAAGTAATTCATATTTAGATACACATTCTCCCTCTAATATATTTTCTATAGGTAATTCATCCCAATGAAACATTAAGTATAAACAATATTGTGCCCAGGTTAAAGTAGAATTACCATTCCAATAATATTCAGAATATCCATTTATTTCACCTTCTTGTAACAGAAACCATTCCATTAAACTCGCTTTAGTATTTAATTCAGGACCAAATATTGATGTTTTAATAATTTTTGTATTTTTAGCCTCTTCTTTAATCCATTCAGCTGCTATTCTTTTAGAATTACCATAATCATCATCATCCATTTCACAATCAGTTCCGGGGTGTATAATTTTTGGGGTGTGATTTTCAATATATTTAGATGCATTTTTTTCTAACCATTGGGGTAATTCCCAATTTACTTGAAAATCTGTTGTTCTTTGATGAATAGCCCCTATACAATTAATAATATAAGCACCATTAAAATTTTGTATTATTTGTTTAAAACAACTTGAGGGCCATCTACAATCAGTAATAATTATACATTCTATTCCTTTATTTTTAAAAAATTTATGGACCATATGCCCTAACATTCCTTTATGTCCTAATATTAATACTTTCATGACTTAAAATAATTATAAAATTCTAAAATTTTAATTAATTCTTGTTTTGATACTATTGTTTCATGACTACTAAATTCATCTGTAATACTATCTTTAAATACATCTTTATAATGCATGTAATAAATATCATCTTTTTTATTATAAAATGTCCTAGGTGCTTCTTCTTTGCTAACCATTATTTCATGGGTTTTTTCTGATATTCTAGGTGTGCCTTTTTTATAATTTAATCCAAATTTATCTGAGTATATTTCAAACAAATCTTTTACTAAAAAAGAACGTAAATTAGGTATTACATTATACCCATCTACTTTTAACCCTAATTCAATTAAATCCATAGCATTTTCTATATCAATCATAAATCGAGTCATTTCTTCAGAATATAAAGTTAATTCATATCCTTTATTAATAGAATCCCAAATTAAAGGAATTATACTACCTGTAGAATTTAAAACATTTCCATATATAGCAGAGGACAATTTTACATTAGATTTATCTGAATTTACGATAAATGATTCACCAGCTATAAATTTCATTGCCCCATATAAAGTAGTAGCAGCTCTAGATTTATCAGACGATATAAAACATGCTGCCTCAAAATTATTTTCTTCTGCTGCTCTTCTTGAATTAAGAGCCCCATCTACTAATACTTTAACACTTTCTTCTACATTTTGGTCTACTGCTCCTATTTGTTTTAATGACGCGGCAAATATACCAATATTATGTTCTGCTGATGCTCTTTTTAATAAGTCAAAATTTCTAATATCACCAATTATACATTCTATATTTGGAAATTCTTGTTTTAAATAATAATGTTTTGCTTCATCCCTGCTGTAGATAGTGATTTTATTATCTTTATAATAACGTCTAACCAGATTTTTACCTAAAAACCCAGCCCCTCCAGTTATAAATATTTTTTTATTTTTAATCATTAGTATCTATAGATGTTGTTCTTTTTTCCTTGAATATGTAAGTTAGATCAATATACGAATCATTTAACCAATACCCAAATGAATTTATTTCCGAATATTTTATGTTAAAAAATAGATCTGTTATTAAAATTTCTTTGTTATTAATATTTATTTTAAGATCTTCTTGTATATCATAGATTAAAATAGAAGGTTCTGTTTTATAAACTTTAGAATCTGTGACACTTTGGTAAAACAATTTAAATAAATTATTATCTTTATTAAAATTAAAAGCATCCTGAAAATCTATATACATAATTTGATCCTTAACTATTTCGGGATAAATTTCATAATTAAATACAGATATTAAATGTCCTAAATAAGTTTCAGCATCTTTAAAATCATGGTGTTCTGTAGTAATTGACCCATCAATGTATTGTTCTTGTGATATTAAAGGAAGTAATTTTTTTAGATTTTCTTTACTTAGAATATTAAGCATAAAGCTAGGGAAACGAAAACCTTTTTTATTTTCTTTAGCATAAACTTTACTTGTAATAAAACTTTGAGGTGATTTTAAAGTTTCAAACATTAAAGGTGTAAGTATAGTATCATAATTAATAAAACTATATTGGTCATAATCTAAAGATAACCCTAAATGACTTGAAGTTAAAAATTGATTAAAGGCTGTCCACCCATAATCTGGGAGTATATTAACTAAATCATAATTTTCTTGGTCTAATGTAATAGTTTTCCAATATACCATTCCCCTTTGAGGCCAATGTAATATAGGATTACTTTTATCATAAATAAAATATTCTATTTGGGATTGGATACTTTTAGGTAAAGGAACATGAGATGTAAGTAGTATATCAAAACCATTAGATTTCAATTGTTTAATATTATCATCTAATATCTTAATTTTTTCTTCAGTGTCACAATGACTTAAAATAATTATTAAATTTTTATTTATCATAACATGCGATATAAGGGGTTATGTCTTTATTTTTATCATACTTAGTAATAGATTCATATTCTATATAATTAGTATTAGAATTACTTTTAAACCAATCACCATTTTTAGTTAATAATTGATTAATAACAGGCTGTTCGGATTTATATAATTTTAATAATTTTAATTTTTTATCTAAGATGTTTTTAGATAATTTTGTAGAATTTTTACTAAAAACATAAAATTCAGTAGTTAATTTTTTAATAGTTTCAAATAATCTTTTATGTTTAGGATGACCATATTCCCCTATAGGATTATGAGTTACAATTTTTTCCCAATTTTTAGATAATAAGTTTTTAAAAAGATTTAAATCATAAATTTCGGTTTCATCATAAAGTGAATCTTTAAAATCCCACATTTCATAAGAGCCTACACCTAAAGCCTTCATTACACTTTGAAATTCTTTACTTCTAATTTCATTATTTTTATTTGTAATACAAACTACTTTATATTCGGGGCCATGTTTTATTAATTCTGCTCCCCCAAATATTAATTCATCATCTGGATGGGCTATAACCATTAATTTAGTGGTTTGATAATCTTTAAAAGCATTAGTTAAAACAGTTACATTTTTAGATTTTACTGAAGGGTCGGGCCCATGAATAAAATAAGGATCTAAATTAAATTTATCATACATTACATCAAACCCTTGTTTCAAAAAATATGGATTAACTTTAGTTTCATCTTTAGAGCTATAATAATTATTCCAAGTAATAGGTAAATCTAATTTTTTGTCTTCTTCCCATAAAATATTATTAGCTATTCTTTCTTCTGAAAATGCATTATCATCTGCATATATTTTTACACTGTATTTGTTTAGGTCTTTATTCCATTGGATACATTTTTCAAAAAATAATTTACTTTGTTTATCATAAAAATAAAAACCAGTAGCAATTAATTTATTATTAGGATTTCTTTGTATGTTTTTTAAAGCTGATAGTTCACTACCATAACCCCCTTCTAATCTTATGCCATTATAAGTTCTCCAATGGTTTATATCTTGATGGTAGTAAGTCATAAATAAAGGGTAATCTTTTAAATTATTTATATATTTTAAAGACTTATCTATATTTTCAGTTGCAAAAGCATCCCCATCTATCCAAGCAAATTTATCATAAGGTTCATTTAAAGAATCTATACTAGCTAAATACTTAGCGAAGTAAATAGAATAATCTTTATTAAATAAATTAGATTCACCAGTAGATTGAATTTTTGGTTTTGGTCTATAATCTATTCTTTTGTTTATAACATTAGGTAATTTTATATTTGAATTACAATTAAACCCATATACTATTAATTTATGTTTGGAATATTTTAATAAACTTTCGGCTAATACTTTTATCATGGGGAGATAAGATTCATTACCCCCTGTTATCCATATAAAGTTATCGTTTTTTTTTGGGTTAAAATAATTTATAACTTCATTGTAAACTTGATCTACTGTAATTGATTTTTGGCATATATGTTGTAAATCTGTTCCTTGATGTTCACCACACCAATCCCAATCACCAGCATTAAATACTAGTTCTTTGCTTACCCAGCAATTATTACATACACTGTGGTTTTCTACCTTAGTTAAATTGTGAGTAAATTCATACCCATAAGGAATAAAATTATTAATCATTATAGTATGTTTATCTAATACCCAATTTACCCAAGATAAACCTGAACCTAGTCCTATAAATAAATCTGCATGGTATAAATGGTTTAGTGTATCTTCCCATTTTAGATTTTTCTTATCTATTATGTTTGTTCCTTTAAATCCTTCTTTAGATAAATTAACTATTTTATATCCTTTACTATGTAACTTTTTTGCTAATTTTTTCCAATTCTCATAAGGCCATTCTTTTAATCCCGCTGTTGATCTTGGACCAATACAAATATATTTACCCTTTATAGGCCTTTTTTTAGGGGTAAAATCAATACCATAGTGTAATTCTTTATAGGGCAAACCTAAAATATCAGATGCTGATTGGATTAGGGGGATAGTATTTACTTGGGTTGGGTGATTATTAAAATTTTTCCACCCCCCATCTTCATCTCTAAACCAACCTATTTCATATATAACATAAGCACTATGCGCAGACCCAGGTTTTATAAATGTTAAATCTTTGTATTCTGGGAGGCTTTCAAACCAGTTATTATGATGAGTACTTATAGCAACTTTACATTTATGCTTTTTATAAAATTCTAAAACTTGGGGTATCCATGCTATTGTATCCCCAATAGATTTAGATTCAAAATTAATTCTAACTTTTTTTTCTTCAAGATTAAATTTATGAACAATTTTACCATTTATTTTAATTATCCAAGGTATGTAATAAGATTTACTACATTTAGTCCACATATTATTACTAATAGTATCACTATGGATAACTGTATTTGTAGAACCATCTATAAACTCAATAAAATAATTATTTTTATGATAACCCTTAATTTCTACTTTAGGTCCTAAATCAAAACTTACTTCTACCTTATTTTTAGGTAAATTATCTAATAAATTTTCTATTTCTTTACCTGCTATTTTAGCAGCATTTTCCCAAGTAAACTTTTCTCTAATTATTTTAGATTCTTCTAATGCTTTTTGTTTATGATGTTTATAATTTTTATAAGCATCTCTCATTATCTTTTTTAAATGATCAAAATCAGGTTCATAAAATTCCCCTGCTAATAAAGATTGCGAGAAACTACTATATTCCCCTAGTTTTGCTTCTGATGTAGATTTTATATTTACAGGTAATCCTAATCCTTCTGCAAATTCTAATTGAGCGCTACAGTTAGAATATATTGATGGGGTACCACATGCCATGGCTTCAATTAGGGGTAAATTCCATCCCTCAGCTCTTGCACAGGATAAAAACACATGACCTTTTTGTAAGTAATTTATGTATTCTTCTCTAGTAGGGAAATGTTTTATTTTAACCCTGGGGTCATCTAATTTATAATGTTTTAATCTGTCTTCAGTTGATTTAGATTTATCTTTAGCATATGGGTTATCAATTGATACTATTAGATCAATAGGTTCATCTTTATCAAATTCCTGTAGGAAAGATTCTATTATTTCTTTTGTCGCTTTTCTATAATCCCATCTACCAAATAAAACAAATTTAAATCTTTTATCATTATATTCAGGTAAAGTAACTTGTGAATTTGGTTTAAATGTAAGCCCATCTACAGCTTCAGGTACTACTTTTACTTTAGTAGGATCAATACCTTGCTCAATTGTGCAATCTCTTTGCCATTTTGAGGCAACCCAAACCTGATCAAATGTTTTTAATTGGTTAAAAAACTCTTCTGGTTGTCTTGTAGATTCCCAAACATTATATGCTATCTTAGGACCATCGTAATTTTGATAAAAGAAGTGATGATTTGTTTCATTTAAAACTATATTTACATTATGATCAAAACTATTAGGGTAATTATTATAAAAAGATTTATGAATTAATTTATCTCCTTCCCAAAGGGATTGTTCAACTAATAATTTTTTATCTAAACTATCAATATAATTTTCTTCATTATGGGGTTCTTCATTATGTCCTTTCCATGATTTACCTACAGTATAATTCCTAACCTTTAAATTATAAAGATTAGAAAGTTCTCTGTAGATTGCTCTTGTATGGTTATTATACCCTGTTGTTCCTATATAACTACCATGTGCAAAAATTTTAGGTTTTTGATTTTTCATTTACCCCAAATTTACTAAATTTATACCATATTCTTTCGTGAAGAAAGTAAAGCACCATTTTGGAGATAACTTCTACCCCTCCTATAGCTAACCCTGCTACCCAAGAACCCGTTATGAGCCCTGAAATAATTACTGTGTCTATTGTTCCTATTATTCTCCATGAAATTGTTTTTGCAATGTGTCTTTTATAACTTACCATCTTTTTTCATTTGTTCTCTAATTGAAGTTGCTGATATTTCTCCTATATCTGATGGCGGGATATGTTCTATAATGTCATAGCCAACTCCCCTACCATAATTAATCGATTCTATATCAGGTATAATAGTTGGTAATACTTTTCCAGCTTCAATTAATTCTTTTAATTCACCTTCTTTTACCATTTCTAGTATTTGTTCTGCCGTCCAAGGATTTTTTTCATCTGGTTTTACATCTCTAAT
>Ga0181380_1000887_pt1 | contig 13340 bp, 14 predicted proteins | sample 3SPOviralmetaG_FD_130116 | JGI IMG/M metagenome (GOLD analysis project Ga0181380, IMG submission 130116) | Marine viral communities from the oligotrophic San Pedro Time Series (SPOT) site, San Pedro Channel, CA, USA - 3 SPOT_SRF_2009-08-19 | ecosystem: Environmental > Aquatic > Marine > Strait... | reverse complement strand
CAGGAATAAGAGCAGCCTCTGAAGACTCTAGTGTTAGTGTAAATGGAGTTGCTGATCCAGTGGCTTCGTGGGATAAGGTTAAACCTTTATCAGCATTGTGTGTTATTGCAATTTCTTGATCGTCACCAAATAATATTTGAGCACCATCAGCTAAATATAAATCTGAAAACTCTAAAGAAGCAGAACCAAGTGTAGCTCCATCAGAGGCGTCTGGTACAAAAGCTGTTTCAGCTGTAAATGTAGCTGTTCTAATACCTGAATCTCCATTGTCAATAGCACCAAAACCAGAAGTAATACTACCTTCATTAAGAGCACCTACAGAAGTAAGACTTGATAGCATGTACGATCTAACAGTTTGTACATTAGTCATTCTCATAGTACCAGCGTCATTAACTAATAAACCATCACCATCTGCTAATGCTTCAGTACCTCTTGCAGTTCCACCATCAATTAAGTTTAATTCATCAACTGTTGCGGATATAGCTGTTGTGCTAGGGTCATTAGAAAATAAAGCTACATGACCACTAACATTTGGTAGTGTATATGTTTTGTCAGAATCTGCAACAACTGATTTAAGAGTTGCATCATTACCATCTCCAGTAGTACCTTCAAAAACAACACCGCTTGAAGTAGAAATAGTCTCAACGTTGTTTGTTGTCGTAGTACCTGTTACAACTAAGTTACCAGGTATAGTAACTGTAGAACTTGCACCATCACCAATTTCAACATCTAAAGTATCATCTGATTGCCCTGTAAATTTTATACCATTAGCCAAAGCACCACCAGCCATAAATTTAAATGAAGCTCTAGCATTTTCGTGACCGTCAGCATTGTCGTGCGCCTCAACTAACCATCTAGCAAATTCTACTTCTTCTGCTGAACCAGCGTCATTCATTGCAAAGAACGAAAACTTACCTATGTCATCATTGTCAGTTACTGTATCACCAGCTCTTGTTTTTTCAAATCTAATTAAAGCACTACTAGCATCGCTATCATTATCACCTAGATTTAAAGATTTAAAAGCATTACCATCTTTACCTAAGTGCATACCAGTGTCTGTTACTGGATAGAAGTTAGTACCATCAAAAGTTAACTCATCAGTATTACTAAGTCTAAGCGTAATTGCATTGTCTGTAGAAAAGTCTATAAGGTTGTGAGCATCTCTACCTACCGTTAGTGAAGAGTTTAGTACCGAAGTTATAGTTGTTTGTGCAGCGGTAATAGCAACGTCATCTGCGTTAGCAGTTATACCGTTACCACCAATGACATTTAACACAGAGTTTGTAGCTGTCATACCTGCACCAGCGAACAAAGTGGCTACATCAGCTAAAGCTTCTTTTTTCATTTCACCAGTAGAACTACCATCTAAAAATAGCATGTAATCTCCATTTGCTATAGCAGCCTCTGTTGTTAAAGCAGGTGCAGTTTTAATGTAGTTGTCTACTGTTATTTTATTGTTTACGTCTCCTGTTTGGCTTTCATCTGAAAAAGCTAAAAAGTCACCAGAAGAAATAGTGTCTTCTGTGTAGTTAGTAATACTGTTTTGTCCAATGTTTATCCAATTACTACCATCATATACATAAACAGTTTTTTCACCAGCACTACTGTCATAATACAATTGTCCTTCAACAGCGGTTGGACTTGTTGGTGCCGATGCTAGTTTGTGTAGTACAGGAAATTGAAGTTCGTTTTGATTTAAATCTATACTACTATAATATTCTATAGCCATTTTTTTATTTTTTAATTAAGATATGCTTTTCCAGAAAAAGACACAGCGCTTCCTCCAGAAAAAAATGTTAGTGTTATTTGTTTATTTGAATTATAAACGACTGTGCCTTGAACTATAGTGTTTCCAGAGTCTATTACTGTAACAGAGGGAAACCTATTTAAATTATGATTTATAGTCCAAGTATCGGAAGCGCTACTCTGGTTGTGAGTATACGTAATATCACCAATGATTGGTGAAGACATTACTGTTCTTCCTGTATATTTCATTTAATTTATTATTACATCTACTGTTGGTGTTTCAGAAGCAGACTTGGTTAGTTTTATAAACAATCCAAACTTTGAATTATCAAACGTAAACGAGTGTGTTAAAGACACACCCGCAGGTATTAATGTATTTTTTAATACATAAAAAGTTCCACCCACGCCAGCGGCTGTAGTTGGTTTTTCAATGAAAACATCTACAGTACACTGCAAGGCGTTAGTGTTACACAAAGATATTGACGATAACTTTGTGTTATCGCCAATACTTAGTAATTCTCGAGTAACTTCACCTTGAACGTTGTGAACTCTAGCCATATTTTATTGATAAAATAGTGCGTACTCTAACGTAGTTTCAGTAGTATCACTAGCAGTAAATTCTATGTCTTCACCTGATCCACCAGAATAAGGTACAAACATCCAATCACCACCATATAGTCTACCTATTTCTTTGTCAGTAAGTAAAATAGTAACATATTTAGTACCGTCGCCTCTATCATTTATATTTTTAACATATACTTTAGCAGATTTATCAGCAGTCATATCAGCAGCTACTCCAGAAGTTAAACCAAAATCTAGTAGTATAGTATTACTACCAGAACTTGTTTTTACTCTAGCTAAACCTGTAGTTTCTGTAAGACCTGTGTCTGTACCAGCAGTGTATAAAGTAGCAGTGTTAGATATGCTTAAAGCGTTATCAGCTATGTCAGTACTAGCTAATGTTATTGTTGCAGTTGTTGTCGCCATGTGTTTTTATTTATTTTAAGTTAATATTATGAGTCAGACGATGTTGCTAAAGTCTCACCAACATGAAATAAAGCATACTCTATAGTAGCGTTAGCTACGTAAGCTTGTAGTTCTACAGTTGAGTCATTTGCAGCAGCAGATAAGTCGCAAGACCAAGGGAAAAAAGCCCAGTCACCTGCGTATAGTCTACCCATAACTTTATTGTTAATTGATATTACAACATAGTTAGTAACATCTGTGTTTTTGTTTATAATATAAACATAGTTAGAATTGTCTTTTAATGCATCGCTCTCTGGTATAAGATCAAAATTAGTACCTGTAGGTACAATAGCTCTGTGATAGTTTACTTGTTCTAAACCAGTAGCTGTAGTGCCACCTTTATACAAAGTTGTTGTAGCCGACAACGATAAGTTGTCACTAAGCAGATCTGCACTAGAAAGTGTTATTGTTGCCGTTGTTGTTGCCATAATTTATTTGTTTTTTATTAATTTTCGTTCTACGCTTCCGTCATTGTATATAAAGAACAAAAGCTTGTTTTTGATTATTTTTGTTGGTCTACCAAGAAGATCAGTAATGTTCACTAACTTTTTCTCAGCTTGTGTTCTTGTTAATAACGGTCCAGACCAAGTACCGTCACAATAGTTGTATGTTGCTTGACATATAGTATCCCACTCATTATCACAACAATATTCGTCAACTTCTAATACCCAAGCATAACATGGGTCATTTAACCAGTAAGGATTACCTGGACCAGTAATACAATTAGCAGCATATAAACAAGATAAAGAATCGTCAATGTTAGCAGTTGATTCGTAGTTATACGCTGTTTGATCCATGCAACCCACAACCACTTCGATACACGAGCCGTTATCCGTGTTAGCAAGTGGATCGTAGTTAAGAGCCAAACTATCCATACACCCATAAGCAAAAGCAATACAACTAAAATCCTCCGTGTTCGCCGCTGCTTCGTAATTGAAAGCAGAAGGATCCGTGCAGCCATATATATAAGGTATACAAGGAATACTGTTGTTAGTTGCATTTGCAAGTGGATTATAATTAAATTGTGTTGAGTCCATACAGCCATAAACAAACGGTATACAAGAGCCGTTATCTACGTTTGCAAGTTGATTATAATTGAACATAGTAGGATCTGTACAGCCATAAACAACAGGTACGCAGCTACCATCATCAACGTTTGCTTGTGGCATAAAATTAAAAGCCATAGGATCAGTACAACCAAACACTATTGCAATACAACTACCGTCATCAGTATTAGCTAGGCTATCATAATTTAAAGCTGTTATGTTTGTGCAACCAAATATAACCGGTATACAAGTATCAGGTGTATTGGCTAATGGATTATAATTAAAAGCTACTTGTTGCATACAACCTATAACTACGGGTAAGCAACCACCGTTATCAACATTAGCTAAGCTGTCATAGTTAAACGCTATACTATCAGTACAACCAAACATAGCTAGTGTCTCGCAACTGTCTTGTATGTTTATATCTGTGTAGTAAGCGTTAGCAGTATCAGTGTGATACTCTAAATATGCTGGAGATATACAACCAGGATAATAAAAGCAGTCATCAGCTGTGTTAGCGCTATCAACATAATTAAACGCTAAAGTATCTAAACAACCATATACATACTCTTCACACGTATTACCACAGTAAGTAGAGCCTTGGTATAAAAAGAAAGGCTGTATAAAAGGTGGCTGTATACTTATTATAGTATCTTCATCTGGACCTATTAAAGTAAAGCCGCACTCTACTGCTGTAAACTGAGCTTGTTGAGTAATAAATAGTTTTGCACTAACATCTGTTGGTGCATATAAGTCTATAGTAAAAGCTTGATTAAAACCACCATTTGTCATTGCAAATGAAGTAGTGTCATCGTCTTGATATATTTCTAAGACAGTACCTACCCAGCCATTACCTATTAAATCGTGTAGTATAAGATCGTAAGTACATTGATCAATGTTATCCATTGAGTTTGCAAGTGAGTCGTAATTATACATAGTGCTATCAGTACAACCGTATACTATTAAAGTGTTACAACTACTATCACTAACGTTTGCTAGTGGATTATATTCTAAGTAATCATCATCTAAACAACCAGGTACAGGTGGCGGTGGAGGACACGGAGCAGATATAAATACATGCGTAGTATCATAACCAAAAGCAGCAGAGTCACCATACACTAAAGTATCGCCACACTGCATAACATAATAAGAACCATCTTGTCCACCCCATATACTACCTTCTAGACCATCTCCGTACAGATCGTATATAGTAAATGATAACTCACCAGGTGGCAAGCAGTTGACGATAAATTGTGGTTCATAGTTTGGTACGTTGTTATATGGTCCACCAGATATAATAATGTTACCTAAAGTATCTTGAATATCCCAAGTAGTTTCTTCTGGGTATTGGTCTAGGTTTATATTAATTAAAGTAGGTGTACAAGGTCCAGGTCCTTGTGCAAACAAAAATATTGGTAATAATAATATAAGTAGTATTAATTTTTTCATTTTTCTCCACATTTTTTCTTAGGATTATTAACCTGCCTCCAGTCTTCTTTTTGAAACCAATCACGTAATGTAGCACCTTTTTTACGAGCACCTTTTACATTTGTTTTTGAAGAACGTTTATACTTACCGGCTTTCCCAGATTTTTGTTTAGCACTTACTAAGCGCTGTCTTTCTTTGCTACTCATGCTGCGTATTTTAGCTGCAGGCAAACAAGTTTTTTTAGTACCACCACCCTTTTGTTTTGCTTTGTTAGGCGAAGACTTACGACAACTGCCTTTAGCACCTTGTGCTGTGCCAGGTACACGCTCGTAACCTGACCAGCAAGGTAGTGGACTATTTTTAGCAAATTTAGACTTTATGTCGTACATTTACTTTTTCTTCATCTTAGCTGCAGACTTCATTTTCATTTTCATTGCAGAAGCTTTCTTCATCATAGCAACAGATTTTTTCATCATAGCCATAGATTCTTTTTTCATCTTCATAGCTGACTTTTTCATTGCAGCTGGAGAATCTAAAATCTTTTTCTTTAATTGTTCTGGTAAGTTTTTTTGATTACCAACTAAAGGTTTTTTAGCAGGAGACTTTTTAGCCATCTTTGCCATTGATTTTTTCTTCATTTTTGCAGGAGCTTTTTTCATTACTTTTTATTTTTAATATGTTTATACATTGAGTTACCTATTTCTTCGCCCACCTTACTGTCTGACTTATAGTGAGCGCGGGCAACTCTACGACTATAAGATATGTTTTGACCTGTTTTTAAAAAAGCTGATTTAGCTTTTGGGTACTTTTCTGCTAATAACTTTGCTATGCCAGTGCCTTGTACAGAGTGACCAGAAGGATAAGACGGTGTTTGCATAGACTTTAAAACTATTGCGTCTAATTTTTTATCTAGCTCATAAGGTCTTTTTCTATTATGATATTTTTTTAAATCTAATATTATTGGAGCAGATTTTTTTATAAAGCTAGCAGCAACACTTTTATCATAATCTTTTACATCGTTATCTTTAGCTGTTTTAGCAAAAGCAGATTCTATATTGTCATTATCTTTTACAAACTTTTTGTTTAAAGGTATTTTTTTAAGTTCATTTATTTCAGTACGAGTTGTATAACCACTGTCTACAGGTGGTTTCTTTTTTTTAAAAGAACTTGTATCAAAATCTTTAAACACTACTTTTTCTTTTTACCTAGTTTACCTTGAGTACATCTTACACCCCAACCAGAAGCATAAGCGCTAGGCCATACTTTAAATTTCTTTTTAGCTCTTGCTTTACAAGACGGTGATATTTTACCTTTTAAAGGTGATTTCATTTTAAATGAACTTTCTTTTTTTTCATTTCTTGAAGCCCAAACGGCTTTTCTTTGCGCTGCACTTGCGTATCCCATAGTTTTTTATTTTAACATTTCCACCTACGTCTAGCTGCTTTACCACGTTCTCCAGTCCAACCTTTTGATCTTGCACAAAATGATTTTCTACGTTTAGCAGCTTTACTACCAGGTTTTACTTTTCCTGTTACAGCTGTTTTTAGCTTGCTTCCAGGGTTTTTACGTCTATATTCTTTAACTCCCTTAGATGTCATACCAGCACCTTCCTTGGTTGTTCTAAAGTTACGACCTTTACCTTTTGTAGTTTTTCTAGGCTCGTTACTTTTTTTATTTAAAGGTGATCCGTCATTTCTACGTCTTCCACAACTAGTTACAGGCATAGGGTGATTCATTGTAAATTGTTTTACAGGTGATGCGTCAAACATGTTGTTTTGTCTTTCTGATCCTGGCATAATTAAAAGTCGCTCATTAATAATTCATCTATTACTTCTTGCATATCTTTTCTAGTAGCTTTCATACTAAAAGATATATCTGCTTGAAACCTTTTTACTTCTTCACCGTCTTTGAATATAACTACAGTAGGCACTATAATTATTTCGTGTTTTTCTTGTAACTTAGGTGATTTAGCTATATCAACATATACGATGTCACAATCTGTAAGTTTTCCTATGTATGCTACTTTGTTAGGATCGTTCCACTCAGCGTTAAAGTGTGTAACTACAATTTGTGAACTTGCATTTAAACTAAATGCAGTTAAAATTATTATTAATATTTTTTTCATCTAGTTTTATCTTAGTCGATCAATTTTATCTTCCATACGTCTAATATCTATTTTAAGATCTTCTACAGCTTTTTCTGTATTTTCAATAGACAGTCTAATGTTTTTATCTTTCATCATAAACTCCATTTTAGTAACGTCTGGTTTAGGTAGCTCTTTTGCCTCAGCAATGTCTGCCTGTAAAGCAAACCACATACCTATTATAGTTGCCATGGCAAAGCCTACAGCTATCAATGTTTTTATGCTTATGTTAAAGCCAGTATCTTCGTTTAATTCTTTTGCCATTTTTATCGTATAGTTATAGTTAGAAGATTACGTAATTTACTCCAAATTTAAAGTCATACCACTCTCTATTCCAGTATTTGTTATACTTGCCTTCAACAAACGCTCCAATAGACTTATTTAGTTTATAACCAAGTATTAAACCACCACTGTAATCTAACCATTGACCGTTGTTATACTTGTGATATGAAAACTCACCACCACCATCGTAATGCCACGGCATAAAGTTAGCCCAAGCATGTGACCAAAATGATTTTGTGTAGTGGTAATAATCAAGACCTACGACAGCAGAATGTTGTATTATTTGGTCTAGCTCGTTACGTTTTTTCTCAGTATAATTTGCTAACACTGTAGGTATAACAACCTCTTCCCAAACTTCAGAGCTAGTAGCTACTAAATTTCCTTGAGCATCAAAGTACTCGTTGCTATACACGTCAACATTGTAGCCTTCTTGCAATGCTAAATAAGTATAATGTATATCGCCATTTTTTAACGTCCACTCTTCAAGAGGATTGTAACCATAAGGCTCTGACAATCTTTGTACAGCACCTATGTTAAAAGACAGTTTGTTGTTAACTTTATACCTATATCTTTGTGATGTTTCAACATATTTAATATCAGCAAAACCATCTTCTAAGTATTCACCTTTTAATATGTACTTATCATCTACAAATCTTATAAAGTGATGCTGATCTAAATATTCATTACCTTGTTGTCTCTTGTAATCTACCTCAAATAAAAATTCTAACCCACGCACTTTACCTACGTTAGCGCCGTCTGACCACGAGTTTTCAGTACCGTCATAAAACGTACTAGCCCTGTTCTCATAACCAAACCTTGCAATTTTACGTATACCTAAAGCTAAATTATAATCGTATGGCGTTTGTATTGTTGCTGTTTCAAGACCGTTTGTAACTGAAAAAGTTTCAACATCTGATATAGATGTACCACCGTTTGCCGCTGCGTAAAACGTAGAAAACTTAAATATTTTCTTTAAATCCTGTGAGCAACATTTTTTAGGTGCAGCACAAGAGCTTAGTATAAGTAATAATATAATTAGTTTTTTCATTCTTTTATTTTAATTGTTATATCGTGTGGTGCATATTCGTTGCCACCAAAATAAGGGTATAAGTAATATCTACGTATCAAGCCCCAATTACCTTCAGGTCTTCTACGAACAAGTGTAGTGTCGTTATCTATTACTATTACATAATAAAACGTGTTTATATCAATAATAGCATTGTAAACTACATCTGTATCTATAGTTCTTATTGTTGCAGCTGTGTGTCTACCCTCTTCATGTCTTAGCCAGCAAAGCTCTAGCTCGTTGTTTAAATATCTCCAGCCAAGACGTATTGAATACTTTTGATGCCTAACGCCAAAGTCACTCATGCCATATATTTTATTTACATCATGTTGGTTTTCTGGTATTTCAGTTTTATATATAGCTGATTCATCTAACATAAACTTAAATTCTATTTTAGAATTTACCGGGTGATTTATAAAGTTACCTGAGCTATGCTCACCAGCTGGTATTGTATAAATTCTAAAGCCAAGATCATCAACTTCTTTTGCACACGAAACCAATAAAAGAAGTATCAGAAGTTTTTTCATATTAATACACGTCGTATATTGAAGGATTTAAATTATTGTTTTCTTTGTCTTTCTTTTTAAAACTTTTTTTGTTTGCCTCTTTAACTTTGTCATTTCTAACACCAACATCCCAAGTGCTCCAACCACCAATCAAGTGTAGTCTCTGCCAAGCATCAAGCTCAGAGTCTGTAGCAGCTCTTATGTTTTGAATATTTTGATATGTATTACCTAAAGGTACGTTTGTAGCCCCTTGTATTATATTGAAAGTAGCTGGCCATATAGGATTATCAATGTCAAATAAGTCTAAATTTTCAACAGCTCTTCTGTTCCAATTATAATTTCTTTCACCTCCAGTTACTGTTCTTTCTTTAATACCTAGTGGTGGTGATATTTGTAAAGCTTCTCTAAACAAAAGATTTTTTTCTCTACTCCAAGCGTCTTTCTTTTGATTTTCGTTCCATTTAATAGCCATATTTTTTAAAACACTAACAACACCACCTGCAATACCAGTACCTCGTAGTATTGTATCTATCATACCTTGTGTAAATCTTTGTTTCTTTTTAGCAATATCTTTTTGAGCTTTTTCATCTTCTTCATCTCTTGCATACATCATTGCAAATAAAGCTGTTTGTAAACCATGGAACAACACGTTCTGCACAATAGCATAATGTATTATTTTAGAAACATTAGAAATATCACTTTGTGTTTGTGAATTGTATGGTGGAGTTTTTCTTCTATTTATTAAATCTAATACAGCTTTTTTCTTTATTCTTACAACTTGTGAACCATAGTTTTGAAAAGCAAGTATAAACTTACCTAACACAGAAGCTTGTTGTTGAGAAATCATATCTTGTCTAGCTGACTGTTGTGTTGCTTCTGCTACTTCCATAAAGTCTGTAAAAGCTTTTTCTTGTGCTTCTTTTAAGCTAAGTCCTTGGTCTAAGTAAGTGTTTAATCTATTCCTATACATTGTAGCACCACCAGAAGCAATTGCAAAGCTATCACCAATTTGTGTTAGTGTAAAACCTTTCTGTAACAACAACTGTATTAAAGCTTTTACAGGTTCTTTTGATTTTGCTATTGTTTGTGCAAGCTCTGCAGCATTAACATCAAAACCAATACCATCTCTTCTTTGTTTTAAAAAGTCAGAATTAAACAACATTAAAAAGTCAGACCAATATTGTTTTTGGTTAGCAAAAGCTTTGGCAGCTTTAAACACATTGTTATCACCCCAATTTATAAAGTTTATATTAGATAATTGCTGTAAAATCATAGATCTTACGTTGATAAACATTGTTGCAGCAACAGAGCCATTCATCCAAGTTACAAAGTTATTAACCATACGGTTTGAACCAGTAGGTCTGGCTCTACCATTAGTAACTCTATATATCATGTCTTCTAAAGCTTCTCTAAAATCTTTACCAAATATAGCTTCTGTTTTGTTTAAATTTTCTTTTGAAAAAATAATATCTAAATTTTCAATAAACTCTGCAAAAAATTGTTTTCTACCAACTCTACCTGTTGCATCTGCTAAATCTGTATTTATATCACCCACATCCCAAGTATCACTTGGTTTAACATAGCCTTCGTCTTGTCTTGATATTAAACCTAGTTTATCTGCAAAACCTTGTAAAGCAGGATCTTTTTTTACTGCATCTACTAGTTCTTTTATTTCTTGCTCTGATAATCCTGGTATGTCAAAACCAAACTTATCCCACAAGTAAACTCTAGCTGCGTCAGAATAATAATAATTAGTTCCAGGCATTTTTTTAGAAAGTAATTTTCTAACTTCTGGATATGCTTTTAACAAAGCTTGATAATCATTTGCTATAACTTGCTTTGCAGAGTTTAACTCTACAACTGCTCTGTTAAGAGGTTTTATTAAATATTTCTCAAAAAACGCTCTATGTTTGTCACCTACTCTTCCTTTACCTATAAAGTTATATAGTAGACCTAAAAAATCTTCGTGTGACGGTGGTACAAAATATCTAAATTTACCTTTTTTAAATCCAGCTTTAGCACCAGACACTGCAGAGTATCTTTTAGATCGATCTATTCCAAACTTTTCTTCTAATATAACATTAAACTGGTTATCTAAGTTTTGACTGTTACTAAGTTTAGCTTGAACAACTTTTGACTTTATATCAAGCTGATTTAATACATCTTTAACAGCTTTAACGTTTGGCAACGCATCATCTACAAAATACATGTCGTTGTAACCTTCAGCAAACTTTTGAAGCATCCACTGTGCTTTGGCTAAACCTGTACTGTTACCCAGGCCAGTTATATTTTCTAAAGGTATATTTATACCTTCACTTTTTAAATAAGCGTGTATTGCTGGTGCGCTTTCAGGTGCTCTAGCTGTTAATATAAAAACGTTTTTAGGACCAAACTTTTCAATTTGATTTTTCATCTTTTGCATTAAAGGCCCTGGTCTACCACCAGTAACTCTATTAAAATCTGTAAAGTCCATTGTCCAGCCGTCTTTCAAAAGCTGATCACCAACGTTAGGCCATTCATTAGAAGCAATACGTATTTCTTCATCACCTTTTTTAGCTATAACAAAATTGTCACTTATACCAACAGTTTCATCAAAATCAAAAGCACTCATACCTCTTGATTGCTCGTTGTATTTTATAACAGTTCTAGCTTTTTTAGTAGACATGCTTAGGCTACCAGCCATTTTGGTATTTTCTACTTGACTATTTTTAGCACCGTTTAATACCTCTCTAATTTTTGCAGCGCTTATAGTTTCGCCTATAGCTTGTCTATATATAAGATTTTGCTGCGCGGCTATAACACCAGGTGTTTGATCTTTAACAGGTACATCAACTCCAAACATTTGAGCTACAGTTTTTCCGTCGTCTAATATTATAACGTTTGGATCAAGCCCACCTATTTGGCTGTATTTTTCAATATCAGCTTTTGTCATTTTTAACCTATCAATTCTCTCGCCTTTTTTATTAAACCCTTCAACTTGTACTGAAAAGTTGTTGTTAACATTAGGGTGAAAATATCTAGCCCATATAGATATTTTACCGTCTAATATATCAAACATTAATTCTAACGGCGGCGTTGCTGTGTAATCGTATTTAGTACCGTCTAAAGCTACACCTTTTAACCTATCGTCCATAAACTTTGGCAAAGAACCTTGAAAATAAGACTTCATAGCCTTGTCAAATATACTAACTCTACCTGTAAATAAGTCTCCAATAAGCGCGTGTATAAAAAGATATTTTCCTAAAGCAGTAACAGGGCTAGTATGTTCTTCAACGTTGTTACCAATTAACTTGTTCCAAAACTTAAATATAGCTCCAGTTCGCATTATGTGGCCTTGAAATCTACTTGAAGATGACATTAACAAAGCATATCCAGGTATAGTATCAGCGTTTGTCTGCATGTCGTCTTGCATTTTTCTAAAAAACCGCTCTATACCTTTTTGTTTGCTTTCTTTAAAAACAGTATCTTTTATTTTTTTTAATAAAGTTTTTTCTTTTACATTAGCATAACCCTCTCTTTTAAAAGCATTTTGCAAATCTGTTACCTCTTGTTCTGTAAAGTTTTCTATACCAAAGTTTATTCCTAAATCACTAAGCTGGTCTAAAAAATCTTTAAACTGTTCTTTGTTTTGAAATAAAAATTTATTTTTATTTGCTTTTTCTATAGCGCTATCACCTCTAGCAAAACTACCTGACATAGATTCTATAACTGACTTTGGTAATGCTGGCACAATATAGTTAATAATAAAAGCCATATACTCTTCTCTACCCTCTCTAGTTTCTAAATCTATAGGTCTTATTCCAAGAGCTGTAGACAAAACTATAGCGTCATATTGAGTTTCTTTACCTAAGTTTTTAGCCGCGTTTATTAATTGTCTTTTTGGCGGTTTGTTTTCACTCATCTTAGCCAAACCTCTCTCTTGCTGTCTTACAAACTCTTCTACATAGTTAGCATCTAATATTCTATCAAACAACTCTTGTCTACCTTCAAATATTTTTTTAAGTGGCCCGTCATTTACTAAATCAGCTTTAAAAACCTCTATACCAAACTCTTGTGTTATTGCTAAAGATATATTTTCTAAACCAGCTCTTTTTATT
>Ga0181380_1000883_pt1 | contig 13346 bp, 9 predicted proteins | sample 3SPOviralmetaG_FD_130116 | JGI IMG/M metagenome (GOLD analysis project Ga0181380, IMG submission 130116) | Marine viral communities from the oligotrophic San Pedro Time Series (SPOT) site, San Pedro Channel, CA, USA - 3 SPOT_SRF_2009-08-19 | ecosystem: Environmental > Aquatic > Marine > Strait... | reverse complement strand
GGACGAGGCGCATGCGACCGCTATGGCCAAGAAGCTGCTCGGCTATTTTCAGGGTGCATTGAAAACCCATGACTGCGACGACCAGCGCAAGCTGCGCCATATTATTCCCGAGGATAGAAAGCGCGCTTATGATATGCGCGAGGCGATTGAGATGATTGCCGATACGGGCAGTTTTTTGGAACTGCGCCGCGCCTATGGCAAGGGCATGATTACCGGCTTTATGCGGATTGAAGGCCGTCCCTTTGGGCTGATCGCCAATAATCCGGCGCATTTGGGCGGCGCGATTGATGCCGAGGCGGCGGAAAAAGCCGGACGCTTTGTGCAGCTATGCGATGGCTTCGATTTGCCGATTGTCTCTTTTTGCGATACGCCGGGCTTTATGGTCGGGACGGAGCACGAAAAATTCGGCACAGTGCGCCGCGCTTCTTCCATGCTGGTGGCGGGGGCAAGTATTTCCGTGCCGGTATTTATGGTGGTGCTGCGCAAGGGCTATGGGCTGGGCGCGCAAGCCATGGGCATGGGCAGTCTGCATGTGCCGCAACTGACCATTGCATGGCCGACCGGTGAGTTCGGTCCGATGGGGCTGGAGGGCGCGGTGCGGCTCGGTTATTCCAAAGAGATTGCTGCCGCCGGCGGCGAAGGCACGACAGATGGCGATGCGCTGTTCAATAAATTACTCGATGCGATGATTGCCAATGGTAAGGCGTTAAACGCTGCCATGTATCATGAGATTGACGCGGTGATTGACCCGATGGAGACGCGTAGCTATCTGACCCGCGCGTTGAAAACCCTGCCGGTCGGCAAAAAAAACGGCGGTGGTAAGCGACCCTTTATCCCGACTTGGTAGTCTTATCTTTTGGCCAAATCAGCCCCGTATCGCCGCCGCCAATAATCACAATATCGGCTCTATGTTCTTCTTCCTTTTTTGTTAACCGACTGTTTCGTAATCGGTGAGTTTAGGAGCGCGCGTCATATTCCAATAATCGACCAGCCGCCACGGCATAACCGAATAAACCCGCCCCTTTGAGTTGCGGTAATAAGTGTTCACGCCTTCATGCATCCAAATCATATCGGCATGACCTTCATCATATTTCGCCATATAGGCCTCTTGCGCGGCTTGGGTGGCGGCCATTTGGCTAATGTCGCCATTTAACATGGTGACAATGCATGAGGCGATATAATGGGCGTGACATTCGGCAATGAAAATGCCGCTGCCGCCATGCCCCAAGCCGGTGGTTGGCCCGGCCATCATAAAGAAATTGGGAAAATCAGGCACGGAAATGCCGAGATAGGCTTGTGGGTCGTCGCCGTTCCAAACATCGGATAAATTACCCGCCGGACTGCTAATATTCAGGCGGCTGGCCATTTTGGTGACTTCAAAACCGGTCGCCATAATGACAATATCGGGCGTGCAGTGATGGCCCTTATCGCCCATTACTTGCGTTTCGCTAAACCGCGCCACGCCCTCATCATACAGGGTCACATTGTCTTTCAGCAGCGTGTCATACCAATGATTATCAAGCAGAATCCGTTTGCCGTAGGGCGGATAGGCGGGCATGGACTTGGCAATCAAGTCAGGCCGTCCGGCGAGTTTGGTCTCAATATGCGTTACCATTTCTTCGCGGTGACGATCATTAATCCGGTTCATGGCGCGCTCAGGATGCGGCCAATCGGGGTCCTTTTTCAGGAATGGCAGCAAGCCGTCTGCATAACGCCAGAACATGGTGAAGCGAAACCAGGCGGCATAGAGCGGTATATTCTCAAGTAAATATTGTGCGCCGTCTGACAGCGTCTCGTGATAGCGCGGAATGGCGCGCGCCCATTGCGGGCTGCGCTGAAAAATCGTCAGCTCGGCCACCTCATCGGCAATGCTGGGGGCGATTTGCATTGATGATGCGCCGGTGCCGACAATCGCCACTTTCTTGCCTTTGAGGTCGAGGCCTTTGGGCCAGCGCGAGGAATGAAAGAGCGGCCCTCCAAAACTTTCCAGCCCCTCAATCTCAGGCAATTTGGCGACAGATATTTGCCCGACAGCCGACACTAATATCGGCGCGACCAGCGTCTCTTCGCCGTCTTTTGTCGCCAGCCGCAAAAGCCAATGTCGCTCATCGGTTTGCCAGTCAACCTGTTTGACCTCAACCCCGAAACGAATATGAGGCCGCACCTCAAACTCATGAGCTTTGCCCGAAATATAATCCTGAATTTCCTGCTGCGGCGAGAAATAGCGGCTCCACCGATGGCTTTTGCCAAAGCTGAAACTATAGGCATGGTTTGGCGTATCGACACCGGCACCCGGATAAGTATTTTCCCACCACGTGCCGCCGACGTCTTCATTTTTCTCGAGAATAACATAAGGCAGTCCCAAATCATTCAGCAGCTTGCCCAGCGCAATACCGGCCACACCGGCACCAACAATGATAATTGGTTGGTCCGGTTGCTTTTGTGGTTTTTCAATCTGGCTGCCCAGCGCGGTGAAGCCCATTTGCTCGTGCATCATCGGCGCATATTCGGGTGGCACAGTCTCGGCCAAGCTGTGCGTCATCATGCGGTTAAGCAATGCCTCATCGGGGCTGGCGATAAGGGGCGGTGTGTTTTGGCTCAAAACCGCCAGCGCCGTGGCGCGAATTTCAGCCTGTATCGCGGGCGGCAGACCGGCATCTTCATCCGCAATTAGGCTAGGATTGCGGCGCGGACTATAGGGCGGGTTCAGCCATTTTTCGTCGCCCGTATAATGAAACAGCACCATCAGCAAGGGGCGCAAATCGGCATGCAGCAAGGCGGCTTCTAACGCGGCACTATCTAGGCGCATAGCAATGCGCCTTTTTGCGCCATCTCTTCTACCGTGTCAGCGGCAAAGCCCAATTCCGCCATAATGGCGCGGCTGTGTTGCCCGTGACCAGGGCTGGCTTCGGCTAATGAGGTCGCGCTGCCGCCAAATAAAACCGGCGGGGTGGGCGCTGTCAGCTTGCCCATATTTTCCGTCACATAGGTTTCCAATGCGCCAATGGCTTGCACTTGCTCATTGTGGCTGACTGTATGGCGGTTTTCGCATGGCGCGCTGGGAATATCCGCCGCTTCAAAGGCGCTCATCACTTCTGCGAAAGACAACTCGGCGACCCCGGCTTTCAGCACTTTCATAATATGCGGCAAATGCATCATGCGGCCAGGCAGGGTGGCAAAGCGCTCGTCATCTTTCAAATCCTCGCGCTGAATGAGTTTCAAAATCGCGTCCCAATGGGCATCGCTCAGCGCCGTGCAGGCAATCGACCCGTCTTTGGTGTTCAAAACCTGATAGCTCTCAGACATGGGCGGCATGTCGATAACATCATCATCATGCAGTGTGTGGCTCATCATGCCGTCCGGCCACATAAAGGCGAGGCAGGCATGCAGCATGGAAATATCAATATGCTGGCCTTCGCCGGTGCTGGCGCGCGCGACCAATGCGGCGGTGGCGGCCTGCGCCACCGTATAGGCCGTAACCTTGTCGCATATCAGCATTTTGATGAAATCATAATCGGCATCGCCCTCATAATCGCCGCCTTGCATGCCGGTCAGGCCTGAGATGCCCTGAATGACATGATCATAGGCGGGACGGCTGGCCATTGGGCCAATCGTGCCGAAGCCGGTAACCGATATATTGATAAGGCGCGGATTAACGCTGCGCACCACATTAGCACCAATGCCCAGCGCGTCCATTACGCCCGGGCGATAATTATTCAGCATAATATCGGCCTCACCGGCCAGACGCTTCACCGCCTCAACGCCGTTTTCATGCTTCAGGTCAATTGCGAGTGAGCGTTTGCCGCGATTGCAATTATGGAAGAGAGCGGATTGACCGTTTTTCTGACTGCCGACATAGCGCATCGGGTCGCCCATCAGCACCGGTTCAACTTTCACCACTTCGGCGCCTTGCGCGCGCAACATCATCGCTGCCAGCGCGCAGGTTATCATGGTGGACATCTCGACGACCTTCAGTCCGGCAAGTGGCTTCTCGGCTGTTGGTGTTGTGCTCATAATGTCCTCCCATACAATTTGGAAAATGCTAGGAGAAGGGGTGGGGGCGGGTCAATACTCTACAGAAGCAAAAGGCTATTAGATTCCCATCAGCCGCACAGACAGGTCGCGCATAATCTCTTCCGAGCCGCCGCCAATAGCCTGCACTTTAACTTCGCGATAAATCCGCTCAACCGCATTGCCGCGTAAATAGCCTGCGCCGCCCATAATTTGCATGGCCGCGCTGGCATTCTCCTCAAGATTGGTGGAGCAGTAAAATTTCAGCTTGGAAATTTCGGCCAATGCGTTTTCGCCGCGATTAACAATCTCCGCCACCTGATTGAGATAGGCGTCCATCGCATCAATGCGCGCCGACATATCGGCCAGCTTATGGCGTATCACCTGATGGCTGATGAGCTTATCGCCAAAGGTCTCGCGGTCTTGGGCGTAAGCCACGCACTCGTCAAACAGCCGCATCGACATGCCGGTCATCTGTGCTGCCATCAAAAAGCGCTCATAATTGAAATTATTCATAATTGCGTAAAAGCCCTTATTCTCCTCGCCCATCAGATTGTCGGCCGACACGCGGCAATCATCGAAATAGAGCGTCGCCGTGTCTGATGCCCACCAGCCCATTTTGCGCTCAATCGGCGTGCGGGTGAAACCGGGTGTATCGGCATCGACAAAAAACAGCGAGATGCCGCCCATGCCATCTTTGCCGGTGCGCGCCGCAATGACAAAATAGCTGGCCTGCATGCCCCCGGTGATGAACATTTTTTGTCCGTTCAACACCCATTCATTGCCGTCCTTATGCGCCACGGTTTTGATATTGGCGACATCGGAGCCGCCGCCCGGTTCGGTAATGCCGAGTGCGCCGCCTTTTTTTCCCGACAATAAATCGGGCAGGGCGCGGGCTTTAATCTCGTCATTGGCCAGTTCAGTAAGAGGCTTCAACATAATGGAGCGCGCGCCGACACTGGCCATCACGCCACCGGCAGAGGAGCGACCCATTTCTAGGCCGACGGCTTTTCGCATATGCATATCGTCAAAACCCAAGCCGCCATATTCTTCGGGAATATCAAAACCAAACACGCCGAGCGCGCAGACTTTTTCATTCACCTCATGCGGATAGCCTCCGGCCTCGTCCCATTCATCGACATAGGGATTAATCTCGGTTTCCATAAATTTGCGCACACTATCTTGAAAAGCGCGGCGCTCGTCATTTTCAAACGGGTTGAGCATTTTCAGGTCCTTTGCGTTGTCTCATCTCAAGATAGGGGGCGATGAGGGCGCCAAACCGACTAATGGCCAAATCGATTTGCGCGGGATCGGGGGTAAAAGGCTGTTGCAAAATCAACCCGCGCATAAAGGTGCGCGCAATCATCCATATCAATCTCACATCCTCATCATTGCCATGCGGCGAGGCATAAAAGCCAAGCACGGCGTCATCCAGTTTTTGGTTCCACTCAACCAATCGGTCGCTGACACGGGCATTGAGCTTTGTGTCGGTTCGGGTCGCCATCAATACTTCGCTCAGGGCGCGGCCGGGTTGAGAGCCGGTCATGTTTTTGGCCAGCCAGCGTAAATCGGCGACAATATCGCTTTGGTTTAGCCTTTTGGAGGGCAGGGATGGGCGCAAAAGCTTTTCCAATAAATGGTCAATGGTCGAGACCATAAGGTCTTCTTTGCTCGGAAAATGATGCGTCAGCGCGCCCCGCGATACATTGGCCTCGTCTTGGATGCGGGCGATTGAGGTGTCGGAATAGCCCCATTTATCAAGGCAGCGAATGGTGGCTTCCACCAACACTTTGCGCGCTTCCGACGATTGGCGTTGGCGCACGCCGCCTGTGCTGCGGGTGTTCCGGACCGGCGATCCGTGCGTTAGGCTTAAATTCGGTTTCATTTTCCATACCTCATCGTGATGACAGAATAACCGTATAAAAATTTCTTTACAAGCAGAACAATCGTTCTGTAATGTAATTCGACCTAGGAGGTTGAGGTGACAAAAACAATTCGCATTGGAGGTGCCAGCGGCTATTGGGGCGAAAGCATGATGGCGACGCCGCAGCTTTTGCAAGTCGAGGGCATGGACTATTTGGTCTATGATTTTCTGGCTGAGATAACCATGTCGATATTGGCGCGCGCCCGCGCCGCCAAGCCCGAAATGGGCTATGCGACAGATTTCATCAGCGGTGTGTTAAAGCCCAATCTGCGCGAGATTGCCGACAAGAAAGTCAAAATCCTGACTAATGCAGGCGGGGTGAACCCCGAAGCTTGCGGCGCGGCGGCGCGCGAGCTGATAAAGGAAGCCGGGCTGGATTTGAAAGTCGCCGTGGTGACGGGCGATGATTTGCTCGACCGCGCGCAAGACTTCGCCGCCATGCAGGATATGTTTTCCGGTGCCGATTGCCCCGACCCGGCGAGCCTTGCCAGCGTAAACGCTTATCTGGGCGGCTTTCCGGTCGCCAAGGCTTTGGATGGCGGGGCCGATATCGTTATTACCGGACGCTCGGTCGACAGCGCGGTGACCTTGGGCGCGTGTATTCACGCTTTCGGCTGGCAGCCGCAAGACCTCGATGCGCTGGCCGGTGGCTCGCTGGCCGGACATATAATCGAATGCGGCCCGCAAGCCTCGGGCGGCAATTTTACCGATTGGGAGCTGTCGGGCGATATTGCCGAAATCGGCTATCCGTTTATCGATATTGACGGCGACGGCGTGTTCACCGTTATGAAGCCCGAAGGCACAAGCGGCGTGGTGAATGTCGGCACGGTGTCGGAGCAAATGCTTTACGAAATCGGCGACCCGCAAGCTTATTTGCTGCCCGATGTTACCTGCGATTTTTCTGAGGTGACGATTGAACAGGCGGGTGATAATCAGGTGCGCGTTGCGCAGGCCAAAGGCCATACGCCGCCAACGCATTATAAAGTCTGCGCCACTTATGCCGATGGCTTTCGCGCCGGCACGCTGATGAGCTTTATCGGCCTGCAAGCGGCGGCGAAAGCCAAGAGCTTTGCCGAGGCGGCTTTTGTGCGCGCGCGCAATGTGTTGCGCCAGCACAATCTGGCCGATTATAGCGAAACCAGTATCGAGGTTATCGGCGATGACAGCCAATTCGGTGAAGCGACATCCAATCCGCATGCGCGCGAAGTGGTGCTGAAAATAGCGGCCAAGCACGAGACGCAAGCAGGCGCAGGCGCGCTGCTGAGAGAAATAAGCGGGCTGGGACTGGCGACACCGGCGGGGCTTTCCATATTCGCCGGTTCGCGGGCCAAGCCCTCGCCCGTGGTGCGGCTGTTTTCCTTTCTTTTGCCGAAAGCCGACCTTTCCATCGGTCTTGATGTTGACGGGCAGAAGCAGTCTTTTGAGGAAGCGGCGGTGAGCGGCGGCGATGCGCCTGCCACACCGCCTGTGCCTGACGCCCCGCCCGAAAAAGGCGCGGTCGACGTGCCGCTGGTCAAGCTGGCTTGGGGGCGCTCGGGTGATAAGGGCAATAAGGCCAATATCGGCATCATCGCCCGTGATGCGGCTTATCTGCCTTATATTTGGGCGGCTTTGGATGAGGATGCCATCCGCCATCGCTTTGGCCATTTTATCGGCGACAATCCGGCCTTGGCGCGGTTTTACTTGCCCGGCAGCCATGCGATGAACATTTTGATTGAAGATGCGTTGGGCGGCGGCGGTGTCGCCAGCTTGCGCAATGACCCGCAGGGTAAAGCTTATGCGCAAATCCTGCTCGACCATCCCATCCCCATTCCTCAAAAATTAGCGGAGTCCCTGTAATGCCGGTGTTTGAATCGAAATTGGACAAAAAGTCCGAGGCCTTTGCCAAAAATCGTGATGACCAGCTTGAGAAAATTGCCCATTTGCGCATGTTGGAAGCGCGCGCTGAGGCGGCCTCAGAAAAGCGCCGCCCGCGGTTTGAAGAACGCGGTCAACTGACCCCGCGTGACCGCTTGGCGCAATTGCTCGATGCGGGCATGCCGTTTTTGCCGCTGTATAATATGGCCAGCTATTGCGTTGACGACCCCGACCGCGAGACCTCCATTCCGGGTGGCTCAGTGCTGGCCGGTATCGGTTATGTATCGGGCGTGCGCTGCATGGTTTGCGTCGCCGATAGCGGCATTAATGCGGGCGCGGCAACCGAAATGGGCTTTCGCAAAAACCTCGAAGCCATGCAATTGGCCTTGGCCAATAAATTGCCCTTCATTCATTTGGTAGAAAGCGCCGGTGCCAATTTGATGCAATATAAAGTCGAGCTATGGGCGCATGGCGGCGGCGTGTTTTGCTCATTGGGCCGGTTGAGCGCGGCGGGTATTCCGACCATGACCGTGCTGCACGGGCCATCAACGGCAGGCGGCGCTTATATGCCCGGCATGTCTGATTATAATGTCGGCGTGAAGCATAATGGCATGGCCGCGCTGGGCGGCGCGGCTTTGGTGCAGGCGGCGACCGGCGAGATTGCCGATGAGCGCCAGCTTGGAGGCAGTGAAATGCATGCGTCGGTTTCCGGCCTGATTGAATATTTGGCCGAGGATGATGCGGATGGTATTCGCCAAATCCGCGATGTGGTCGCCAATATTGGCTGGAACGAGCATTGCCCGCCTTTGCCGCAACGCGATTTTGACGAGCCGCTTTATGATGCGGAAGAAATTTTGGGCCTCGTGCCGGTGGATTATAAAATCCCTTATGACAGCCGCGAATTGATTGCGCGTCTGGTTGATGGGTCTGAATTTACCGAGTTTAAATCGCGCTTCGGGCCGAATTTAATATGTGTGCAAACCAGCATTTTCGGCCATCCGGTCGGACTTGTAGCCAATAATGGGCCGATGGGGCCGGATGAAGCGGCCAAGGGCGCGCATTTTTTCCAAATTATTGACCAAGCCAATACGCCGCTGATTTTCTTGAATAACATTACCGGCTATATGGTCGGCACGGAATATGAGCAAAAGGGCATGATTAAGCATGGCTCGAAAATGATTCAGGCCGTCTCGAATATCCGCGTGCCGAAACTGTCTTTCTATGTCGGCGCGTCTTATGGCGCGGGCAATTACGGCATGGCGGGTTATGGCTTTGACCCCGACTTTTTATTCACCTGGCCGGGCGCAATGACCGGCGTGATGAGCGGCGAAAGCGCCGCCGGAACGATGGAAACCGTGGCCTTAAATGCCGCCAAACGACGCGGTGTCGAGCCGAATATGGAAGCGCTGGCCAAACAGCGTGCCGTCATTGAAGCGGTGTTTGCCGCGCAAGAAGATGCGTTTTTCACCTCGGGCCGTCTGCTGGATCACGGCGTTGTTGACCCGCGCGATACGCGCAAGATTTTGGGCTTTACGCTGGAGACCATTTGGGAACGCGAGCACCGCAGTTTGAACCCGAACGCCTTCGGCGTCGGCCGCATGTAAGGGGATTGAGATGCAAGCGCCAAAAACCACTGTCATTATTTTGGAAGAAGACCGCGATTGGGCCAATGTGTGGCTCAATCGGCCAGATGCCCGCAACGCTATGTCGGATGCGATGATGTCTGAATTGCAGGAGGTGTTTGATTATTTGAAAACCCGCCAAGATATTCGCGGCATTACGGTGCGCGGTAAGGGTGATGTGTTTTGCGCCGGTGGCGATTTGAAAGGCTTTAAGAGCAATTTTCAGGGTGTGCATACGGATGAGCAGGTGATTGAGGATAATTCCAAAATGGGACGTTTCTTCCTCACCGTGCGCTCCATGCCGCAAGTGATTATTTTTGTGCTGCATGGCGCGGCTATGGCCGGTGGGCTAGGCATGGCCTCGGCGGCGGATATTGTGATTGCCGTGAAGGATACGAAAATGGCGCTGACCGAAACCGCTATCGGCATTGTGCCGGCGCAAATCGGTCGCTATATCGTGGCGCGCACGGGCGATATTCGGGCGCGGCGCATCATGCTGACCGGCCATCGCTTCACGGCGGCGCAAGGGGCTGAATATGGTCTGGTAGATTTCGCCGTTGATGATATGGCGGCGGCAGAAGCGCAATTGGCTGAACTTGTGGCCGGAGTGCGCCGCTGTGCGCCCGGGGCTAATGCGGCGACTAAGGAATTGCTGGAAGCCAATAAGCATCTCGACGATGTGGCGATGATACGCTGCGCGGGCGAGGCTTTTGCCAAAAGCGTGAAAAGCGATGAGGGCAAGGAGGGCGTTGCCTCTTTCCTTGAGAAACGCAAGCCGAATTGGGTGCAGGAGTAATTATGGTGCAGAAGAAAAATACCATTCGCAAAATCTTGATTGCCAATCGTGGCGAGATTGCGTGTCGCGTCATGCGCACGGCCCATGAGTTGGGCATTCGCACAGTAGCGGTTTATTCTGAACCCGATGCCGATGCGCCGCATGTCGCCATGGCTGATGAGGCGGTGCTGATTGGCCCGGGGCCGGTCGGGCAAAGCTATTTGGTGGCTGAGAAAATTCTCGATGCGGCCAAAAAGACGGGCGCGGATGCGATTCATCCGGGCTATGGGTTTTTGTCCGAAAATGCCGATTTCTCAGCCGCTATTGATAAAGCCGGTCTGACTTTTATCGGCCCGACGGCGCAAGCGATTGACCTGATGGGCAATAAGGCGGCTTCCAAACGCCGCATGATTGAGGCCAATGTGCCATGCGTGCCCGGCTATGAGGGCGAAGACCAAAGCGATAAAGTGCTGATGGAAGAGGGCGCGGAAATCGGCTTTCCGATTATGGTGAAAGCCGCCGCCGGAGGCGGTGGGCGCGGCATGCGTCTGGTTGAGGCGGCAGATGGCTTAGAAAGCGCCATTACGACAGCCCGCTCGGAAGCGGAAAATGCCTTTGGCTCGGGCGAATTGATTTTGGAAAAAGCCATTGTCAAACCGCGCCATGTGGAAATTCAGATTTTTGCCGATACGCATGGCAATGTCATTCATCTGGGCGAGCGCGATTGCTCGGTGCAGCGTCGCCATCAAAAAGTCATTGAAGAAGCCCCCTGTCCGGTGATGACGCCGGAGCTGCGTGCGGCTATGGGCGAGGCGGCAGTGGAGGCTGCCAAGTCGATAAATTATCGCGGCGCGGGCACGGTGGAGTTTTTGCTTGATGCCGATGGCAGTTTTTATTTTCTTGAGATGAATACGCGCCTGCAAGTCGAGCATCCGGTGACCGAAGAAGTGACCGGTCTCGATTTAGTCGCGCTGCAAATTAAAGTGGCGGAAGGCGACCGGCTGGGGCTGAGCCAAGATGATGTCACCCTGTCCGGCCATTCAATTGAAGTGCGGCTTTATGCTGAGGACCCGACCAAGGGCTTTTTGCCGAGCACCGGCACGGTTGCCTGTTTCAACCAGCTGGCGCGCCCCGGTGTGCGCTATGATACGGGTATTCGCGGCGGGCAGGAGATTTCGCCGTTTTATGACCCGATGATTGCAAAGCTCATCACCACCGGCCCGACCCGGGAAGCGGCGCGCAAGCTGATGGTAGAGGCGCTGACCGATACCGCCTTATTCGGCCCGAAGACCAATCGCGATTTTTTGATTGCCTGTCTTGAAAAACAAGATTTCATCTCCGGCGATTTTTCAACCGCCTTTATTGCCGAAAACTTTAGCGAGGATGAACTGGCCGCGCCGATTGCCGATGCGACGGAATTGGCGATTTTGGCGGTGCGTCATTTCTTATGTGACCACGCCAAAGCGCGCGCCAAGGCGATGCATGTGCCGCGAGGATTGATGAATTTCTCAGCCGAAGAAACGCTGCGCACACCCTATAAGCTGGCGGTTGGCGACAGCGAGACTATGGTCTCGGTTCGCACCAAAAACCCCGACCATTATGCGGTGCATATTGGCGCGGAGATTATCGAGTTGTCCGTGCGGGCGCATGACGGCACGCATATGGTGCTGAATAGCGGCGAGCGGCAATTTGTCAGTCAGGCTTTTTTGAGCGGCGAAACGCTTTATGCCACCATTGATGGCAAAAGTTTCACATGCAGCAATATGCTGATGCGTAACACCACGGCAGATGAGACGGGCGATGGCAGCAAAGTGACCGCGCCCATGCACGGCAAGGTGATTGACGTATTTGTCAGCAAGGGCGATGCGATTGCCACGGGTGACAGGCTGGCGATTATTGAGGCGATGAAAATGCAGCATGAAATTCTGGCCAGTGTCGATGGCACGGTGGCGGATGTGCTGGTGGCGGCGGACGCGCGAGTGGCGGCCGATGATTTGCTGATTGCGATTGATACGGGCGAAGAATAGGAGAGGCAGATGTTAAAAGAAGCACTGGATTTTAAAGCCGAGAGCGATGCGCTTTATGCGCTGATGCGCGACATGGATGAAGCGGCTTTTGATGCGCCGACACAGTTTAAGGGTTGGACGCTGACTAATGTGCTGGAGCATTTGCACATGTGGAATTGGGCGGCCAATGAAAGCTATGTTGATGAGGAAAATTTCGCCGCATGGCTGGGCGAGGCGATGGCCGCGATTGGCAAAAGCAGCATGCGCGCCTATGAGGCCGAGTGGAATGGAGGCTTGAAAGGCCGCGAATTGCTGGAAAAATGGCACGCGTTTTATACGGATATGGCGGCGCGCTTTGTCGAGGTTGACCCGAAAAAACGTCTGAAATGGGCCGGACCGGATATGAGCGCGCGCTCATCCATTTCGGCACGGCTGATGGAAACATGGGCGCATGGGCAAGAGGTTTTCGACCAGCTTGGCGCGGTGCGCGACAATGCCGACACCATTCGTTCCATCGCCGTATTGGGCACAAACACATTTGGCTGGACCTATGCAACCCGCGGCGAAACGCCGCCCGGGCCGATGCCCTTTGTCAAACTGACCGCGCCATCGGGCGATGTTTGGGAATTTGGCGAGGCGTCAGAGGCCGAACGCATTGAGGGCGCAGCCGCAGATTTCTGCCAAGTTGTGACCCAAGTGCGCAACATTGCCGACACCGGTTTGACCGTCACCGGCGCGGTGGCCACCGATTGGATGTCAAAAGCACAATGTTTTGCGGGTGCACCTGAAACCCCGCCAGCCCCCGGAACGCGCTTCACAAAATAAGTCAGGCTTGCTAAATCGAATAGAGGAAAGCAAGGAAGAATAATGACTGAAAATTTGGATTTTGAGCCGCTCCCCAATGCGGTGGCACCGCGCCATGATTGGACACGCGACGAGGTCAACGCCTTGTTCGCGCAGCCATTCAATGATTTGATTTTTGAAGCGCAAAGCATGCACCGCCAATGGTTTGATGCCAATGCCGTGCAGAAAAGCACTCTATTGTCTATCAAAACGGGCGGCTGCCCCGAAGACTGCAATTATTGCAGTCAAAGCGCGAAGTTTGAAACCGGCCTCAAAGCCACCAAGCTGATGGATGTTGATGCGGTGCT
>Ga0181380_1000882_pt1 | contig 13363 bp, 24 predicted proteins | sample 3SPOviralmetaG_FD_130116 | JGI IMG/M metagenome (GOLD analysis project Ga0181380, IMG submission 130116) | Marine viral communities from the oligotrophic San Pedro Time Series (SPOT) site, San Pedro Channel, CA, USA - 3 SPOT_SRF_2009-08-19 | ecosystem: Environmental > Aquatic > Marine > Strait... | reverse complement strand
CTCTAGTGGTTTCTTTGAATTTAAATTTAATGGTGATTCACAGCTTGAATTACATGGAGAAAATATAACTGGAACAAAAACTGTTAGCGTTTTCCGTGATTACTCGGCGTGGTACCACATCATGTTGGTCATCGACAAAGCTAATAGTACTGCATCAGATAGAGCTATTATTTATGTCAACGGCACACGTCAAACTTTAACTACTACTGATCAAGGTAATACCAGTGGCATTTATTGGGGTCATTCAGCACAACCACATCGAATAGGTGGACGAACTTGGGGTGGTGGCAATGAAGCCAATTACTATTTAGCTGAATTTTATCATTTAGATAATATTGCAGCAACACCTAGTGCTTTCGGTGAGACAGATAATAACGGGGTGTGGCAGCCAATTGAATACGATGGTACATACGGAACCATTGGTTTCCACCTCGACTTCAAAGACAACAGTTCAAAGGCTGCTCTTGGTACAGACACAAGTGGCAACAGCAATACGTGGACTGTCAGTAATCTCTCACCTGGAGTATCATTAATTTCTCTTGCTTCAGCTACAGGTGCTCTGCCAATTCTTAATACAACAGATACATATGGTCAGACATTAGGCAGCGGAGCCCGTTCAGATTCTCTTGCTAGCAGCTTACAGATTTGTATCCCCGGCGGTACATCTGGTGGATTAAATTTGTCAGATCAAAGCCCATCAGGAAGGACTAGCTCACCACGCAACATGACGGGCAGTTCTCTTGTAAATGACACATCTACAAGTCCATATTATGGAGGCTCGCTATCCGTACCACATAATGTAACTGGAACATATAGCAACGATGTATGGACTTCTATTGGTAGTGGTGCATTTACTGTTGAAATGTGGGTATATCTAGTTGACTCAAGCATGAGTGATGGGTATGGATATAATGTTTTCTGTGGTAGAACTTCTTATGATGGTATTGTCCAGATTGGTTCAACTTGGGGCGGACATACTGGTAATGTTGCCGCTTTAAAAATGAATTGTAGGCCATCGTCAGGATCGTATACAGATCATTGGATTACAGATAGTGGTGCAAAAGGTGCGTTCCCAGTTGGAGAATGGGTACATTGTGCTCAAACAAGAGATAGTAGTGGAACAGTTAGGACATTTAAAAATGGTGTAAAGGTTGCTGAATCAACTGGTATTACTGGGTCGCTATCTATTAACCACCCAGAGTTCGGTGGTTGGACCAGTGGTTACGCTGATCCAACAGAGTTTAAGGTATGCGATATAAGAGTTTATACGGCTGCTAAATACACCAGCGACTTTATTCCACCTAAAACAACTATTAGCACAGCAGAAGCTGCTGGAAACGACTCCCTCCGTGATTCACCATTACAAATAGCAAACCCTTCAGACACGGGAGCTGGCGGTGAGGTTGTTGGCAACTACTGCACGCTCAACCCTTTGGCTCAACTTAGTGGCACACTCTCTAACGGCAATCTTGATTACAACTTAGGAAGCGGAACAAAGTTTGTTAGTGGAACTATTGCTGTTAAATCAGGTAAATTTCATTGGGAAGCCAACGCAGTTTCTGGAACGACCAACGGATCAGTTGGTGGGCGATTTGGGTTTTCTCAATCGTCAAGTATTTTGCATGGTGAAAACGGTCCATTTACACTCACTTGGCACCCTACCGGAGGAATACAAACATTTATAAGTGGCAGCTATGCTGTAAGGCTGACCGGCACAAACTATGCAGACGGCGACACACTTGGTTGCGCATTAGACGCTGACTCAAATATCGCTTACTTTTATAAAAATGGAAGTCTTGCTTACACTTATGACTTCAGCAGTCTTGTTCCAGCGGGCAGCCAGTTTTTAACGCCTACTTGTTGGAATGGTTCATCTGGAACCCCTGTATGGACCTATAACTTTGGCGCTCGTGCATTTTCGCATAGCGCACGAACTAACCACAAGTGTCTAAACACCGCAAACTTACCTGAGCCAACGATTGCGGATGGCAGTAACTATTTTGAAGTAAAAACGTACAACGGTAATAGCGGAACCAATAATGTCACCGGTTTAAATTTTCAACCTGACCTGGTTTGGATTAAAGTCCGTAACGCAGGTTCTAGCAGCCGATTATTTGATGCTGTACGTGGTGCTACGAAGCATATTTCATCAAACACTACTGATGCAGAAGGTACGGCAACTCCATCGCTTACTGGTTTTACTTCTAACGGATTTACACTTGGGCAGAATAATGATGGACAGACAAATGTTAATCAGTCGGGAGGTACTTATGTAGCCTGGGCGTGGGACGGTGGAACATCAACGGTAACTAACAACGACGGCAGCATTGCTTCACAAGTAAGAGCTAACCCAAGTGCTGGGTTCTCGATTGTTACCTATACGGGAACGGGCGCTAATGCAAGTGTTGGGCACGGGCTCAATGCCTCCCCTAAGTTCCTGATAATCAAAAATCGGACTGACTCGGAGAATTGGTTTGTTTGGCACGGCGATTTTTCTATTCCTACTCGCAACGGCTTCTATCTAGATCTAACTGCAAATGTTCAAAACTTTGGACTTACAAGTTTTAATGATACAGTTCCCTCTACCAGTGCAATTACTCTTGGGACTAGCAATTTACTAAATGGCTCCGGGGACAACATAGTCGCCTACTGCTTCGCACCAGTTTCGGGCTATAGCGCAATGGGTGAATATACCGGGAATGGATCGAGCGATGGCCCCGCAGTGTTTACCGAGTTTAGGCCAGCGTTTGTCCTGGTCAAGTCTGCCTCTAATTCTGAGCATTGGGTAATTTGGGATTCAAGTCGCAGCACTTTCAACCAAGCTGATGATATTCTCCGACCCAACGACAGTGGTGCTGAGCTTTCTAATTACGGAGGTGGAGAAGTTGATATTTTGTCTAATGGCTTCAAGCTTCGCGGAAATTGGGGAGCTACAAATGGCAGCGGACAAACGTATATTTATTATGCCGTAGCAGAACACCCCTTCAAAACTGCACGCGCACGCTAGCTGATTAATCAATTAGAAAACGCTAAAATAGTAACATCAGAGAAATTGTCATGCTTATCTTAGACGGACGTCCACTATCTTACGATCGTGCCTTTACACATGCGGGAATTTCCTATCCTGCAAATTGGCTGAGGTTGTCTTCATATGAAGAGAAAACAGCTATTGGAATTTCTGAAGTTCCTGATTCACCTTGGTACGACCAGCGTTTCTACTGGGGTCCAGAGCTTCCGAAAGATCACGAAGGTCTAGTTACTCTTTGGATTGATAACACCAATCAAACTGCATATACATTGCTTGCTCCTAGCGATTGGTATGTCATTCGTAAGCAAGAAACTGAAGTAGCAGTTCCTCAAGATGTTCTTGATCGTCGTGGTGAGATTCGTACTTACTGTGACAGCAAACGTGAAGCCATCAGTGCAACAACAACGACTGATGAACTAGCTGCATATATTACATCCGCTGCTTATTCAGAGTGGGAGCCACCAGCACCTACACCTGAGCCAACACCAGAAGAAATTGTTGAAACTCCAGAAGGTGAAGACTCAATCATCTTTACTGGTGGTGTCACTTCAACCGGTATTATTGACGGTGGATCCAGTGACGACTTAATCAGTTTTGGTTAATTACCAGGATACGCTAGACCTAATACTTCAAAAGCTTTTTTAGAATACAGACGTCTGTCTTCATAGCCATTGGGCAAATACTTACCATTCACTCGTTGACCAACTTGATCAACGGGTGGTTTTATTTTGCAAAAATCATTCATATTATTTGCGTACCACCAGTATCCGCTTATTGACCACGGATACTTTTCACTTGTATGTAGCTTACCCACTTCCATAATTTTTTCATCAAACGTTCCACTCTTCTGAAGATAATCTGAGTACTGCTGATGCCAATATCTACCTGTCACTTGAATCCATCCAGTGCCAGCAAATTTGACGCCATCACCTGGATAAATATTACCTAGATCATTCCTGTATTCATAGTTCTCTCCTGATGCAATTTCAACTGGATACCTAAGCCCTGCTGACTCATGACCGCATTGACCTAAGAAATATGCAATGCTGTTCCGATCCATTTGATAGAGATTAACGCATCGAGCAAAGTCATCCATTAGTGAGTCAGGAAGACTTTCAGGACTGCAGTTCATGATTAACCCCATCTGCTCTTTAGTGATGGAGCACTGCTTTGTTTCTACTACTTGATCTTTTAGTTGATCACGGTACTGAAGAATCCATTCGCAGTTATTTTCTAATGCATCTAATGGAATTAACTTATATAGTTCTTCAACAGCAAGTTGTTGGTGTGATTCGCCTCCGTAATATTTAAAAAAGTTCTTGAAACTTTCGACGGATATCTGTGCCATAATGTCTACATATCTCTTCAGGTATTCTATCTACAATAGTAATACTTAGGGTTCTAATTATGACTGCGGAAGAACGCAAACAATTCTGGAAATCAGTAGAAAGTGGAGACAATCCACTTCTATCTGTTATGTCTGGATTGGTTGAAAAGTGGGGAATGCCTGCAATCATTATGGCACTAGGTGATGTAGCAGTAGTGCTATCAGAGGATGCTATTGATGCAGATAATATCACTCCTAATCAACGCGGTTTGATTATGAGCTGTTGCGCTCAGGTGTCAAACCTTAGTGACCTTATGCATGCAGAGATGGATCACATTGCAGCAAATCAATGAGTGACGAAGAAAAAGCAAATTGGCAAAAGATTAAAGACGTGATGGAAGAAAATGGTACAACAGATAATTTTTTTTATAAACGTGCTTGTGCAATTGTAGGTGGCAAACCTGACCCATTAGAGCCGTTAAAATAATAAAAGGATTGTGTGGATATTATGGCAACATCTGCTCGTGCCAAAGCTAAATCAAAGGCTAAGTCTCACTTGGACAAAGATAAACTTAAGTGCAATAAACCGAAGCGTACTAAAGGTCACGCAACAAAATCACACGTTGTAAAAGCCTGTAAAAACGGCAAAGAAAAGATCATACGTTTTGGTCAGCAAGGCGTAAAAGGTGCTGGTAAAAATCCAAAGTCTGCAAAAGATAAGGCTCGTAAAAAGTCCTACTACGCAAGGCATAATGCACAGGATAGTAAGCCAGACATTTTCAGTGCACGCTATTGGTCACATAAGGTGAAATGGTAATGACTAAAGATTGTGGAGAAAGTATTGGTTACGTAATCTTTGATTGTGTATGTCTAATGATGGGTGCTGCTTCATTGCGTGAAGCACTTACAGTAGAAGAAGCAGAAGCAATTGCCGAAGCTGCTAAGCCAGTTCTAAGTAAATTAGAACAATACATTCTTATAATCTCAGCAGAGACATCAACTAAAACTGAAATTGCTACAGCAGTTTTTAATATTATTTCTACAATTTATAGTGGCGGATGTATTGGTGAAGTCATCAGTGCATGGCTAGAAACTCTCTCATTCGGTGATGCAGTTCTATATGGAGCTACTGCATTAGGTACAATAATAGCAGCCGTTTGTACCGATGGTGTAGCAACAATCGGTCTTATTATTGTTGAACTAGCAACCGCTGGTTGGTTAATTGACGACAGTATTAAATGTTCTAAGGCTTGCGAATTTTAATGGATTATCAAGGACGCAAAGCTCAAGCCAACTTAGGCAAACACGTCACGTATCATCAAGAGTGCTGCCCAAAAGCAACTCAAGATGTTCAGGAAAATACTAAAAATAGAGATTGGACAATCGATAACTTCGGTTATGGTCCTATGAATCCTGACTTCCCTAACGATGAATTCTGGGAAAAGAAAGCAGACATCTTTCATACATCTACAGAAGAAGCAAAGTCCACACGTTGTGGCAACTGTGCTGCATTTGATCAGACATGGAAAGTCATGTGCTGTATTGGCAAAGGTATTGGCACAGACGAAGAGCCCTATGTTGATCCACGTAAGGTCATTATGCAAGCCAATATTGGTTATTGTCAGCTATTTAAATTCAAATGTGCTGGCGATCGTACCTGTGATGCTTGGGTGCATGGAGGGCCTATTACTGATGAATGCTTACCTAAAAAAGAATATAATCAAGAGGGGTCAGATGAATACGTAATGGAGCAGAGTGATGGCTGAAAAGAAATCTAAAGTCAATGAAGCTGGCAATTACACAATGCCAGGTATGCGTAAGAAACTATTTGCTCAAATTAAAGCAAGTGGTAAAGGAGGAAAGCCTGGTCAGTGGTCTGCTCGTAAAGCACAGATGTTAGCCAAGCAATATAAAGCCAAAGGTGGCGGGTATAAAGACTGATGGCTAAAGCAAAATCACAAAATTCTCTAGATAGTTGGACTAAAGAAGATTGGGGTACAGACTCAGGTAAAAATAGTACTCAAGGAAAGGATGCAACGGGTGAACGTTATCGTCCTAAAGGAGCTAGAGAAGCATTAACTGATAGTCAAAAGGCTAGGTCAAATGCTAAGAAACGAGCATCTATTAGAAAGGGCGAACAGTACAGCAAGCAGCCTAAAGATGTTGCAGATGAAGCCGCAAAGCATCGTGCGTAATGTCAAAGGAAACTCGCAAGAAAGCAAAAGGATTAGCTAAGGCATTTAAGAAAATGTCGCATGGCAAGAAAGGTGGAACTAAAGGAACCTTCACTGCTGCGGCAACAAAAGCTGGTCACGCAGATACACCAGAAGGACGTAAGGCTTATGCCAACGTTGTACTCAAAGATCCAGGTGCATCATCTAAAATGAAGAAGAAGGCAAACTTCTATAAAAACATTATTAATAGAGACTAATGGCTGGTGCAATTACAATTACAGGTATGCATTCATTTAAAGATCAATCAGGAGATTTAACGTTTGTAGATCCTAAAACTACGGATCGTCCAGTTAATTACTTTAATGTTCCCAGATGGTGGTGGTATGGGGATAGAACAATCTATGAAGCTTGTGTGCGTGTTGACAATAGTGACAACAGTCAGTCAATCTACATCTCTGTTTCAGAATCTAATCCTCATTTAAAAGTCGAATGGGATGGAACGAACTACACGTTCGACAGTGATTACAAACGAAAATATGTAAATCGCATCTTTGTGACTTCAGATGCTGCTTTAAAAGCGGGAACTGACTATAGAGTACCTCTGCGTGGTGCAGCAATTACAGCGGTTAGTTAGTGAATAAAACTCTTTATCTGCATCGAACAGGAGACAACACCTGCGTCTCTCACGATGGCTATATACAAATGGGAGCCATGGGCCATTCGGTAGAGCGGCATATCGAATTAAATCCAACGATCAATTGGATTGAGACCTATTGGGTTCCTGACGTTTTTATGAACCGCTACAAGCGAGCAACCTTTCAAGCACATGAACGAGTGTCTGGTGGAAAGAGCAGCATCGAATCCAGGCCAAGAGATTTTCCTGACGAAGGTGCTTCTAGAGGACTGCTGAGTGGCAAACCACCTCAGTGATTAAGCACAAAATTAAGCACATTTACAAAATTGACGAATCAAAAGCCAGCCATGAAGCGGGTTTATAAAGAATTATCACTACCTTGGGGTAGTAGGGGTCGTGGGTTCAAATCCCGCCGCTCCGATTGAGTCACCGACTTAAACACCAGTCATACCAGGGGATCCGAAAGGGTCCCTTTTTTATTGGTTCACCTGCATTCCGGTCCATTCCGGCACTAAAAACAGGGATTTAAGAACAGAATTAAGAACACAAATCCGGGACAAACGGGGCATACTCGGAGGAGCCGAGAAGTCAGTGATGGCAATGAAATGGATCGAATCCCTTAATCGCAAGCTGAGCCACTGCACTGTCAAAACGATGCCCGGTCGTGAAGCTGTGTACTTACAGGCAAACTTGCCTTGCAAAACCGATCCGAGCAAGCGCAAGCAACAGAGCATTGCTACCGGGCTAAAGGTCAGCAATCTAAGTACGCCGGAAAAGCTGCGGGCGCTTGCCTTTCGGCTGGATGAGCAGCTCGAATTAAGTACGTTTTCTTGGAGCGACTGGAGCAAAGACAAGATCACTGCAAAGAAAAGCAGTGCTCCACGTGATTCGATCCTGTTTTCAGAGCTCTGCCAATGGGTCGAGTCACGCTTCGATGCCTTTTACCCAGACGAGCCCAAGACAGGCTCGGGCATCTACACCGCTAAGTACAAACCGACGATCAGCCTGTTTAAAAAGTTCTATGGCGCTGCTGATCTAGAGGCGATCTGCCAGGTGATTCGGGACATCGAGTCACCGAGCAGTCGGGCAAACATCGGCTCGATCGTCTCAGTCACCCTTGATCACATGGGACTGACATGGGATAAGCAGCCACTGTTCGATGCCAAAAAGGGATACACCAAAGATCTGCTCAATGAGAAGGACATTCCCAGTGATGAGGAATTGCTGGCGATCTGGAGCAGCATCAAAGATCCACGTTGGAAATGGGTGCATGGCATGTCCTTGGCTTTTGGCACCAGGCCCAGCGAACTATTGAGCATCGAGTTCGAGGATGACGTAATCAATCTGATGACCTACAAAACCAAGGGCAAGCCTTACTCGCGAGAGGCATGGGCGCTGCCAGAGGAGTGGATTGAAGAGCTCAACCTGCGTGAGATGCACAAGCCCACATGCAATCGCTTGAACGTCGCCAGGCAGTACTCCGATTACATGGAACGTAACAATCTCAAACATTGGCCGCTGTACAACCTGCGCCACGCATATGCGATTCGTTCACTAGTACAGGGGATAGAGATCAGCACTGCTGCACGGCTGATGGGTCACTCGGAATCGACGCACAGAAAGCATTACCAGCTGTGGATCAACAAAGGACACATGCGTGCATTGCGAGATAGGCAGCGCGACAAGTTCAAACGCGCTTCAGGTACTGGCTCATAACTTTGCTGCGGTGAAACTTGTAACGAGCACGTTTGATGGTTCCGACATTACGGATGCAATCACCAGCAATGGTGCCCTCTGCCATCAAGTTGCGAAGGTGCCGGTCTGTACATCCCAGCATTGAACAAGTGTCTTTAGTGTCCAGCCACTCCGCTTGTTCCTCTGAGTTAAGACGACGAATAACGCTGTCGAGTTTGGTGTCAAGACTGCGAATCGCCAGAAACAATTGCTGCTCTGTCGAAAATTCCATAATCTATATATGCATCTGCGCTTACTCAGCATAGAGCTAATAGATAAAAGCTGCAAAAACTGCTCTGGCTACACTGCCGCCTATATACTGTTTATTAAATAGTCTAGAGGTACTACGTAGCTAGGAATAACAATATAGACATATAGAAAACCTCGTGGCAGAGGTAGCAAAGTAGTTAGAATAATATCAAGCCTTTAAGTATATAACAATGGCAATCTTAGAATCTGCAATTTTTTGGATCGTCCTTGCAGCTGCTAGTGAAATTATTGCACTTACTCCGTTGAAATCAAACAGCATGATTCAACTTGTGATTAGCGCACTTGATTCATTGAAGCCAGCAAAAAAGGACTGAGCAATATCCCTAAAGACGGGAAATGGTTATATCAATATAACTCTCGGAGTCCGATGGAAACAATCCAACGGAAAATCCGAGAGCAAAAATTTTATGCAACTCTGCCAAGTAAACTGGACAACACAGTAGAAGAATATAAAAAAGAAGTTCCAGAAGAAGATCCAGAACTTGATTGGAAGTTTGAAGAAGTAGGGGAGTTTGGTCAAGACGGCTGGACTATTTCATATAGCCATAAATCAAAACAGCGCGATTAGTAATCTCCAAAATCGGAGTCATCATCATCGTAACCATAATCAATAAAGATTTCCTCACCAGATTTGATATCAGTCAATGCATAGTGCCTCATAACTTCATTAACAGTATCAAGTTCATATGCAGCATTATTATCAGTCGAGTGATTATACAAAGCAGCAAAACCAAAACCCATGACTAAATCACTAGTGCCTGGATTGTCGTAAGAGTCATAGGTATAACGAATAACTATATCAGCACGTTTTTTTAGTTCTTTGTATGTAAACGTACAGTAAGGAGACTCTTGTAAAACGTCGTATTTTGAAATGTCTTCTGTAGCAAAGACACCCCAACGATGGATTGAAGATTTAGAAATGCAAATATTAGGATTAAGGTATAGTTCGTCGCGCTCTAAATTCATAGTTATAGAAGATTTTTATTCAGTCTAGAAACATTGAAAAATAAATGTGAGATACAATAGGTAAAAAGGCTAGTGCATGTAGTAGCTATGGTTGAGTCAATTGTAAGCGCAGGACTAGCTGTTGTGACTGGAGGTTTTATCCTAACTTCTAGAATTAATAGTAAGATTGATAGCGTCGATAAACGTATCGATGAAGTAGAGCTCTGTATGGCACGCTCATATATATCCAAACAAGATTTTGCAACAACACTAGAACGTGTAGAAGCACATATGATTCGCATAGAAGACAAGTTAGATGAACTTGTGTTAACCCAAACCACACGTCGATGATACTTAAATACACATAAAGAACGCAACTCCGTTACATTCGTAGTAAGTTCCTTAAATAAGAACGAATGGGAATTGCTGAAGACTGGTCGGACCTAATGTTTGACCTCTCCTGTTTATCTAAACAGGTAGCCAAGCGCCGGTTTAAAAAATCAATTAAATATGGTTGGGGAGGGTTGTGTGCGTATTGCAGATGCAATAGAGCCACCTCTTTAGATCATATAAAACCAAGGTCGAAGGGAGGAAATAGCCTTCGAAGTAATTTACTCCCTGCCTGTATTGAATGTAATCACTCAAAAGGGTCAGAGCCTTGGCTAGTATGGTTTAAGAAACAGTCGTTTTACAATGAAACGGCACAAGAATTAATTGAAGAATGGATTACAAACAAACGGTTTATTGAGGAAGAATTAGATGACAAGCCCACTTACCATCGAACAACGATTTGCTCTCACAAGAGCACGATACGAAGTCACTCGAATGAGCAGACCTGCGTTGGAGAAAACGGCCTTACGCCTGCTTAAGTCTCGAATGGAGCAGAAGAATGGAGTACAAGAAACATTGATGGCGAGTGGTATTGTTTTCAAAATAGATGAACAACAATCAGGACTGCCAGAGATTATTTCTGAAGAAACATTCTGTGAGCTACTTGAGCTATCTAACGATGCAGTAGAAGAAATGTCAACTGACATTATGGACGAAGGATGGGAAGACGATGACTTAGAGGATGATGGCCTACAATTTGTTTAATTGAGCTAGACTTTACGAAGTTAATTAATATCAATGGAATATATTATTGGTCCAGTATTTACATTGCTTTTAGCTTTTAAGTTTACGGACATGAAACAAAAAGAAATTAAAAGTAAGCTGAGTGATACTCAAGAAAAAATCGAGTTAGTAGAAAAACTATTAGAACAACGAGAAGCAGATCTACCTAAGAAGCTCGTTGCAACAATGGTTCCACTGGCAAAAGAAATTAAGAAGCTAAAGCAAGAAGTAGGCATACAGTGAAGAAAGTTAAGCTATTAAACTACTTCAAAAGATTTACCGAGAACCCTCATCACTTAGCTGCTATATCAATGCTTCAGGCAGAACTACCAGATCATCTATTAAGTAGGGAAGCTGACTGGATAGTATGCTTTGAAGCTGAAGAAGAATGTAAACAAGGGTTTCCAAAGTATAATAGATAAGTATTAGTAGGAATCTATAGTGGTTGATAGAAGGCGCTTACGTGCAGGTGATTCCTATACACCCAACAGTCGTGGTCCTGCACTGGCTAAGCAACGTGCTGCTCAATATAGATATAACCAAAGTCGTGAGCCATTTAGAACGGAACAGTCGCCAGGTACCGGTGGCTTTACTGGCGGTTTACAGACACAAGTAATGCGAAATCAAATGGCGTCATACAACAAAGCAAGATCAGAATCTTATAGACCTGAGACTGAGATCAAACAAGATCTGTATAAAGCATTTAGGGCTTAAGCTACTTGCTTGATTTTCTGTAAACGGCTGAATCCTTGCTTAGCAATATCAAGTCCTTCTGCAACGTCACCACCTTCTAAATAATCCATAACAGTTGCACGCAATATATGCCCCATTTCAGGAATTCCTGCAGCTGAAAAACCCTCAGCAGTCACGTGAGTAAGATAAGCAGCTTTTTCTGAATCATTGTTAAGTTTACCAGCAATACCAAAGTCAATCTGCATTGGACGCCCAGTCATTTTGTTATACATAACATTGCCGTTATGTCTGTCTTCTAGTCGAACTCCTTTCAAAGCCAATTGACCAAGTTGCTGATTAACTCGTACAGCATCCATTCCGGTAGGAAAAGTATTTGTATCGCCACGAAGTTCAAAGTTATCTCTAATGTCTTCCATTTCAATACGATTGCCAATACCCCCTTGGAATTTTTCTAATCCAGCAACCTTTGGAGCAATACCTAGTTCAGCCGCTATAGCTTGCATATTGACTTCGTTTTCAAGACTGCGTTCAAAAATACTTTCATCTCTTTGAGTTTGCTTCATTAGGTTTCCAGGTATATCAGATGCATAAACAACACCATTAGCTCCCGCACCAATGGGTGTAGTCCGATTCGAAGCTAACTTCTGTTCTCTTAAGTTCTCACCGAAGGCTCTAAATAATTCACCTGCGTATCGCATCTATCTAATACATAGTCTTTATCTATTGTATTCAAAACATAAAAAAAGGCCTCCGATAGGAGACCCTTTGTTTGTTATTTATCAGAAGCGGTAGGTGGCACCAACCTTGGTACCCAATGTAAGGGTATCCACGTCAAATTCTTGATCTTCGGTAACGAATGCAACTTCTCCGTAGACTTCACAATTCTCTGAGACATCAGAAACAATACCAAGTTTACCGGACACTTCAGTGCTTAGATCTTCATCCGCAATGGAGATAAAAGCAGGGCCTGCCTGTACATAAATGATAGCGTCTTCGCCAGCTTCGAATTCATAACCAGCGTGAGTTTCTGTCACAGCTCCGGTAAAGTCGTTGCCAACCCAACCTGCATTGTTCTCGATATTGGCGTAAGGACCAGCGAATGCTGGGGCAGACAGTGCAGACAAAGCTGCTACAACAAAAATAGATTTCATAATAATAGTAACTAGTATGTATAGCGATTAATACTTATCGCTTCAATTATTATATGCGTGGTAAAAACAAAAAAAGACCCCCGCTGTTAAGCGAGGGACAGAAATATGATTGTCAATTAGTGGCAATAACTAACGCCACGATAAGTAAAACAACCGTGATGTTCTTTTACTTCGGTTGATTTGATTGTGGGAATACCACGATAACGGGTCTCAGACAGACGATGAACACGCAGTTCATTCTGTGCGCGACGGTATTCTTTACGTGCATTTTCGACAGCACGAGCTTGTATTTGG
>Ga0181380_1000881_pt1 | contig 13366 bp, 17 predicted proteins | sample 3SPOviralmetaG_FD_130116 | JGI IMG/M metagenome (GOLD analysis project Ga0181380, IMG submission 130116) | Marine viral communities from the oligotrophic San Pedro Time Series (SPOT) site, San Pedro Channel, CA, USA - 3 SPOT_SRF_2009-08-19 | ecosystem: Environmental > Aquatic > Marine > Strait... | reverse complement strand
TGTTCAAATGCTACTAGACCATTTGTGGAAGCAGTTGTGGATAGATTAAATATTCGTTTATTATTATCAGCCGGTATATATACCGCAAGTGAATACGCTAGTAAACCCGATACTGAACAGTGGACTTCATGTATTGAATCCTGGGGTGGAGACTTATCTAATGTAACCATCTTTGAGGATAGTCCCGTGGGTATTATGGGTGCTAATAGAGTAGGCTGTAACGTTGTGGAAGTTTCAGATGCTTCAGACTTATTAAGGAAATTAAATGACTTCTAATGATATTAAATTAATTATGCCCATGGCAGGGTTAGGAACCCGTTTCTCGGATAGATATGCTATGCCCAAGCCTCTTGTGGATGCTGGCGGATTACCCCTATTTGTTCGTAGTACTGAGTGCATACGTGTAGAGTTCGCACAAAAAATTTTTCTAACGGCCTACCAACACCAGCTGGCCCCCAAAATTAAGGAATATTATCCTGATGCAGTTGTTATAGAGATAGATGAAACTACTGAAGGCACTGCCTGTACACTACAATATGCACGTGAATACTGGCAGGATGGTAGCTCAATCTTTATTGCTAACTGTGATCAAGCGGTTGACTATGATCCAGAAGTGTTTTATAATATAAGAAATGCAGAATATGATGGAGCAATAGCAGTGTTTTCTTGTCCAGAAAGAGATCCTAAATGGTCATATGCACTATGTGATGACGATATGAATGTTAGTCGTGTAGCAGAAAAGGATCCAATTAGTGACTGGGCAACAGTGGGATATTACTATTATAAAGACGGCAGAGTATTTGAATCTGCTGTGGATCAAATGATCAGACAAAATGACAGAGTTAATAATGAATTTTATACCTGTCCTGCATACAATCACGTCGTAAACAGACGTATAAAAGCGTTTGAAGTCGCACACATGCAGGGTTTGGGAACACCGGAGGACTTAGATGTATTTCATAGCACACAGGGGCAATACGACTGGCCCACAACCAACTTTTGAAAATAAAATAGATTATTTAAGGCATGCTTATTATGAACTAGGACATGGTGTTGAGTGCGATGTTTATACCCATAAAAATAAATTATATTTAGGACATGACGAACCCGACACACCTGTTACTACAGAAATAGCTGAATTTATTAAACAAAAAAGAGTTTATGTACATGCAAAGGATGTGGAGAGTATTCCTGCTCTAATCACATTAAATTGCAATGTATTCTTTCATAAAACAGATGATGTTGTGTTTACAAGCAAGGGCGACATCTGGTGCTTTCCAGGTGTTTATGTAAATGATATAAAGAATGCCATATGGTTGGATTTACATTGGAGTCCACTTACACGCAAGCGATTGACTTGTAGAGCTGTATGTGGTGATGATGTAAAGAATTATGCATAAATACTATTGCATTTTACTTAAGGAGAATAGCATGGGATATAGAGTAACAAATACACTTACAACCACAAACAGTAACACTTATGCCGATACTGATGCATGGATCGCTGATCATGGCCCATGCGGAACACAGAATTCAACACATATTACATTTGGAAGTCTAACAAGAATTGACGAATCAAGTGTAAGACGTGTAATGGAATACGCTGATGAGGCGGCACACACCGCACATAAGGCCGCAAAATCCGGCGCAACAGACTTTGAGTTTACAGTTTCAGGCGCAGTTAAAGAGACTTTCTAAAATCGAAACAAAACAATTAACCGGTGTTACGCCAGAGCTAGAGCAGTTTTGCAAAGACTGTTCAGCTCTTGGCTATCACAATAATTCATCTATTAAAGCAATGAAGTTCGACTGGTGCATTCAAGAAGGCGGTGCATGGTGGGCTACACGTAATAATAATAAAATAATTGCCGTTACAGGTATACACCCCTGGCTAAATGGCTGGCGAGCTCTGTTCAGAGGAGCACAGATAAGTAGTAGAGCAGGACTTAGTAAACATCACATGACATCATGGGGTTTCCATAGTCACTTACCACTACAGATAGAATATGCAAGACAAAACGAAAAGTATCCGGAAAACCTAAGCATATACATCACAACAAATACAGAAACAGATAATAGTGGAAAAATGTTACGAATTAATAAAACATTTAATTTATTACAACGACAGGGTCTAGTGGATAATTTAGGCAGAGCAGAGGCTTATGGAGTTGTACAGAATGTCTGGTTGTTGGATGTAAAAAGGTATACAGAGATAAGACAGACATATGACAGATCTTCTAAATAAATGGGTATGCACAAAACCCTTTGATTACATGCAGATTAATTCAGGCGAAACATTTGTGTGTTGTCCTAGCTGGTTAACATTTGATATTAATGATGGTGTTGATGGTGATTATAAAAGAATATTTAATAATGCTAAAGCACAAAAGATAAGAGAATCTATTCTGGATGGTTCATATAGGTTTTGTAATCACAAAGTTTGTCCTGATTTAAACGCAGTTAAGAACGGAAGAGAACCCGAGGATGCTTTTGTACCAAAAGAATCGTTTACAATACAGAAAGAATATGATGTAGAAACTCTCAGTCTATGTCAGGATATGAGCTGTAACTTTCAGTGTCCTAGTTGTAGAACAAAACTTATTCCAAACAATAAAGACACACATGCAGAAAAACAAACCATACAGGACTCAGCAATGCAGAGTTTTGGACACAGTATTAAAAGAGTAATTATTACAGGCAGTGGCGATCCAATATACAGCAAAATTTATAGACGCTGGTTACAAACAGCAACAGCAGAAAAATATCCAAATCTAAAGCATATACAGTTAGTAACAAATGGAAAATTACTCACAGAGAAAATGTGGAATACATTTACCTGCACTGATTTAATTAGTTTAATTGATATTGGTGTGGATGCTGGCACCAAATATACATATGAGAACGTAACAAGACTGGGAGGCGACTGGCAGATACTACTGGATAATATTAAATTTTTAAGTGAACTACAGGACAGAGATAGAAAGTTAATTATTAGTTATGTAGTAAGCAAAAATAACTATACAGAAATGTCAGAGTTTTGTGATACACTTGAAGATATAATTCCATTGGATAGTACAAACAGGTTGAGCTTCAGTATTAATTTTAGACAGATTGTTAATTGGGGAACATACAGTAAAGAAGACATGCAAGAACTACAGATATTTGAACCACAACATAAAGACTTTACAGCGTTTATATCTGAATTAAAACGTATTCAGGGCAGAAGAAGAGTAAGTCATAACTTTAATCACTTACTGGAGAATACAAATGATTGAATATCTAAAAAGAGGCACTGAACTCTGCACAAGTGGCACAACAGGCAGACCCAAGCAGATATATCAGGATCCCTACAAAATAAAACACAGTAATTTTATAGCACGTAAAGTTCAGGGTATCACAAAAAGATCACGAATACTAACTGTATGCAGTTTAAAACATGCAGGAGGATTACTTGCACAGACTTTACCAGCGTATGAAGTTGGAGCAAGCGTAACAATAGAGCCATACAATCCCTATAGTTGGGTACAAAAAATAACAGATTATACGCATAGCCACTTGACACCACGCATGGCAGAAGCTATAATAAGAACAAAGACATTTAAGAAATTAGATTTATCTGGCATTACCATTATGTGTGGCAGTGATCCTGTACATGAATATGAAATAAATTCATTTATTGAACAGGGTGCTACATTTATTGCTAATTGGGGCATGACAGAGATAGGACCAGTTGCTATTAATAAAACATATAAGCCTGGAGATGTTGCAGAGAATTATAAAGAATATACTATATTAGGCGATACATTCCATTGTGATTACAAAATTGTAGATAGTGAATTACATGTTAAAGGTGCTATTTGTGTTTATCCTGAATGGTTTGCAACAGGAGATCTAGTGCATGAAGAGTCTGGAACACTCTATTATATAGGACGTAAGGATTGATTTTATTTGTAAGTTTTGAACCAGGAGCATTTGGACACAGATTGGCTAGAACACTCTGTACATTGCCACGTTTCTACTGGTATTCAGATGCTCGCAATGGCAAGAACCCCTGGAACGTACACTTTGATAATACAGAAATATTACAGCGTAGCATTTCACCCTATCACTTTGATAGAATAACACCCAACGGAATGTTGCCACCAACACATGATTATGTACGAGACTTTATTCCAGATGCACGAGAATATTATGCTGAACACTTTTTACCGCAGTGGATTAAAGTTAAAGCACAGGAAATAAAACAGGATATTGTTTATTGTTCGCACAGTTTGCCACAGGATTTATTAGAACATTTTCCTGAAAGTAAAATAATTAATATTGTTTTACCACCTGATGGAGTTGCATTACGTTTCATGAACACAAGTGCAAAGTTTCCTGGCTGGTTAAAACATGATTGGATGGGTGGCAGAGATACAGAACATGGCAAACGTTTAAAAATAATTGGAGGAGAGTTAGGTAAGAAGTTTACTGTTAGAGACATCTGGGCATGGGAAAACTATGGCACAGAATATTATTCAGATTATTACATGGAATATTATGATTGGATATATAAAAATATTCAGGCAAATACAGCAGAACGCAGTAGAATAACTGATGAACGTGTTCTCACAGTGAACTCAAGAGACTATAGGAGGATAAAGGAATGGATGAAAGTAAATTAATATTTTTTACAGGTGCCCCAGGATCAAAATGGTCAGCAATTAGTTATATTCTATCTGATTGTGTACAGGCTGATATATCAGATAGAACACCAGAACGATGTATGATACACAAGGATGTTTATAATGGTGTTAGGCACACGGGTTTATACTTTGGTCCTGGACAGGAACTGGGTGAGCAGTTTCATAAAATTAATGAATTAACAAAAGAAGATGTTATTGCAGAGATACAAAAGGGTTGGCCTGTCTGGGACGATGAAAAATATCATATAGTTCGTTGCCACCAATTTATATATAACATAGACTGGATTATAGAGAACTTTCCTGATAGTAAAATATGTGTAGTTGCACGTAGGCCTGAAAGCAGTATTAATGGTTGGATGAGCGTGGGCGGAATAGATATTCCATATCCACACTATCAGCCATACTACAAGGATAATGATACAGCTCACAAATTAATTAGAGAAGAAACGCAGTTAGCACATGAAGTATTCTTTGATTATGAAATGGATATACATGTGGCAAGTAAAGGACATTTCAAACGTAAGTTTGGACTAGACTTTGAAGAGGATGATGTTATAGCAAAGTATGTTCGCAGTGTGGAAGGCTTTATGTATAAACAGGACATTCCTAAAAGTAAATTAAAGCATGATGTATTAGTGGGGTACTATGGGTTCTAATTATGCTATAGTTGTAGAACGCAGTGGACAAGAACATCATGATGATGTAGCACTTAATTATACACAATTAAGTCTGGATTATCAGAGAACAAACAGAGTTCAAACAGATGATGTAGTGGACTTTTATGTTGTGGATAGATATGAACCCATGCACCTATATGATTGTGTACTTGTTTTAAGAGCAGGTACAATATTTTTGTGGGGAGCATATGAACACTTCTATAAGCCTGAAATAGATAAAATGCAAGCAGGTTATATTCATTTAAGTGATAGCGTATTTGTACACAAGCCTGCATTTGATAGCACAATAACATTTCCAGCAAAATATATTCATGTATTAGATACATCAACTAAAGAAGACTTCTGGTCAAGTCACGATGCATTACTTACAAGTTTAATTGACGACTCAAATATTACATATTTAATGCACAATGAAATACCTGTATTAGGAGATAATTCAGCTTTTTGTGTTGACTGGGCAGTAACAGTAAGCAGTGGATTTTTTATTAATTATTTGCTTGATCATCATTGCTTTACACCAAACACAGTTGTACACCATGTGGATATTTCAAAAATAAGTTTACAAGTTCATCGCTATACAATTAATAATTGGGACGGCAAGGACTGGCCTGATTGGATGCAACATCTAAATGAAAAGTTTATAAGCATGGGTTTATGGAACAGACGTAAGTTTACTGAAGAGGATAAACGTTGGCCAGTTGTGTGGAAGCATGTACAGGATTACTTTGGAGACAGATGGTTAGATCATTGGCAACAGTACTGTGACTTAGAACATGAATGGCACAGAACAAATATAAAATACTTTGAATTCCCACAAATAGGACAGGGTGTGGCGTGGTGGAACGGAGCTCTTAAACGTTTGCCCAGTAACTTATGTAAAACAAGTCAACAGAGCCACGAGAGTTCGTTAGAATTTTTAGAACGTTTGCCTGCCAATACTATTTGTTATGGCAGTGACCATTGTGATATACAGTATAATGGCATAAGTGCAGACGTTGCTAGAAGTATCACACGTATTGGTGACAGTAGAGATATGTTATGGCTGTAGGATTATATCTAAGTGGTGGTGCAGATAGTGCATTACTCGCATATAAACAAAAAGATCCTTTAATCTTGTTAACACTAGCAAGTGAAACTCGTCAACATAATGTAGAGGCAAGCCATAACATTGTGGCATGGCTAAAGGAAAATACACCTGTAAAAATTGTGGAACATTGTGTAGTAATAGCACCAAGCGAACAGGAACGTTTGGAAGAAAGAAGATACCATAGATCAGAATTAGAAAAGAAGTATCAGTTAATCACACACTGGATAAGTGGTAAAACAATGAATCCTCCTGTGGAGTTAAAGTTTCATCATGAACGTAAAAAGGATAGAGATTATCCAATAGAAGATCCATTTAATAATCCGTTTTTTAATATGAATAAATTGGATTTATATAAAGAATATAACGAACTTAATATTTTAGATTTATGGAACTTAACGGTAAGTTGTGAATACTCAGTGCCACCATGTAACGAATGCTGGTGGTGTATGGAAAGGAATTGGGCAGTTGAATCCTTTGGAACTGTATAAGGCGATAGAGCCCAGGTACGATACTATATGTGAAGAGAATAATACTATGCACTTCAATAGTAAGAGGGTAATGGACGACGTACAGAGAACGGACATAAGCCAGTGGTGTACAGTAAAACAAGACATACAGGATTATCTGCCCGAGACAAATAGAAGTTTAGATGCTGGTTGTGGTGATATGTGTAGAGGCACAGAAGGCTTTGACTTACAAAATGGCACAAGTTTTAAAGATGCGTTAGACATATATACTGAAGGTAGTTTTTATGTTGTTACGGGTTATGGAAGTATTCACAGTGCTATAGGAACAAAGCGTTTACCCTGGTTACAGACAACAAGTAATGTAAAGACTGAGGATCCATCAGTACTCTGGGAGGACAATCCTTTAGTTACACTTCAACAGTTTACAGTTGATAGAGGACTTATCGCATTTCATTTAAGTTGTTTTGCTTGGTGGAGTAATAATCTAGTAGGATTTACTATTAGAAGTAGACATTGTGATATGGAATATGTACGCAAGTTAGCAAAGCAGTTTGGTTATACAGTAGAGACAGAATTTACAATAGACAAAGACAGATATGTTAATAAGTTAATAAACATTTATAACAAATACGAGGGCGATGAACGCTTGACATTCCTTAAAAAATTGTATATAATAAGAAACCATTACGTAAATGATCCACCTATCGGAATGGTATGGAGAAAAATTAATGATTAGTTGGGGTATATGTGCTGGCTCACATGATGCAAGCGTAGCAGTTGTAAAAGACGACACTATTGTTTATGCGGCTCATGCTGAACGTAGCAGTGGCATAAAGAACGATGCTAATTTAAATGAAACTATTGTTGAAGAAGCAATGGCGTTTGGTAAACCTAAACAGGTTATCTGGTATGAGGATAATCTTCTAAAGCGTACTAGACAGTTGTGGGCTGGACAATACAAGACAGCAATATTCAAACAAGCACCTAGCAATATCTTATTGCATTGTGGATTTACAGATTATGCAGAAGATGGTGTTGATCATAGGTTACAACATACAAGTATCACAAAAGTAAAACACCACCATGCACATGCGGCCGCAGGATATTACACAAGTCCTTATACAGATGCGGCTATACTTATTGTGGATTCAATTGGCGAATGGGAAACACTAACTATCTGGAAAGCTGAAGGCACAAAGATGAAGCGAGTGCATAGTCAGCGTTATCCACATAGCCTAGGCATCTGGTATAGTGCTATGACACAGCGTATAGGACTGAAGCCTAATGAAGATGAATATATCCTTATGGGTATGGCGGCTTGTGGTGATCCAGAAAAATATAAGCAAATAATTTATGAAGACTTCTTTGAGGAGTTAACCAGACACGATCCATACATTAGATTCAAACATAATTTGCACAGAGGATGTCGTTGGTGGCGTCCTGAACTTAATACTGTACAGGATATAGCAGACATTGCGGCAGGAACGCAGGCGGTATATGAAATGGTGTTTGAACATTTAATACAACAAACACTAACGCTGGTCGGCAGTAGGAATATTGTCCTGGGTGGAGGCTGTGCATTAAATTGTGTGGCCAATAGTATTGCACACAAATATTATGATGGCAATGTATGGATTGTTCCTAACCCAGGTGATGCTGGTAATAGTTTGGGTGCTATACTTGCAAAACGTGGCAAGTTTATAGAATGGACTGGACCTTACTTAGGACATAACATTGAAGGAAAATATCCAGTCAACAATTTAATTAAAGAACTAAAAGAATCAGGCATAACAGGCGTAGCCAATGGCAGGGCGGAGTTCGGACCACGGGCATTAGGTAACCGTAGCCTGTTAGCAGATCCAAGAGGTGGCGATGTAAAGGACAGAGTCAACGCTGTGAAGCGTAGACAGGAATTCCGCCCATTTGCTCCAGTTATCATGGAGGAGTTTGCCAATGAATACTTTGACGGACCTACTGGACCTTATATGCAGTTTGTAAGCACATGCAAACGTCCTGATTTATTTCCTGCTATTGTGCATTTAGATAATACAAGCAGAGTACAGACTGTTAATGAAAAACAGCATCCAGAACTCTATAAGTTACTGGCTAAATGGTATGCAGATACTGGCTGTCCAATGCTATTGAATACATCGCTAAATATCAAAGGGAAGCCAATGGTAGATACAGTTGCAGATGCTGAGGAATGGCAGAACACTTACAATATAAAGGTTTGTACACATGATTAAATGGATTAAAACACTTATTGCCAATTGGCGATACAAACGTAAAATAAAAGAGAAGATTAAAAAGATGAAAGCGGAGGATCCATTCATCTATGACTAGAATAGTTGCGATAGGCAACGACCACGCAGGACCTGAAGTAAAGCGTATGCTACGGAGGATCCTAGAAGAACAGTTTGGATATGTAGTTACAGATTATGGTGTTGATGATACATATTCAGTAGATTACCCAGACATTGCACATGAAGTAGCACGTGATGTAGCAATGGGTAGAGCTCACTTCGGAGTATTAATTTGCGGAACAGGCATTGGCATGAGTATGGTTGCTAATCGGCATGAAGGTGTAAGGGCCGCAGTATGTACGGATAGTTCACATTCGGTATTGACAAGACAACATAATGATGCTAATATACTCTGTATAGGCGCTAGAACAACAACAGACAATGAAATAGAACGTATTGTTGTTGATTTCTTTAACACACAATATGAAGGTGGGAGACACAATAACCGCCTCGCAAAATTTTAGGAAACTAATGAACATTAAAATTTATAACGAGTTGCAGAGGATTAAACGTGACTGCCCTGGACTTATGAGCAATGAGCAGGCACTATTAGAGATGATTAATGTACGCTTTGATGTAAGCGTAACTAAACCAACTGTAGATGAGATTGATAATGCAGTTAATGAAAAATACTTTACTAAAGTGTGGCATCCTAAGAATAAGAAATACAAATATAGTGGACTAGCAATAGTTGATGAGATTAATAATATGCTTCCACGTAGCGTCCTTGATGTAGGATGCGGTTATAATGAATTTAAAGGCAAAATTAATAATTTGTATGGTATTGATTTATACAATTCAAAAGCAGATGAACAAATAGGTATTATGGAATATGTACCACAAGGTACGCATGATGTTCTTATTTGTTTTGGTAGTATTAATTTTGGTAATATTGAGAAAGTTTTTAGTGAGCTACAGAAATGTGTAGACGTCACTGAACCAGGAGGACTATTGTTCTTTAGAGTTAATCCAGGTATTCAACATGATCCTGTTGAAGCAAAATGGATTGAGTTTTTTGAATGGACTCCTGAATTTATTTTCAATAGTGCCCAAGAGGTTGGGTGTTCTGTTGTAAATATGCGTAATGACGCAAACCGTGTATATTTTGTCCTAAGAAAAGATAAATAAAACTATACAAAACAGAGAACGAATGTTCTCGTATTCTCCAAACAATATCGTGAATAACTAACCGCCGATAGGCACAAGTTCATGTCACATAGAATCGCAACGGAATAACCGTCTGCGAACAAACACAATCTAAATCAAAAGAGGAAAACTATGAAAAAGATTTTAGCAACAGTCGCACTCGCGACTATGATGGCTACTTCAGCAGTAGCAGAAACTTTGACACTTCAGTTCCCAAACGGCCCTGGTAAAGGCGGTACGGCATTTTGGGGTGACAACGTAATGAAAGAGCTTAATGCAAAGCTCGAAAAGTATGGACATAACATTGTACCACGTTACCTACCAGGACAGAGAGGCAAAAAGTCTCTTAAAGATTGGGCAGGTTCGTATATGGATCGTCCAAACACACTTATGATTGCCCACGGCGGTAACGGCGAAGGCTTCCTACTAGAAGATGTAGGTGGTTTTGATTATCGTAACTACGATCCAGTAGTTGTGATGAACACTAACATTTGGGTTTCTATTAACTCAGACGTTGACTGGAGAAATGACGTAGTTAAGTTTCCAGCAACAGGCGGTACAGGCTTTGCGGCTGATATCGTTTCAGTAGGACTAATGATTTGTGGTCCAGAAGCAAATGCTTCAGTTGAAACATTCCTAGAATGTACAAACGAACGTCTACGTTTTATCCCAGGATTTAACTCTGGCGGTGAAAAGCGTCAAGCATTCCGTAGAGGACAGTTAGACGCAACACGTGACACTCCACAGACTTCCCTAATGGGTTATGCTAAAGAGTATGCAAGTGGACAAAGTCGTGTATGGTTTGCACACGGTATTGTAGACGGTAAAGGTTCTGTTTACGGTGATCCAAACGCACCAAAAGGCGCACAGTCTTTCCCAGAAGTATATGAAGCTGAATGGGGTGTAGCACCTAGCGGTCCAGTTTATGAAGCATATGTAACATTCCAAGGTTACAGAGACGGTTTCCAAAAGACAATTTGGATTGCTCCTAACTCACCACTTAAAGATGATGTAAACGCCGCAGTTGCGGAAATGATTGCAGATCCAGAAGCAATGGCACGTTTAGATAAGAAACTAGGCGCTTTCCCTTGGTTGTCTGGCGATGAAGTTGTTGCACACAGTGACTACTTGTTCTCGCTAATCACCAGAGAGAATCTTGAAACATTAGTTGTACTTGCAAACGACGTGTTTAAGTACCAAGATGCTTTCGTTAAGGAAGAACTTCTAAACTAAAATGGAGTTTATCCTTCAATATCCAGTAGCCGTGCAGTGGGCAGTAATGCTCACTGCCGGCATTCTTTACGGAGGACTGATTGGGTTAATTCCTAGTGCAGGTCCTGGTAAAGCAATCATTATGCTCTTTGTAATTGTACAAAGTTTTGATTTTACTGGTGGTAATTATCTATTCGTTATGTTCTCAATAGCAACAATGGTATCATGTACTATTGGCGATAGTTTTGCAAGTGTTCTCTTGGGTATACCAGGAGCATCAGGGGCGGCGAGTACAATGGTGGATGGATTTCCACTGGCAAAGCAGGGTAAGGCAAGTTACGCTCTAAGTTCTGCGATTACAGTAAGCACGATTAACGGTTTATTATTTGGTGCCTTAGGTATGGCTATTATTCCTATGTACGGAACAATAGCAGAATATGTAGGTGTGCCAGAGGTGGCCGCACTTATTCTAGTAGCATTCTGTCTAATATCAGTTGTGACTACTAAGAATACATTTAGAAGTTTATGTGCTATAGGCGTTGGTCTATTCTTTGGATCCATTGGCTATGGCATGATGGGAGAAGTCCGTAACACAGGTGGCTGGGCATACCTTGAAGATGGTGTACCAGTTGTTATTGTGGCGGCAGGTTTGTTTGCCCTTCCTGAATTATATGAAGCTCTTACAACAAAGTACCAAGTTGCTAAGATTTCACGTAAGGAACACAATAAACAAACTTGGGACGGCATTATGGCTGTCTGGAAACACAAGTACCTAGCCTTTATGGGTGGGTGTATTGGTTTTGTTGTAGGAATTCTTCCTGGTACTGGTGGCGGTATTGGTGACTGGACAAGTTATAGTGCCACAGTAGCATTAAATAAAAAAGAAAAAGTAAAGTTTGGAACCGGAAACATCAAAGGTGTTATCGGTCCTGAAGGCGCTAACAACGCTGGCAAGATGGGAGGCTTATTGCCTACTATTATGTTTGGTATTCCAGGCGGAAAGGTGTTCGCACTTTTAATGGCCTTATGGCTTTACGTAGGCTTTGAAGTTGGTTCACCATACATTATGGATGACACGCAGTTTATCAATAGTTTACTTTATGGCTATATGTTTGGCACATTCTTTGCTGGTGTATTAATGTTAGTATTTGCAAGATGGTGTTGTAAGATTGTTTATATCAACCCAATATATTGGATCCCCCCAATGTTGGCATTAACAATCTGGGCTGTTCTTGCAAGTAGATTCTATTCAAGTGTATGGGAAGACTTAACCATGCTAGTGGTGTTCGGAGCCATTGGTATGTGTTGTAAGTATGGTAAGTTTAGTAGACCCGCTCTGCTGATGGCTTACATATTGTTCCCACGTATTGAAGCCAGTTATCTACAGTTGTCTAACGTATTCTTTTATGATGATATAAAGTCAGTGTCAGCGGCACTGAGCGGAGACTTTAGTTTACTAAGTCAAAACTATATCCTTAATAATCCTACGTTTATACAACACCCAATGCTACCAATTGCTATTATAATTGGTATACTACTTCTATTGTACGGTTTCTTTAACAAGAGTCGCACAATGGATTATGCATAATTAGTTTTATGTAAACATTTAATTAGGTCCTCCCGAATAAATACGTATAGTATTATCCGGGGGGATTTTTTATGATTGATCCAATCACAGCGATTGCTGGCGCGACAGCCGCATTCAACACAATTAAAAAAGGTTTTGCTGTTGGCAGGGATATAGAAAGCATGGCAGGCGACTTGGGTCGCTGGATGGGTGCTGTCTCTG
>Ga0181380_1000875_pt1 | contig 13390 bp, 29 predicted proteins | sample 3SPOviralmetaG_FD_130116 | JGI IMG/M metagenome (GOLD analysis project Ga0181380, IMG submission 130116) | Marine viral communities from the oligotrophic San Pedro Time Series (SPOT) site, San Pedro Channel, CA, USA - 3 SPOT_SRF_2009-08-19 | ecosystem: Environmental > Aquatic > Marine > Strait... | reverse complement strand
GCCCCATTTGCCGCCCTTGTCTTTATACCACTTAGCCGCATAAGCATTAGCGTAAGCCGAGGGGTAAACCTTGTACTTACGCTTTGCCGCCGCTTTGGCTCTAGCCCATAGGGCTGGGTCTTTCGGCTTACTTGCCGCCACAGTATTTGCCTGTTTTGGTTTTGCCGCCTGATTTCTTTTTACCGTATGCCATCAGTTACTATACCTTCCCTTTTGGGTTTTGCTTTTGTCAACGCCGAACAAAGCGGCTCTGCCAGTAAACTGGTTTCCGATAGTAGAAAAAATAGGTGCTACAAAAGTGCCGAACACACTGCGGTCTGGCTGAGGTTTTTTATTTTTCTTGTTTTTCTTTGAACTTTGATAAGTAGCCATAATAATCTCCTGAGATAAAATAACATATTTATGTTTTGCTATAAAGGGCTACCACTTGCAACGGTCAGCCCAATACGCCGCTGACATTTTGCCCCTAGCGATATTTTTAGCGTGGCGGTCTTTAAACGCCTTTCGCTTTTTCTTCATAGCCTCGCTCTCACCCTTCTTAGGAGCGCCAGCAGTTTTTGCACCCTGCTGACCAAAGCGTATCAACTTAATCTTGTCACCCTCTTTTGCCACAACGACATGACTCTTAGTCGGATGGTTGGGTGTGCGCTTACATTGGTTATATTTAGACACCCCTGCTCTGGCTAGGCGGGGGTCTTTGGGAGCTTTAGGGGGCATCGTGTATCACCTCTAATCTAGTGCTTCTAACAAGCGCCTCGTATTCCTCTGGCGGCAATCCGGCTCTCACAGCCCAAATAGCTGACAACTGCAACAAGGTCATCATCACTTCCTCAGCATCCGCATCAACAACGTGGTACAGCCCTTGTATGTTCAAATCCATAATCTCGGCTAGGGCGTTAACTCTGTCCTCAAGGCTGTCTAAGCGCTCCTCGTCATTCTCAAGAGTGACCCTGATATCTAGTTCTCTCTTTGGAAAATCAACCACATTGGTCATACGATCCACTTTCTGTTGACGTTTACTTCACGCCTTGAAGTATAACTTCTACTGTAGCCACTAGCAACAGCACCCTGTTCTGCAAAGGTCAGCACAAAAGCATCCGCCACATCTGGGCTTCTTTGCCCTCTGCGTTTCATCTCGTCTTTACTTTCAACCTTTAGTTTACCAGTGCTGAGGTATTTATACCTTATGGCGGTAATCTCCTGTATCAGCGTATCGTCATCAGGTATTTTTACGTCTCTGCCCTCAAACCACTCTCTCGCGTTCCAGAACAACTCATCGCGCAACCTGCCAAAGCGCTCTTTTAGGCTGGCTGTCTCGCTGACCGATATAGCCACGGCGGGAAGGTCTAGCTCTCTTAGCCTATCAGCCAAACCTGCACCGAGGCCAATAGCATCAATATAAACCGCCTGCGGCCTGCTCTGATAGTTGCAAGCCTCATACTCTGTCAGGACAATACCCGCCAGTTCCATCAGGTCTTTGTTCTGCCAAGTCTTGATTGGCTCTAAAAGGGCTTGCCCTTGCCTCTTTGCCAGCGCACTTCTGTCCCCGCCGAATCTTGCAACGTCCAAACCCCACACAACGGGCGTGGTAGGGCTAGGCTCTATATCCCTCTTTGTGGCTTCCTCAACAATATACAGCGGCACCAGCACATCATCAGACTGCGTGGGGAACTCGCCCAGAACGCGCACCCTGTAAACATTGCTTTCCTCGCCATACTTATCAGCCATATTGGCTAAAAAGTCCTCAGAAACGTACTCTCCATCGTGGCAAGAAACGGTGATATTACTCCACATGTGGCGCTGACCGTGGAAGCTCTCATAGAAAAACCCATCTGATCTGGTGGGGTTCCCGCACATGACCGTCTTAGCGCCAGCGGTAGACAAAGCACCCTCAGCCACCTGAAACACGACATCCGGCACACCAGATGCCTCTTCTACCAGAAACAGCATATTCTCAGAGTGAAAGCCCTGAAGTGCCTCTGGGTTCTCTTTACGGCTGGTTCTTGCAACGGCAAAACTGTCGCTTGCACCCTTCAAGCTGATCTTGTCGCTCTTAAACTCCAGAAGGTTCTTGAAGCCCTCTGGCAACTGCCTCGCCCACTTGTCTATCTCTGTCCACAGCACATCGCTCAACTGGTGCGCCGTATTCGCAGTGACAGCCACCTTGCAAGGGTAATGCGTCAATAGCCACCACAATACCAGCCATGACTGAAACGCAGTCTTGCCCACACCGTGACCAGACTTGATAGACACCCTGTCATTTCTTGCAACTGCCATGAGGGCATCGGCCTGCCACTTCTGGGGCTTGGCACCAAGGATGCTCTCAACAAACAACACAGGGTCAGCGTGTAACTGTACCAGCAAATCAGTGGTAAGCGTCTTTTTTGGATTCTTGGCACTATGGGGAGATGTCATTCAACAGCATCCGAAGGGGGGGTCACTTCGCCTTCAATAGTGTTCGCTTCTAACCGTTTGGCTTCAATCTGGGCGGCGGCAAGTTTCAGCTCGTCAACAAAGCTGGTGACCTTATGCTCGACATCAATCTTCTGATTATCGCCGTACAGCTTAGGATATAGCTTGGCGGCTCTCCATTTGTAGGTGTCTACAATCACCCGTGCAGTCTGAGCGTCAATCTCGCCGCTACGCATCTCAGCAATAGTATCGTCAATCTGATCGTCTATGCCCTGTGCGCGTAACTCAGTGGCGACTTGGTACTTGCTACGGAAGTCATCATCATCTTTGAGCCACTTCCACATGGTCACATATGAGGGCATATCATCGCGCATACAAGCCTTACGAGCAGACATCCCGCTTGCAACTAGGTCAAGAAACTTGGAACAAGCCGAGGCTCTCTGAGAGACTGTGAGGGGCTTTGAGGCGTGTTTGGATTTTTTGGACATGATCGAGGTATAGCCGATGCGGTTAATCATTGCAAGAATGGGGGGTTAGGGGAGGGGAGTTACTGGGTATGTATAATTTATATCCGCCCCCCGCGATATTTTCAGGGGGGGGTATTCGGCGGGTTTTTGCTACTTATCCGCGCTTTTGTCGCATAACGTATATTATGGAAGCAATATTGCCAGCCTCAAACAAGCTAACCCCCTGATATTATTAGATAACCATAGGATGTAACGCCCATAGGTAGTATATCCACCCCTGCCGCTACCGAATCAAACCGAATCAGGCCAGCAAGCAATCCCGATTCGTGCGCGCGCCCGTGTATTTATTAACTGTATCACGGTTAAAAACGCCCCTAATTTTGCCCTATGCTATATAATTGTTCGATTTCGCTTGCCTAATACTTAATTCCAGATTAACTTATCCCTATCGTTAATCGTTAATCAGAAAGGCTTAATCATGAATATCGTAATCAACAAAGACGGTGAAGAGTTAACCGCTATTGCTATCCGGCATCAAGGCGAAGGCGATCTTATCAAGCGCCAGCCAGACGCCAAAGCCGTTTATGTCATTAATCACTATGACAAGGAAAGCGATTCTTATTCATGTTCCGATTACTATGACATGAACCGCGAAATTTTCATCAAATCCAATAAAACCGTTTATGTAGGATTTACGTTTTAACCAACCTAAAAAGGGAGTCACGCTATGAAAAACCCAAACGGATATATCATATATGAGGGCGCAAGCCTGTTAGACGGAAAGCCAATTGTGGCAATCGCCTTAACTGGTAACAGCCGGAACACTAAAACGGGCGCAATGATCCAGACGTTTATAATCCGCTCCGATATCGACCCGCTAACCGCTAACAAATCCGGAGAAGATTTTAGCATTTGCGGCAATTGTACCCATAGAGGTGAAACCCATACAGATCCCGAAAAGAAAACAGCCAAAAACAGATCCTGCTATGTAACGCTATTTCATGCCCCTTTGACTGTCTATAAACAGTACAAGGCCGGAAAATATCCGCATATTGATGATCAGCCTTTTATGGATCGCTCTGATCTTGGCGCGGATCGTATGGTACGGATCGGCGCATATGGCGACGGATCAGCAATCCCCGCCGCTATCTGGCAGGAATTGATCAGCAAGGCTAAAGGCTTTACCGGATACAGTCACCAAGCCGATTTACCGGAAGCCGATTTTAATCCCGCCCTATATATGCAATCGGTTGAATCAGAATTTCAGGCTTTTCAGGCATGGTCGCAAGGCAAGAGAACATTTAGGGTAATCGAGCGAGTCGCGGATCTGGTATCTGGTAAAGAAATACTTTGCCCTGCTAGTGAAGAGGCCGGAAAACGGACTACCTGCCAAGATTGCGGTTTATGCGCTGGTACTTCCAGCAAATCCCCAAAATCGATCGCTATCGTTGCTCATGGCGCTGGCAAGCGCTCATTTAAGGCCGCTTGATAGCGGTTTAGGCTTGGCGGGTACTGTTACCCGCCTTGCCTTATAAATGCCGCTAGTCGGTGTTTATATGGCAATTGTGCCTAACATGAAAAGGGAGTCAAAATCATGCGAGAAATAAAGCGATTAAAAGCTGATATTAATATGCTAAGCGATTGGCACGATAAATGGGGCGAGGCCGTAAACTGGCATTTCTCTATTTGTGATGCCCTGCAGTTACGGAAAGATGACACCCCCGAATCTTGGCAATATAGGCCAGCCTTTTTTGGCGTTGATGATGATAACATGCATCTAGATATTTTAAGCGATTACAAAACAGAAACGCTAATCAAAATGGGCGATATATTGCGCCGCTATATCATACGTTGCGAAAAAGCGGGTTTATCCTACTAGCCTTTATTCATGCCCTGCTGGCTTAGCTGGCAGGGTATAGATAAAGCCTAGTCGGGCTTTAAACCGCCAATAATGGCATAACAGAAACGGAGTCAAAATCACCTATGAAACATCTGCAACAGATGCAGGCTATGTTTGATCAGCTGTTTGATGCTGATCAGGCAAGCCCCAGCCATGACCTAGCGCGGTTATTGCCTAGCGAATGGCTATCGGAATCGGTTAAAAAATCGGCCGCGGAATCGGTTGAAAATTCGGTTGAAAATCACCCAGCAGGGGGCGGTTTAAAATAGCCCCCCCATTTAAAATACCCCCCTAGTTTAAAATATTGTTGACAACCATGCACAATGAATTAATCTAGGATTAACAAACATAGACAGATAAGGAGTCAAAAATGTCTAAGAAAACACAAAAATCAGAATGGGAAATCGAACGCGACAGACAGATCGCGGCTAATGAGCAGGGCATGGCTAACTTGTCCGAATCCCAGATTGAGGCTATCCGGCGTGTCCGTAAATCTCTGGGCGCATCGCTTGGCACAATGTTTGAATCTCAGGACATATTACTGTCAGAACTGCGCGAGCTGGATCATGCTTTCCACGCCCTATGCCGTCATTTCAATTTTGACCATAGCTATTGGGGGGATGAATAATGAACGCAATCGAATTTCTTGTCTGGGCTATGACCAACCCAGACGCAACGGACGCCGATTTAAAAGCCAAATATGAATCGGTCTATGAAACTGACCAGCACCGCCTGCAAAGGGCGGTTGCTACCTACGGCAAGCCAGATGATTCGGTCAGCAAATTAGTGGGAGATCCTGACTATGCCTGAGAAACTTTGCGAAATGTGTCACGGTGATGGCGAGGTGGAATATGAAATAGCCGTTGTCGATTATGAGCATGGCGGCTACCTAAAAAGCGAAGTCCAAGAGTGCCATATATGCCGAGGCTATGGCTATGTTGAAGCAGAAGAGGAAGCCCCCCATTAGGGGGCTTTTTTGTGACAGACAGCATAACCCCCTGTTTAAAATATATAATCCGTCCAACATTCGGTTGGACAGACATCACATCCAGCCCCTGTCAATCGGATTATCCAGCCCATTGCCTATAGCCAGCCAGTCTTTATCAGTCTGATCAGTTGCCATAAAGGCCAGAATATCGGTCAATATCGGCTGATAATAGAACCCTTCAGCCTTGTATGCGTTCCACATCTTCTCCGCCACTGTCTCTGCATACTGCTTTTGTTTATCGGATAGCACAGTCTTACATACCGATTGCTGGCGATTTGAGCGCCGCTGAGTGCGCTTGCCTTCTTTTCTGCACCAACCCTGCCAGAAAGCCCTGCAAGAGGCGTAGGCGGCTTTAAAACCGTTCTTTTCATCCCATAACCGAATATCGGTTAATATTTCCTCTGCATCCAAGCCTAAATCGGTTGCGTATTGCCTGTCCTGATCGGTTGGTTGCCAATCAGTTAATTTCTGTTTCGCCCCTTTATTGGATTTTGTATATTCTGTTCTTTGTTTACCTCTGTTCTTTGTAAGTGTCGGATTTACCGTCAACGGTTTTTCCGTCAACGGTTTTTCAGTCAGCGGTGAATCTGAGACGACATAACGGTTTGAGGCAAATTTGCCCTCTGCCCTGACCTGTTCTTTGCTGATATAGCCATACTGTTCGAGCGTGGCAAGAATCGTCCTGATTTTGTCCCTGCCAACGTCAAACCGTCTGCGTAATTCGGTCACTTGCACTTGCCAGTCATAAGGCTTGCTCAACAGATACACTAACAGGCCAAGCTGGTCGGCAGATAATCGGTTATCATTCATCAATTCATTAGGCAGAACGCTAAAATTTTCCTTTAGAGAACTGCGTACAATTAAGCTATCACTCATTTCCAACTCCCTTAAATAGCCCTATCTCAAAATGCGCTAGCAAGCCCTTATCTTGCCAGTCCCGCATTTGGTTTCTCCCCCCATATTGCACCGTGTATGGCGCATCGAAATTTATATATCCTAATCGGTCAGACCATTGCACAAACAGATAGGCTGGCGTGTTGCAAGCCTCTGACAACTGCCTAGCCGCCATAACCTTCGACAGATTGCAAAAAAATGTAGGGTACTTATCCATAAAATTGTTTCTGCATCTGATCTCAACCAACGCCGCCAACGTATCACCATTAAAGATAGCAAAATCCAAATGGTTGTGAATCGGTAGCTTCTCAGCCCTTTGACCCGCCTTGCAGATTCGGTCTATGACGGCCTTTTCCCGTGCCAAGTCTGCCCCAGTTTCATATAATGGCCTGTTCATGGGTTGCGCCTTCTTTGCATAGCTCTGCGTGTGTGCATAGCTGATATCGGCGGTAGCTTGTTGTTAGCCCGTGCAGTCTCAGCCGATAGTATCTTGCTCCTGATGAGTGCATCGCGTTCAACGGTCATTAACTGCGCCCTGCGTTGCTTCAGCCAAGCCTTAAACTCCTCGACTGTCATTTCTGCCGCAGTTTTCATGCCCAACTCTCCCTCACCAGCATAAGCCACGTATCGAAGTCCACCTGCGCCACATAATCCATGCCAGCATAGTCCGAGCTAATGCTGGACATTCTGACAAGGCAGTGAATGGGCTGGCGGTCATACTTCCATATCAGAACAGGCTGGCATCCAGTGGCGTCTGCCGCCGCTGTGCATTGCTCCCACCACTGCGGCTTATAGGTCGTGCCAGAGGCATAACGCTTGGCCTCTATGCTCCAACCATCCACCCCGATAATGTCACCATGCAAGCTGGCTCTATACTGCTCGATGTCTCTCTTAACATCCTCAACACCAAGCCCATCCATGATAGCCCGACACAACTCACGCTCGAAATTTGCGCCCTTCACTCTACCGTTAGTCATCCCGTACACTCCCCGTCATCTGTCTGGCAGAAAAATCCTTGCTCATCAAAAATCCAATCAGATTGACGCTGAACAAAATCGACAAAGTGGTTCATATCTCTGCCTTTTCTAAATGTTGAACCGCGTTCCTTTTCCATCCGTACCCACCACTCAGCACGTTCTGGGTGTTGCTTTGCCATCGCCGCAAGTGTGGCTTCGCTTTTCAAAAAACAAAAATCACAATTGCCCTTCGGTGTAGAGCCAGCCGCGTTATCCAGTTTCAAGTCAAACCAACTATCAGACCAAAACTTGTTTACATCCAGCTTTGATACACCCGCATCTAAAAGCGGATACCAATACGTCCACCTGTCCTTGCTGTCTGTCTTAGCACGGTGATGCTCATCGGCGCGAATGCCAACGCAAGCCGTCCACTTCTTCCAGCCAAGCTCTTTGGTTAAATACCGTTTCATTGGCAAAATTTTCAACTCGGTTGTGCAGAACCGCGCCGCAATGTTAGGCAAATATTTCTTTTGGTTTATAAGTATCTCAAACGGCTCACCATTCCGTGAAGCAGAGTTTTCCCCCACGACTTTGTAACCAGCCTTGCCATCAGGTCGGTCATATTCTAGCCAAACAATAGGAATATCCCACTGAGTAGCGCAATCATGCACGAAGTCCAATGTCTCAGGCATCTCCCTGCCTGTATTAGCAAACGTCACAACAGCGTTGTCAGGCAAGCCGTCATTCGCCACAAGTATTTCATGCAACATATAGGCTGACGTTCTGCCGCCGCTGAAGCTGATTTGCACATTGCCCTCTGGCAGTAAATATGGGTTAGTCAATGGAACTTCTCCCTTTCGGCGGCATATGTGTCACTGGTTTGACTGCCTTACCCGTAAGGTTTTCGGTTATCTCAGCATCCTGAAACGCATCGTCTGGGATAAGCTCGTCCAGCAGTTGCATCTGCTTGGCTAGATGTTCAGGCTCATTACAAAATTCTTTGCTCTTCGTACTCATAGCCAATCTATCTCCGTTGTGTCTGGTATTTCATCTGTCCACACATACCATGCAAAAGCCATTTTGCCTGAACCGTACCAAGCCGCATCGTGGTCAGCCCGAATCATGGTTTGTCTTTTACTGAATACATATATCCGGCATGGCGGGTGCTTAGAATAAAGCTGGTTGAACCGCTTGATGCCCTCCAAAAAAGCCAGCCTCAACAGCCAGCAATGTTTCTTAACACCCAGATCAATCGCCTTCTGTATAAAAGCCTGAGCGTGTTTATATGGCGGGTTGGTAACTATATTCGGGGCAAGGGCTTTCTGCTCCAGCAAAAAATCCCTGCCGGATGTGCCAAACCCCCAATCATTTAAATCGGTGTCCACCGTATTATAACCATGCTCTCTCAGCACAGCACTGATAGCACCATCACCACAGACAGGCTCCCAGATATCCCCCTCAAACACTTCCAGATCTAAAAACGGTCTGATAGATGTCTCGGGGGTTGGGTAGAAATCATCCTTATGCCTGTTTGTCATGGAACACCTCACACCAATCTTTTAGCCCAACCTTACCGCCGGACATCCGATACAATTCCATCATGTGCCGAGCGTTTGGTGGGCGCACTCCATATATCCAAGCATGGACACAAGGCTGGGTCACATTCATTTTACGAGCAAGGTCTGCTTGCTTCATATCCTTTGTTATCAGCCACTTAGCTAGATGCACAATAAACTCCTATGAAATAGTTGACATTGGTATATATAACCTCTAATAAAGTATATAGACAGTGATGTAAACTGAAAACTTAGTCAGGGATTATAGTGGAAAAATTAGATCATTACAGTCCGAGCCAGTTACTGCGCCCGATGGCAGTGTGGATGTTTCAATACATCTACCTCAATAAACAACAGCGCAGAAAGATGAAGGTCGGTTATAACGCCGCTTTCGGAACGGCTGTGCATGGGGCAATACAGGCCATGCTAACTGCTGGGCTAGACTTTGAGCAGGCTATTGAACAAGCCTACCTGTCATTTGATTTTCACGATGCACCAGCTACCGAGCCAGAAGAGAAGCGCGAGAAGTACCGCGAACTTATTGCTGATGCGGTGGAGCAGGGTATTGATTTGCTTGCAAGCGAGTACGGGGGTGCAGAAGAGGAGCAGAGAGTCGAGGTATCGCTAGACGGTGTTGAACTACCGGTCATGGGTTACATAGACCTCTGCGCCTCTGACCGCTTCTGTGAGGTAAAGACAAAAGCGCCCCGCATGGGTGCGGTAAAGAAGGACGGCACAAGGGGCTGGACTAAGGCGGCAATACCAGCCAAGCCACAGTTCGAGCATCTGTGCCAAGTATCCATTTATCAGAAAGCCACAGGGCTAGAGCCTAACCTTGCATATGTATCTGCAACTGGCTCTGTGCTGTTTACCCCCGAAAACTGTGAAGAGCTACAGCCGCAATACATGGCCTATTGCTTAGAAGAGATGCGGGGCAGAGCGATACGCCGACAGAACCTGTTGCGGGTATCGGATGATCCGAAGGTGTTGGCTGGTCTGGTAGACCCAGACTTTCAGCACCCGTTTTACTGGGATGAAGAGTTTAAAGAAGAAGCAAAGGAGTTATGGAAAACATGAGCAATATATTCGCAACCATGAGCCAGATCGACACCCGAAAGATTGTCGAGAAGAAAAACGGTTTCACCTACCTTAGCTGGGCGCATGCCCTACGGCTGTTAAAACAGCACGTTCCAGATGCTATGGTCACTAAGCATATCTTCAAGCAGGCAGACCAAACCTATCTGCCATACATGATTGACGCACAGGGTTATGCCTATGTGCAGGTAACGGTAACGCTGGGCAAGGATGAACCAGCTACCACAGAGATTATGCCAATCCTGAACCACGCCAATCGGCCTGTTCAAAAGCCCAACAGCTTCGAGGTAAACGCCTCTATACAGCGTTGCATGGCTAAGGCGATCAGTATGTCTACAGGCTTGGGTCTACATTTATATGCTGGCGAAGATATGCCAGCACCATCACCAGTTTCTGCTGGTTCGGACAACTCCGAGCAGAAGGCGGAGAGGGAGGCGGCATCTGGGCAAACAGTAAAAAACCGTGATGTCTTTATTAATACCGAGCGTTCGGATGCCGCACAAACCCCGCAAAAGATAACGTCACCACTGTCTCTGGCAGATGAGGTGGCCTTATGCCCCGACATGGACAGCCTCAAGACGCTGTATAATCGGGTGCAGTTAAAGCTGTCAGCAAGTGACAGAGAGCTATTCACCAAAAAGAAACAGGAGTTATTAAATGGCTGAATATCAGATGAAGGACATGACAGGGTCATTGTTCGATAATGACAAGGGCGATAATAATATGCGCCCAGATATGCGCGGAACGATCATGATCGATGGCACTAAGTATAGCCTGTCTGCTTGGAACAACGAATCAAAGGCTGGCAAAAAATATCTCGGCCTGAAAATTTCTGAGTTTCAAGAAAAGCCAGCCAGCAATGGTGCGGGTCAGGCAATGGACGATGAGATTCCCTTCTAGTGTTTAGACGGGATAAGAAGCGGCAAACAAAGCAATCGCGCTATCCAACAGTCGATAATTATGCCGACTGCGCCTATTGCGGAAACCGCTTCAACTATCGATATCAGGGAACAATCACACTAGCGGGAGAGGAGTTTTGTAACGATGTCTGTGCTAGAGAAAATTATCTTAAAAATGTTAGGGAACGGGGTGAAGCCGTCCCGTTTGACGCACTATGATAAACAAATCGAAAGGGTCGTTAAAGTCACCAGCGAAGTCACAGGCGTACCAGTCTTGGAACTGCTGTCAAAGCGCAGAACCAACGCAACCGAGCGACACATCGCTATGTATCTGTCAGTCAGATTGCTGGGTTGCTCATATCCAGAAGTGGGCAGGGCATTTGGGCGTGACCATACAACCGTCATGTATGCGGTAAAGAAGCTGGATAAAAGAGGGCGGGGAAGGTCAAAAACCAGCCGAATTTTAAAGGAAATTGAGCAGTGTCTAGCCGCATGACACTTAGGTACGTCATTCATGGCGAGATAAAAAAATACGAGAAAAACGGGTGGGTTATTGTCTCCCACCTGTCTTACCCTCACAGCCAACACGCAGTGCTAATGAAGAGGGTGCAAGATGACTGATCCTGTCAATCACCCCGAACATTACACCAGCGGCAACATCGAGTGCCTAGACGCTATCCGTGCGGCGCTCGGTGACAATTACAAGTATTATGTGCAGGGAAATGTGTTAAAGTATATCTGGAGATTTAACCACAAAAACGGGCTGGAAGATTTAAAGAAAGCTCGGTTCTATCTGGATGATCTTATAGCGCATGATGACCCTGCATAATAAATTTGTAGCAGACGTAACTTTATCACAAACAACATCCGGCCTTGCTGGAGAATATATAGCCGCCGCGTCAGTCCTTGCAAGGGGCTGGCGCGTTGCTTTAGCGCAACAGGACGCTGTTGACCTAGTGGCATGGCATCCAGATACAGGCCAGATGATGCGGGTACAGGTCAAGGCTTGTCAGGCTTCTCGGCAGGGTACGGGGCATAAACATCGCGTACATTTTCAGACAGGGCTGGGCGGTAAAAAAAGACTGCCCACGATAGCCGACTACGACATTATGGCTATGGTTTCCACTGAGCAACGTGTGGTATGGTATTTACCTGTAACTTCTATCAATACAAAGAAGTTCACCAAACACACAACATTTTTTGAAGCGCCTGACCTCGAATCAGATAGCTGGGCTAGAGCAGTGGAGATAATAAATGAGACAAATTCCAAATCGCAGACCGTGCATCACAACAAACGTAGGCGCGGGCATGGCAGTGACCGTAAGCTTTTGCCCTCAAACTGGTGAGGCTATAGAGGTATTCATGTCCCAGCGCGGCAAGGCCAGCGATAACGAGCTAACCCAAGCCATGTATAATCTGGGCGTTACTGCGTCCAAGTTGATGCAGGGCGAGTTTGATGAGGCGGTCTAATGGATGACAGTGTAGACAGGCTAGTAAAGCAAATAAAGAAGCATGAGGGCTTAGAGCTAAAGCCGTACAAATGCACCAGCAATAAGCTAACCATAGGCATTGGCCGCAATCTTGAGGATGTGGGCATCAGCGAGATAGAAGCAGAATATCTGCTGATGAATGACCTCGACACCTATATGACTGCCGCCAAGACCTATGACTGGTACAACGGCCTGAACGATCCGCGCAAAGCTGTTATCGTGTCCATGCTGTTCAATATGGGGCAGACCAACTTCAACAAGTTCCTGAAGATGAAACAGGCGCTCAGTGTCGGTGACTATGCCGAGGCCGCAAAGCAGATGCTAGATAGCCGCTGGGCAAAGCAGGTAAAGGGCAGGGCAGTGGAACTGTCCAAGCAGATGGAAACAGGAAGGTGGCAGTAATGAAGATATGGCAATATCAGCCGAATGAGGACGGCTCGGCCACTATGGAAGTTACTATGGATACTGAAGAAGTTGCAAAGCTTTTAGAGCTAGGGTTTGTAACGGCTCTGAAAAATTACATAGAGGATACCGAAGATGGCAACAATGATGGATGAGTGGCGGGTATTGCCCCGCTTAGCCTTCCTAGCAATGATTATAATGGCCTTCAGGGTTGTCGAGTGGTATATGACCCTGCCAGCCGCTGAAGCCACTGTGGAGCGCTCTGGCTTCGTTTCTGTGGTGGTTGGTGCGCTAACGGGCGCTTTCGCTGTATGGATAGGGAAAGAGAAAT
>Ga0181380_1000874_pt1 | contig 13395 bp, 9 predicted proteins | sample 3SPOviralmetaG_FD_130116 | JGI IMG/M metagenome (GOLD analysis project Ga0181380, IMG submission 130116) | Marine viral communities from the oligotrophic San Pedro Time Series (SPOT) site, San Pedro Channel, CA, USA - 3 SPOT_SRF_2009-08-19 | ecosystem: Environmental > Aquatic > Marine > Strait... | reverse complement strand
TCAAGCAAGCCAAGCCCCTTTGGTTGTTACAACAGGACATATCGCGCTCTTTCAAGCAACCGTAGTCTTGCCAATGATCGTGGGGTTTTACTTCACACCTGGAGGACGAAGATAACACTTTTTAGACGTAGCAAAAGACAGCCTCGTGCGCGGGACAACTGACCGACTAGCAACGACTAATAATACTAACACTAATATTAACTCTATAAATAGGAGAACTTAAATTATGGCTAATGAGGGTTTAACCCAACCATCACGCGTCGGTCAGATTAATTCAACAGGAGGAAGTTTCGCTAACGATAACGCCCTCTTCTTGAAGAAGTTTGCTGGCGAAATTCTAACCACGTTTGAAGAGAACAACATCTTTAAACCTCTTCACACTATCCGTACCATCGAGAACGGTAAGAGCGCTCAATTCCCTGTTACAGGTATTGCAACCGCTGGTTACTACACTCCTGGTCAGAACATCGCCGAAGAAGGCGGAACTGGAAGTAGTAAATACTTGAGCGACATCAAGAAGAACGAAGTTGTTATCACTATTGATGACGTGCTTCTCGCTTCCACGTTCCTCGCTTCTATCGACGATGTAAAGAACCACTACGACATCCGCTCTGTCTACGCTAGCGAACTCGGTAAGGCTCTTGCCCTTCGTTTCGACAAGCAGATTGCTAAAGTGTTCTGTTCTGCCGCTCGTGAAACTTCCGCTAAAATCACTGGTGGAAACCTCGGTGGTATTCTCGACGTATCCGCTAACGCAATGGGAACTGGCGCTGATAGCGCTGACGACTCATCTAACGTTGATCCTACTGGTGCACAGCTTGTTGCCGCGTTGTTTACAGCCGCTAAACAGCTTGACCAGAACGACGTTCCTGAGTCCGACCGCTTCTGCGTTCTTCCTCCAGCCGAGTATTATAAGCTCATTACTGGTGGTTCTGGTTCGTTGGTAATCGGATCTTCTGCCGTCAATAAAGACGTCGGTGGACTTGGTTCGCTTGCTTCTGGAACTGTTCCTCAAGTAGCTGGTATCAACATCTTTAAGTCAAACCACGTACCTTCGGGTAACTTGGCGGCTCAAGACGCTGTTGACGCTGGAGGTTCTAACGACGTGTTCGGCGGCGGAAACGGGTACAATGCAGACTTTACCAACACTATCGGTATCGTTGCACACCCATCGGCTGTTGGAACTGTTAAGCTTCTTGATCTTGCGACTGAGTCCGAGTATCAGATGGAGCGTCAAGGAACTCTGTTTATTGCAAAGTACGCTATGGGTCACGGAATACTCCGTCCAGAATGTGCTATTGAATTACAGAAGTAGTCCTTTCTTGTTTGGTTGTGTTTGGGGGGCGAGGGTTTTTTATCATTTCGTTTTGACCTCGCTCCCCTCACACGACTAACATATCTTTTAAAAATCATTCATAAATTATATGGCACTTACATCGAAGCTTGAAGCGATCAATACAATGATAGGCGTGATAGGAGAAAGTCCTGTTAACACTATCAGCGGTAGTAGTTTACCCGTTTCCGTGGTTACCGCTTTAAACGTCCTTGATGAAGTCAATAGAGAAGTCCAATCGGAAGGTTGGCACTATAACACCGAGCATATTTATCCGCTCACTCGTACATCAGCTAATAAGATTGTACTCCCAACAAACACGCTTAAAATCGACGTACCCATCGACAAGTACAACGACATAGACATCGTACAACGTGGTAATAACCTGTACGACAGAAAGAATCATACCGACGTTTTTGACGAAGACTTAGACGTCTCTATCACTTTTGAACTTACCTTTGAAGAACTACCACAACAATTTAGAAATTACATCACGATACGATCTGCTCGTAAGTTTGCTAATCGCTTTCTTGGGTCTCCTGAGATCGAGAGTTTCACGCTTCGTGACGAGATTAACGCGAAAGCTACAGCGATAGACAGCGACAGCGAAAACGCAGATCGTAATATCTTTGACAACTACGACGTATTACGCGTTGTTGATCGATAGACATGCCGTTACTTACTACTTCTGTACCGAACCTCGTTCAAGGTGTATCGCAACAGCCTGACAATCTACGGTTTCCTGGACAAGCTGAAAGCCAAGTAAACGCGATAAGCTCTGTTGTTGAAGGACTTACGAAACGTCCAAGTACCGAACACGTTAAAGACCTGTTTAGTACGCCGCTTCAGAACGACGCTTTAATCCATTTTGTAGACCGTGATGATACGAATAAGCACGTCATGTGTTTTAATAATGATAGCGGTACGACATCAGTAAGTATTTTTAATTTGTCGTTAGGAACATCCATTCCTGTGACAAGTATAAGCAGTAGCGCTCAAGCGTATCTTAACGGTGCGACTGATCCGATCAATGATCTTCGTGCTTTAACGGTTGCTGATTACACCTTTGTATCGAACAAGAAAACGACGGTATCATTAGGTACTGAATTGTCAGAACCATTGGCTAAAGAAGCTTTGCTATTTGTTAAACAAGGCGCTCAAGGTAAAGATTACAGCGCTAAGATTAACGGCGTGGTATCTACTATTAACAACAGTTCTAGTTCTGACTCAGGTACAATCGCGCAAGACCTTGCAACCGCGATAAACGCATCGTTTCCCGTAACGGGTACGTACTTACAAAGTATAACAGTTGCTAACGGAGGTAGTGGTTATACACTTGCGAATTGCGTAGTAGATGACTTACCTAATTATAACGATTACAAAGTAGAAATAGAGTTTAAACAAACGGGTGGAGGTTCTGGAGCTAAAGGAACAGCAATCATTTCAAACGGTGTTATAACAGGTGTTAACTTGACATCTGTAGGTACAGGATACGTTGCGGGGGTTGCGATACAGCCTGTAATTACCGAATGGGGATATAAATTTCAACAAGTAGTTGGTAGTTCAAGCTTTAATTTTGTAGCTGGATGGCTAAATATTTCGGATATTTACACGTTAAAAAGGCTGTTCGGTGTTATTAATACAGGAGGTCCAGTTGATTATCGCGCGTCTGTAGGAGAAGCGGGCGCTGTAAACGCAACCTTTTCTGTTAGCTCAAGCGACATAACGACAGGTGGAACAATTACAGCGACGCGTGAAGGAAGTCTTGTAAAGATTACAAACGCCGTAACATCGGATTTTACCGTGACCACTACCGACGGTTTATCGAATACAGGTCTACAATCGATTTATAAAGAAGTTGATTTCATTACCGACCTACCGAAAGCTTGTTTTAACGGTTTCCGTGTAAAGGTAAGAGGTGACGCGGAACTTGACCAAGATGATTACTTTGTAGTTTTTGAAACTAAAGATAACGAAGACTTTGGCGAAGGTTCGTGGATAGAAACCGTTGGTTGGGCTGAAGATAGAAGTGCAAGTGGACAAGGAGGTAGTGAGAAATTAGGCTTTAACGACGCTTCGTTACCGATACGCATCCTTCCTAACCCGTTAAATTCGGCGGGAGAAATAACAGGATACACGATTAGAACGTCGCCTTGGAATAATAGAGGAGCGGGTAACTTAAAAACTAATCCAGCACCCTCTTTTGTAGGTAATAAAATAAACGACATCTTTTTCTTTAAGAACAGGCTTGGACTGTTAACCGATACATCCGTCGTCTTTAGCGAAGCTGATTCGTATTTTAACTTTTGGAGAACGACTACCCAATCTCTTCTTGACTCCGCTCCTATCGATGTAGGAGTTGCACACACGAAGGTATCGACGCTAAAACACGCTATACCGTTCCAAGAAAAGTTATTGTTGTTCGGTCCACAATCGCAATTCGTACTGCGTGGTAATCAGATACTTACACCTAAAACGGTTAATATCTCACCTGTTACCGAGTACAATGCGAATACAAAGATACGACCTTTAGCGCTTTCTAACTTCGTGTATTTCAGTTTTCCACGCGGTACAAGCGAAGGAGTATATGAGTTCTACGTAGATAACGATACGGACGTGTTTGACGCGTCTGAAGTAACGGCTCAAGTTCCCACTTATATAAAAGGAAGTCTTAGGGGTTTGGTCGGTACATCTACAGAAGACTTAGTCATCGCATCTTCTGATAACAATTTAAAACAGCTTTATATCTACCGTTACTATTGGAACAATAAAGAAAAGATTCAATCTGCTTGGCAACGTTTCGACTTTGCAAACGACGTGTTAGGCGTCGGGTTTATGGATTCAACGCTTTATCTAATAACAAACGACGGTACAAAGACGAACCTTGAACGCATGTTTGTCGCACCCGCACACGTCGATGGAACGAAGAATTATTCTATCTTGTTGGATCGTCGAGTTTCAAGTTCAGTATTAGGAAAATCGTACAGTACATCCACGAAGTTAACGACTGTTACAGGTATGCCGTATGATCCAGTTAACGCTGTTGTGTACACGCTTGAAGGCGTACGCTTACCTATTACTCGTGTATCTAGCTCTTCGTTTACTGTTAACGTTGACATATCAAGCGCTGACTTCTTTGTTGGTCTTGAATACGATATGGAGTACGAGTTCTCGTTACAGACGCTGAAGCAACCGACAGAAAAGGGCGGACGAAGCACAAGTAATTTTACAGGTCAGATGCTGAAGAATGGTTCAGTTGAATATTCTGACACAGGACACTTTACGGTTGAAGTGACGCCTAAATATCGTGACACTTATTCTTATGCGTTTAATCCTTCGGTTTTAGGCGCTGATTCAGTCGTCGGTTCTCTCGTCCTGGATGATGGAAGCTTTAGGTTTCCGATACATTCCAAGCACGATGAATCGACGATTAAGATAAAATCTTCATCAGCGTTACCAGCTCATCTATTATCAGCAGAGTTTGAAAGCTTTATACATGCCCGTTCAAGAAGATACAGCTGACGATGTATATGTGTACGACGATTGTACGATACATCCCGCCGTGGGTGAGTTTGATTGGTTACCGTTATACGAAGACATGCGTACCCAAGATATGTTAGAAATAATAGGATTGGGACAGCATCCAAGAACAGCGCTTCAAGAAAGCTACAGGGTATCAGAAGAAGCGTGGACGATACATATGCCTGACTTGCGTGTCGTTGGAAGCTTTGGCGTGTCTCAAGCGATCCGACAACCACACGTCGGTGTCATATGGTTACTTGGTACGCATCGTATGCACCTTATTAAAAAGACTTTCATTAAACATTCTAAGCACTGGATAGATCGACTCATGGGCGATTATAACGTACTGACAAATTATGTCATGGAATCAAATGAGCTTTCAGTCCGTTGGTTAACGTGGTTAGGCGCGACCTTCAGCGACGTTGGTATTGACGGTTATCAACAATTTCATATTTACAAAAATAACAATTCTTAATTATGTGTGATCCTATTTCGATAGCTACAACAGCAATTGGCGCGACTTCAGCGGTGGCTCAATATTCGGGGCAACGACAACAGGCGAAGCAACAAATGGCGTATCAAAGGCGAGCGTCTATTGCCGAGCAAAAACGCGCTCAACAAGAACAGATGTCTATACGTATGCGTCAAGGTCAGGAACAGGAAGCGACTGCACGTGAGATCAATGAGATGTCTAAAAAGGCACGTGAAGCATCTGCTACCGCAGTGGTAAGCGCGGGTGAGTCAGGTGTGTCAGGACTTTCTGTTGATGCGTTGTTAAATGATTACACCCGTCAAGAACTTGCGTATAACATGGGAATTACGCGTAAACAAGAGATGAAGGACGTACAAACTGGACTTGCGTTGACGGACGCTGGCTTTCGCACGGTGAACAATCAGATTGGTATTAACCGCGTCGTGAGTAAACCTGGTTTCCTTGAAGGTGCGTTAAGCATCGGTAGTAGCGCGATAAGTGGCGCACGTACAGGTCTCGACCTTAAAAGATCATTAACATCATAATATGGCTACTAAACAACGACTTCAAGTCCAAGACTTAGCGGACGCCCCTAACCTTCAAGCGACGATACAAAGCGGTGGTAACTATCGTGTAGCCGTGCAACAGGCGGGTGATAACAAGATGTTACAGCTTGCTAGGTCGTTGGAAAAAGTTAATCCGATACTACAGAACTATGCGGCGTTTAAAAAAGAAGAGGGAGATTATCAAAAAGGTAAAGGTGAACAGTTCTTTGCCGAAGACCCAGAAAAAGCAATAGCGTCTTTAGATGCCCGTAGGAGTAACACCAAACAACAGCTTCGTAAACTTGCAGAAAAAGGCGTAATAGACGAACGATCTAATCCTGACTTTTTATTAGGTATTAAAGCGGCAAGCAGTAAGTCAAAGGCTAAAGAATTTAGACGTCAGTTATTAACCAACCCAGAAGCTTTACAATCGGACGATCCAGTAGGGTACGCACAAGATGCGATTAAAGGTTTTTACGATAGTATAGACAGCGCCTACGCTCGTGAGTCAGTTAAACCGTTGCTTGATTCGATTTCAAACGAGTTTATAAGTACCGTTACAAGACGCGAGCAAGACCTAGCAATCGCTCAAGGTAAGACGGATTGGTTAGGTTCTATAAGCGACGAAGTAAGCGCTTGGACGCGTAATCAATTCGACATTAACGACCCTGTGTTTAAAGAGTGGATAGACGACGGTGCTGGTTCTTTTAAAGGTAGTCGTAAGTACGCTCTTGATAACTTATTTAAGCCAGCCATTACGGATATGGTTGAACAAGGTAACACGGCTGGTGCGATGAAAAAGGTCATGGAATTAAAGAAGTGGAAGATTAACGATAAGGGAGCAAAGTTTGCTAACACGGAAATCTTAAACAGCTTAGACGAGCTTGAACGCAGTATATTATCTAACGGTCAATATTTCACTAACTTGGCTATTACGAGTTATAACACGAATAAAACAAACGTATCAGAACCTTTTGAAACGGAGTTCCAACAGCGTTTAAATAACGATGAACCAATAACAGATGCGTTTTTAAACGACTGGTCAACACGTGTTCGTACATCCTTTACCGAGAATAACGTTAAACCTTCAGATGCAGAACGCTTAATTGCAAAGATGCGAGAAGAAGCGAATAAAGCGTATAACAGAGAAAGCGAAGCTAATGCTGTCACTAACCCCGATGTGTATGCGGAGATTCGTAAACAATTAGAATTAGGTCTTGATGTAAGCGACTATCTAGAAAGTTATAAAGACGAGTTGTCACTTACTGATTATAAAGAACTATTAAAAGCTAACGGTAACGAAACTGACTTTCAAAAGAATGTTATGTCTCGATTCGCTGTGCGCGATTACACGGATATAGTTGAAACGAATTTCAGCAACACGACGATTAAAGGAAGTATTCCTATCGCTAATAAAGATACAAACTACGTTAAAGAACTGCTTGGACTTGCTAAAGGAAATACCGTTCCCCCGCAAGCTTTACAAGTGTTAAGCGCTGACATTAAATCGCTATGGAGTAACGAGTTACGACGATACAGAGACCGCACAAGTCAGTTACCCAACATAACACCCGATGAATTATACAAGAAAATTGATGAAGAAGCGGGTAACATTTACAGCGGTTTAGAACTTAAAATTGAAGAGCGTGTAAAAGAGCGTTTAAAAACAGGTAATTTTAATATCGGTTTAAAGCAAGCTGATTGGGAGAAGTACCTAAAAAGGGACGACACAGAAACAATTCCTAATATATTAACTAAGATGGGGTTTGATGAAAATGACAAAAAAGGACGACTAGATTTTGTTAAACTTTATATAGAAAAACAACTGCATATGTCGTACGTAGATTTTATTAACGAGTATATAAAATAAACAACTTTAATTATGTCTGATAAATTATTTTTTGATAGCTTGCCTGAGTTTCGAGACGCTGACAGTACTTCCACTCAGCCACGTAACGAAAAACCTTATGTCGATCCCGAAACGGAAGAAGCGTCAAACCTGTGGCGCGAAGGAAGCGCGATGGCTCTCGAAGTAGGCGCGCCTATGGCGACGGGTATTGCCTTTGCTCCGTTATTAGCCGCTGGACCTTTTGGTGTTGCTGGTTATATAGGCGCTCAATTAGCAAGTGGATTAAGCTCGAACTACGGCGCTCAAAAAATAAGAGACCCCGAAGCGGACTACAACGTACCCGAAGGTGCGGCGGCGGGAGTGTTCTCTGCTATTCCAGGTTTTAACGCCGCTAAAGTTGCCAAGTTCGGTAAGTTAGGAACAGTAGCTGTAAGAGGTGCTGAAGGCGCTGTAATGGGTGGTGGTGAAGCTTTATTCCGTCAGTCGTTAGAAATGATGGAAGGAAGTAGAGAAAACTTGAGTCCTTTTGAAATAGGTTTTGGAAGCGTAATAGGCGGTAGTATAGGCGCTGGATTAGGACGTATTGAAGCGTCAAGTATGATTAATCGTATGGGCGTGTCTACAAGCGATGCACAGAAGATACAACAACGTATGGAAGGCGCTGTAGCTGAACGTATTACAAGAATTGATAACTTGTTTAAGAAAAATCCAGAGCTAAAGGACGGAGAAATGGGTAAGCTTTTACTGAAAGAAAAGGCAGACTTAACCGAACAATTAACCGTCGTATCTAAAACCGATAAAGAATACATCGAAAGTTTAAGAGCAAAGGCACAAGAAGAAAAAGATAAGATTTTAAAACAGTTTGACGACTTCCAAAAGGCTAACCAAGAACAACCGAAGGTCGGCGAAGACACGGTGTTAAAGCCCGAAGGAGACGCGCCTAAAGCGCCAGAACCTACCGTCGAACAACCCGAAGTAACCGCCCCTAAAGCGCCTTCTAAACTTACCGCCGAACAGAAGATCGAAGCGCTTGATCGCATGAATATGAGCGACGATGACTTGACCGCTTTTATCGACGGTAAGACCGACATTCTACCTGTTAACATTGGAGCGTTTACTGACTCTGAAGATATACAACGTTCGATGGCGGCTGTCTTAGAACAAGTTGAACAAGGGTTTAAGAAACGTCGTATTAAGACCGATAAAAAATCTTTAATTGAACAAGCGGCTAAACTGCGCAGTCAACTCGACCCGTCAGTTGATCCGTTAGATTACTCGAAGCAGATCGCAAAAGAATCAGAAGATATAATATTTAAAACTGTCGTTGCTGATTCTATGACTTTCCACGCGTTTAAAGATTGGAATAAAAAGATGGCAAGCGGTTTGAACTTTGACGATCCAAAAGTCATAAACGATTTAATGGCGGACTTAGATCGCCTTGGTGAGTTTGCTGAGGCGTCAGGTACGATAGGAAGTTCTGCTGGTAAGTTGTTACAGAGCCGTAAGGTATTTCGCGATCAAATCGCCGCTGTTGTAAGTACAATGGAAAAACAATCTAAGAAGGTTGAAAAAGAACTTACAGGAGAACTTACTAAATACTCGAAAGATTTAAAACCCGAACAACTAAAAGAACAATTAGAAAAACTTGGAGGTCTTAAAGCGCTTCGTGGTTTTATGAATGAGCTTAGACTTGTTCGTGACCCAGCTAAACTTGGTCGCTTATTAGAGATAAGTCGTAAAGGTCCGTTTGAAAAGATCAAAGAAGCTTACGTTGAATTACGTTACGACATGATGTTAAGCGCTCCAACGACCCAAGGCGCGGCTTTTATGGGTAATAGTTTGATGAGTTTATACTCGTTGTCTAACCAAGCTATAGGCGGTTTATTGACAGGTAACTTACAAGCAACAAGAATGGCTGTAAACACGGCAAAGAATTTATTGTTTTCATTACCTGACGCTTATAACGCGGCGAAAGTTGCGGCTAAGAACTCGAAAGGTCAAATGGCTTTAAACTCTCATTACGAGAAGATAGGCGGTAAAGCCTTGTCGATGGAAGAAACAGGCATCAAAGGCGCTTTAGGTGAGTCGATAGAAAACTTCGGTGAGCTTGTAGCGTTTGGTCCTAAAGGTCTTGTTTTTCAAGATGAGTTTTATCGTCACTTATTTGCAAAAGCGCAAGTTAAGTCGCTACTAACTGAAGAATATAATCAACTTATTAAGTCTGGTAACGCTCCTGTAGGTAAGCTTGATGAATACATCGAAGGTAAAATGTCACGCTATTTTGTTGATGGTCAACGCTATAAAACAAAAGACGACGTTAACATGGAAGCTGTTACTCAGGCACGTGAACAAGGTTTAGAAGGCGATGAAGCAGTTGAATTTGTCAAACAATACACAAGCGATAACTGGAATAATAAACTTTCAAGCGAGATGGAGTATCTTCGTGATTTTGGTGACCGCATTACATTTCAACAAGACTTGAGTAAAGAGTATGGATTGTTTGAAAGTATGGGTTCACGTGTACAAGACGCTCGTAACAAAAGTTTTGTTGTGCAGTACATCATGCCGTTTATTAAGACACCTGTTAACATCTTTAAAGAAGCTGGTGGTTCAGCAAGTTTATTTGCCGAGACGCCTGTAATTGGTAAACTGTGGGCGCGTAGTAAAGCTGAATTTAACAGCGATAATCCGTTAATACTCGCTCAAGCAAGAGGAAGGCAGTTAGTAGGGGCTGGTCTTTGGTCTAGTGCTTTATACCTAGCTGACCAACAGATTATAACAGGAAGCGGACCACAAGATTACAAAGAACTACAGAATAAAAAGAACACAGGTTGGAAGCCTAATGCTATTAATGTAACCGCCGCTCAACGTATGTGGAAAACAGGAGACAGCCAAGGCGATCAACCTGGAGATACATACGTTAGTCTCCAACGCGCTGACCCGTTAGCTACAATTACAGGTTTATCTGCTGACTTATTAAGATTAAGCGAAGATAACGACATGCCTGAAGAGTTAGTAGCTTATTTAGGCAATACTGCTATGATGGCGATGACAAGCGCTGTTGGACAGAAGAGTTATTTAGAAACTGTAGGAAGCGCGTTACAGGCGTTGACTAATGGTCAAGTAGACGCTGATGACGCTAATTGGTTAAATTCATTTCTTGAAGAAATAGCACGAGGAAATACACCAGCTATTTTAAACACTCTTAATCGTAGTAATGATCCAGTTATGCGTGAAGTAAACGGACCGTTTGAAGCGTTGTTAAATCGTCTTCCTGGCTTTGCAGAAACGCTTGATCCTAAAAGAGATGCGTTTGGACAGGTCGTAAAATCAGCGGGTAGTTCGCTACAACGTCAAGTAAACTCAATTAGTCCGTTGGCTATTACCGAAACAACGACCGATAAAGCGTCTCAGATTATAAATGAGATACAAGGGCGTTATGACTTTCCTCCTTCGGATAAAAAGATTCCAGGATTAGACTTAAAAGATATTAAAGTTCCAGGGACTAAGCAGTCGCTTTATGATCGCTGGAAACAAATATACTCGCAATCTGACGTTAAAGGCGCTGTAATTGAAGCGTATGAAAACCCAGACTTTCAACAGATGTCTAGAGTACGTTCTGGTTCGCCTTTAAGAGATTTACAAAAGGAAACAATTAATAACGTGTTGTATCAATATAGAGAACAAGCATTTGGCGAACTTATTGATGAATACCCCGAGCTCTTAGATCAATATGAGTATCAAGGCGAATTACAGCAAAAGCAAATAGAAGGGGAAGAACTACCGTCTGATATGGTATCGCCTTCCCTTCGTCCATTACTTAACCAATAACATATAAAGAATCATAAATCATGGCTAACACATTTGAAGATTACACAGTCTCGACCTCGACGTCGCTTTTCAATATTACATTTGAATACCTCGAAGAAGCTCATATCGTCGTTGAAATCGACGGTGTAATACAAGCTACATCTACATACTCGATTGTTGCTGGATCGCCTAACAAGGTCTCCTTAAACACGCCTGTAACGTCGGGAGTCGTGCGTATTAGACGCGATTCAAACGCCGATTCAGACGCGCCTTTCGTAGACTTTGTAAACGGTTCTGTGTTAACTGAGACGGATCTCGATAAGTCGTATCGTCACAATCTTTATTTAAACGAAGAAATCGGTAACTTGAACCAGCAGTCCTTACAGAAGCAAGCTGGTGCAAACCCCGAAGTATGGGACGCTAAAACGTTAAAGGTTGTTAATGTTGCTGATCCAACGCTCGTACAAGACGCGGTAACTAAGAACTACGTCGATACACAGATCAGTAACACGGTTACAGCTTCTTCGACGTTACCCGTCAAAACGACCTTTACAGGCGCTGGAAGCGCAACCTTTACCTTTAGCGCTGGTATTACATTGGCAACAGCAGAAGCGTATGAAGTGGCAATTGACGGTGTACTTCAAGAACCTACTACAGCTTACACGCTCGATGCAGACGCTAACACAATAACTTTTACATCGACGCCTCCGACGGGTTCTAACATTGTTGTCGTACAACGTGGTTATGCCGTGCCAGCTGTTGATGGAAACTTAAAAATACACGGAGCATTGGAATCAACAAAAGATCGACAAACAGGGTCGCCCGAAGGTGGTCAGTTAATACTGCGCAGTTCTAATTCTAGCGGTTTTCGTTGGAACATTGATAATCAATCGTCGAGTAGTTTGTTAAGATTCTTTTCATCGGATGATGCTGGGTTATTTGCGGGTACAACTTGGCTTACTCTCGATACTACAGGTCTTCTTTCGTTATATGGTTTACCTACTTATGCTGACGATTCAGCGGCGGGTACTGGCGGTTTAGTCGCTAATAACGTTTATAAAACAGCTACAGGCGAACTTAGAATTAAAACTTAAACCACCACTATATATGGCAATTACACAGGCACATTCTCGCATGGTATCAGATTTAGACGCTGGTTCTACCTACTTAACTTCTTCATCGATTGGAACGTCAGCACCTTTAGACGTCGGTACATCGGCTAACAACGTCGTACAACTCGACGGTTCAGCGAAGCTACCAGCAGTTGACGGATCAGCTTTAACGAACGTTAGCGCGGGTAAAGTATTACAAGTTGTAAACGCATCTATAGGCACACTCCTGACAGGGACTACTGCGATGTCAAACGACAATACAATCCCACAGAACACCGAAGGAGATGAAATACTTACCGCGTCTATAACGCCCGCTAACGCATCTAACAAACTACTTATCGAGTTCAGTACGATAGCTGGCGGTTCAGCCGCGACTTGGATCGCTGGAGCGTTGTTTCAAGACTCAACTGCAAACGCGATTGCGGCGACCGCTAACTACTGTCCAGCGGCTGGTGGAGCGTGTGCATTACCGTTTAGTCACTACATGACTGCGGGTACAGCTTCTGCGACGACGTTTAAAATACGCATCGGTATACAAGGTTCTGGAACAGTTACAATTAATGGTAACGGTGGAAATCAGACAATGGGAGGCGTTGGAGCTACCACTTTGACTATAACCGAAATAGCCGCCTAATACCGATGACCGAACAAATCTCCCACTTCCTTGACACGGCGCTTGCAATCGCTATTGGCGTGTTTGGTTGGATATTCAAGAAGTTCGCCGATAGACTCGACAAGGACGAGGATCGCTT
>Ga0181380_1000870_pt1 | contig 13428 bp, 16 predicted proteins | sample 3SPOviralmetaG_FD_130116 | JGI IMG/M metagenome (GOLD analysis project Ga0181380, IMG submission 130116) | Marine viral communities from the oligotrophic San Pedro Time Series (SPOT) site, San Pedro Channel, CA, USA - 3 SPOT_SRF_2009-08-19 | ecosystem: Environmental > Aquatic > Marine > Strait... | reverse complement strand
TATGGATGCCTAGATACCGATTGAAGTATGGTTTTGACGTTGAGTTTGATGCGCAGGGTGCTGGTGAGGTTGTTCCTATGATACAGTCTGGTCATCGTATTGGTGGTTGTGAGGATGAGCGTCGATTTTGTCGTAGGATGGCGATAGAGTTGTGTGAGTGGAATGGTGGGAATTATTATTATCATAGCCGTGATGCGTTAGCTGGTAGTATGATTAAGAACGGATTATTAGAGGTGATTGATTAAATCGTGATTTCTTGTTAGGGTTTGTTTTATTAACAGGAGATTTTTGATGGTAGCTGTAAAATCTATGCCGATGGGTGGTATGCCTGCACCGATGGGTCCTCCGATGGGGGGTCAGATGGGTCCACCTCCTGCTGCTCCAGTTCAGATGCCTAATATGGGTCCACCTATGGCTCCTCTCCCTCCTGCTCCACCACAGATGCCGGGTCAGGTTTCTTCTCAGCAGCAACAGCAGTCTGGCATTAGTGTTTATGGTGGTAGTGCGGTTGGTCGTGCGAATTTGAAGAATTACATGGCTGGACGCAAGCAGCAATTTATGGCGAGTCAGCAGTTACAGCAGCAGCGTCAGATGCAGGTTCCTTCTGTTGCGCCTATGAGTTTTGGTCAGCGCGGTGGCTTGCCGATGGGTTCTATGGGTTCTATTCCGATGCAGGGTGGTTCTATGATGGGTTCTATGGTTGGTCCGGGTCGCATGATTGGAGACAATGCGAGTGTTGGTAGTGCTCCTGTTCAGATGATGGGTGGTGGTGTTGTTCCGTTATTTAGGGGCTTGGGTCGTTACTGATGTTGGAGGATGCTGTAAAGTTGTGGACTACGACTTCGCCTTACAGTGAATTTCGATCAGCGACGATATCGTGGCGTTTATTGCCTGCGATTTTGCATAATCAGATACGTTTATTTTATCGTGATGGTGAGTGTGTTGGTTTAATTACTTGGGCTTTTATGACGCGTGATGAGTTTGAGAGCCGAGATTACAGTGGTGAGGAGATTTTTTCTCGTGATAGCGGTGATGTTATGGTTTTTGTTGATATGATTGCGCCGCGTGGTCGAAGTGATGTATTGTGGATGTGCAGAGAGATGCGCAAGCAATTTATTACTCAGTATCCTGAAGTGAGGGAAGTTTTGGCGCATAGAGGCAAACGAAGCGGGTCTTTCCCGAATAAAGGTGTATGGCATGAAAACGCTGCTTGATTTATTAGGTATTAACCCTTTGCGTCCGAACGTTACGTTTGGCGGTGATGACGGTGGGGGCGGCGGCGGTGGCGGCGGTTCTGATGACAGTAGCAGCAGCAGTACGCCTGCGCCTGCGGCGACTACGGAGGTTCCTACATTTGATACCTATTACGATGCGATTGATGCTGGTTATGGAGGTCAGGAGGTTAGCATTGGAGGTCAGAATGTTATAGCGGCGACTGCTGATGGATATACTGGTAGCGGTAGTGGTGTTGACACGAGTTTTGCTGACAGTGTTTTGGCAGACACGAGTTCTTATATGCCTCCTTCGTCTTCTACTCCTGCTTCATCATCATCTGATAATGATTACAATGCGTTTCAGGATACTTACGCGGCACAGAGTGCGGCGGCTGATGTTGATCCATATGGAGCGAGTACGGCTGATGGTTTTGTTACTTCTGGTGGTATGGGTGTAGATGTTGTTTCTAGTGGTGTAGAGGGTGTTGATCCTCTTTATGTTGGTTATGATCCATCTGGAGATACTGGTGTTGGTTTGAGTGTGAGTGGTTTGAGTCCAGAGCAGGTAGCGTCACAGACTGCTGGGGTTACGTCTCAGGATTTTGCTGATTACATTGATCCTGTTGTGAGTGGTGGCACTGGCACGAGTGGCATGGATGCTTTTGATCCTGTTGAGGTTGATGATATATTTGGCACTGGTAATATTTTTACTGAGGAGACTCCGGGTGCGAGCACTGAGAATTTTGGTTTAGGTCCAGTTGGGGATGTAGCTCCTCTTGCCCCGCCTCCTGTTTATTATGATGCTTTTGGCAACGAGTATGGTAGTCAGGCTGAGGCGACTGCTGCGGATGATTATGCTGCGGCGCAGGAGGCTCAAGCGGCAGAGGAGGCTAGGTTAGCTGAGGAGGCTCGTCTTGAGCAGGAGCGTTTAGACCAGCAGGCGGTTGATGTTGTTACGCAGCAGACTCCGAGTCGTTCTCTTGGTAGTATTCCTGATCTTGATCTTGAGGTTTACACGCCTGATGTTGATCCTTATGCGCCTTATTCGAGTGCTTCTGAAGCTAATCAGGCTGCACAGTTGGATGCATTTTATGATGATACGATAGCTGGTCAGCAGGCTGGAGTTCCGGGTGGTAGTATGCCTGTTGCTCCTGATGACATGCCGATTACTTATGTTGGTGATCAGGCGGCTGGTGTTTCTGGTGGTATAGATAGTGGGCGTTATGATTTTGTTGATGATTTGCCTGACGACGCGTTAGATTTTGTTAATGACGTTGGTGCTACGGATGATGATTTAGCGACTGATTTTAGTTTAATTGATGTTGATCCTCTTGGTTTGGGCAGTGATATTACGCTTGAGTCAGGTGCTTCTATTGATCCTGAAGCTGGTACGGATGCTTTTCAAGCGTATCTTGATAGTTTAGTTGATAAGGATTTCACTGAACCTGATCAGACTGGTTTGGAGTCTATTGAGTCTGGTCTTGAAGCGTTGCCTGATAATCTTCAGAAAACAAGGTTTTTGCCGACGAATGAATTTGAGTTGAGCGAAATTGAAGCTGATGCTCAAGCGTTTCTTGATAGCTTTGAGGGTAAGAGTTCAGAAGAGTTACTGGAAGATCAGGGGCTTTTATATTCTGCTGGTTCTCAAGAGGCGGATGATATGGCTGACGCTGTGGAGCGTGCTTCTAGAGACATGAATGCGCTGGATATTTTATCTGAGCCTGAAGGTGATATTGAGGAAGATATTGCACAACTGTTTGCTGGTGGCATGGATGATACTGCGGATATAGAGGCTGGTATGATGCCTACTGAAGAGGTTACTGTTGATGAGGTTCAGAACCCGACTTCGACTACTTTATCTCCAGAAATGCAGGAAAAGTTAGCGGAGTCATATGCTGATATGGGTCGTTATCCGGGTTCTGTGAACGCGGCTGAAGCGCGATTAATACAGGATGTATTGAACAACAGCAACATTCGTATGGATGAGGCTCGTATTGAGCGGATTGTTGATACGATGCGTGAAAATGGTGCTACTGATGAGCAGATTGCTACGTTTAGGGAAGAGAACCCTGAAGGTACGCGGTTGTATGGTGGTGATGGATCGTTTGGTTCTAATTTGAAAAATGTTGCTGGAGATGTTTTGAATTATGCGATTAAGGCCATGACGTATAATTTGATTGATCTTGAGAAGATGAATGCAAGCACGGCGCAGAAGTTTTTGGATGCGTACAAGGAAACTGGCAAGTTTGTTTATGATTCTGAGAACCCTGATGTTGTGATTGGCGTTGAGGACAGTGACGGTAATTTGGTTAGGGGTTTTGGTCAGTTTGAGAACACTGAAGATGGTCCTGTTCGCGTTGATCAGTTTGAGGATATATTTGGCGGTGAGTCGGGTAGTGATGATGCTGCTGATCCATGCCCAGAGGGTATGTATCTCGATCCGATCACGAACACTTGTATGCCTATAGAGTCTGTGGCTGACACGCCTAGTTTGACATTGGGCAGAGCGGATCGTCCATCTACGGGTGGTGGTGATGTTACGATTCCAGTTGAGCCTGATCCTGTAGCGCCTATTCGGATCAGATCGCCTAAGCAGTTTGCCGCGGGTGGTGCTGTGACGCCTAACATTGATCGCTTTTTGGGTTCGATGAGAGGCTAACATGAATGATTTGAGCGACTATACGAAGTACCTCACTGACGAGGAACTTGCGAAAGTTGCTCCTATGTTGGAGCGTTTAAAGACGCTTGATGACAGGAATACTAAGCAAACGAGTTACATGGATTTTGTGAAGCATGTTTGGCCTCAATTTATTGAGGGCAGGCATCATAAGATTTATGCTCAGAAGTTGCAGGATGTTGCGGATGGTAAGATCAAGCGATTGATTGTGAACATGCCTCCGCGTCATACGAAGAGTGAGTTTGCGAGTTATTTATTTCCGACTTGGTTGATGGGTAGGCGTCCTGATTTAAAGATTATTCAGGCGACACACACGGCTGAGTTGGCTGTTGGTTTTGGTCGTAAGATTAAAAACTTGATTGAGAGTGAGGATTTTAAGGATGTTTTCCCGAATGTTAGCTTGGCTACGGATGCTAAGGCGAGTGGTCGTTGGAGTACGAATGGCGGTGGTGAATACTACGCGGTTGGTGTGGGCGGCGCTTTGGCGGGTCGCGGTGCGGATTTGGCGATTATTGATGACCCTGTTTCGGAGCAAGACGCGTTAAGTGTTACTGCTTTAGATAATATTTACGAGTGGTACACTTCTGGTCCGAGGCAGCGTTTACAGCCCGGTGGTTCGATTATTATTGTTATGACGCGTTGGAGCATTCGTGATTTAACTGCGAAGGTTTTAAGCAAGCAGAGTGAGAAGGGCGCTGATAAGTGGGAGATTGTTGAGTTTCCTGCGATTATGCCGTCTGGTGATCCTTTGTGGCCTGAGTATTGGACGCTTGATGAGCTTGAGGGTGTTAAGGCGTCTATTCCAGTTGCGAAGTGGAATGCTCAGTATATGCAGAACCCTACTGCTGAAGAGGGTGCGATTATTAAGCGTGAGTGGTGGAACATGTGGGAGAAGGATGATCCTCCTCCTTGCAGTTATATTATTCAGAGTTATGACACTGCGTTTAGCAAGAGTGATCGTGCGGATTACAGTGCGATTACGACTTGGGGTATTTTTCATTACGATGAGACGCGTGAGGATCATATTGTGTTGTTGGACGCGGTTCGTGGTCGCTGGGAGTTTCCAGAGTTAAAGCAGCAAGCGCACGAGTTATATGACATGTACGAGCCTGATATGGTTCTTGTGGAGCAGAAGGCGAGTGGTATGCCTTTGACGCAAGAATTGAGGCGTATGGGAATACCTGTAACGCCATTTACGCCTAGTAGGGGTGCTGATAAGTTTACGCGTATGCATGCGTGCGCTCCTGTGTTTGAGAGTGGTATGGTTTGGGCACCGGAGGCTAATTTTGCTGATGAAGTTATGGAAGAATGTGCTGCATTTCCCAATGGTGAACATGATGACTTGGCGGATTCGATGACTCAGGCTATACTGCGTTTTAGACAGGGTGGTTTTATTACCACTCCGAGTGATTATGACGATGAAGAAGAGGCCGCTTTTATGCGGCGTAAGCGCGAATATTATTAGGAGGCTTTTATGGCACAAAAAGAAGCAATCATGAGGGCGCTCATGGAAGCTATGGGTAGTTCCGCACCGATGACATCGAAGCGTCCGATGGCGCGTCCGAGCCGTGCTGGTTCACCGTTAGGGGGTGCGAAAGCGCCTATGTCTGCTGCTGATCGTATGCGTCAGCGGCGTATGGATCGTGCTGGTATGTTGCAGGCTTTAGAGGCTGGTGAAATGGGTCAGATGTCTCCAATTGAACTGGAGCGTTTGCGCAAGAAGCTGGGCATGATGAGCGGCGGTGCTGTTAAGAAATATGAAGATGGCGGCGCTGTAAGAGGCAGAAAGAAGCCAAAGATGGGCTGTGTCATGAAGGGGCGCGGCGGTAAATATAAGGGTCAGAGATAATGCCAAATACACCTAAGAAGTATAAAGGTTTTGCAAAGCTACCAGAGCAGGTTCAGAAGCGAATGGACCCAGAGGCAGCTATGAAATACATGGAAGGCGGCGCGGTCAAGAAGTATATGGGCGGCGGTCGTGTTATGAAGTATGGTCATGGTGGCAACGTTGAGAAAGACGGTGTTATGTATGAGCATGATCCAGAGCCTCAAAAGGCTTCTATGAAGGGTGGCACAGGTGGTGGTCATTCTCGTGGTGGTGGTGCTGCTATCAGTGGAACCAGATTTTCTGGAGTAAAGTAAATGGCAAAAATCGTTATCAACATTGACATGGACGAACTGCAATCTGGTATCAACCAAGTTGTTGATGACGATATGTATGAGATGGAAGAGGTCGAATTTGTTTGCCCTCTTTCCACCAAGGATTCTGACGTAAATTCGGAAAACAAAGAAAACGCTATTCAAGAATATGCTTATGGCCCGTCTGTAAAGAACTGGGAAAAGAAGAAGCAGATTTGCGGAACTTGCGAATATTATAACATTCGTTCAAGCATGCTGGACTGCATTGAGAATGGTCTTGGTATGGATGAGGGTAGCGAAGTTGGTTATTGCGAAAAGCTAGATTTTACCTGTGCGGCTGAGAATGTGTGCAACGAATGGGAAAAGGGCGGTCCTATAACCGACTTTGAGGACATTAACACGCTTGAGCCAATTGAGGGTAACGAGAAGGATATTTTCTAATGGCAGTCGAACGTGGATTGGGTTCTGGTGGCTTACCTGAAGCTCCTATGATTCCAGAAGAAGATATTCTTCAGAACGTAGTTGATTTACCTGCACAGCCCGGAGTTACTGAGTTTGATGACGGCAGTGCGATTATTGGTGAATATGAAGAGGCGCAAGCTCCTATTGCTGACGTTGGCTTTGATGGCAACTTGGCAGAGGTTGTTGATGAGGCCGAGCTTGGTCGTATTTCGTCTGATTTAGTTGGTTCTATTGAGGATGATTTAGCTGCTCGTGAAGATTGGGAAGATACATATAAGCGCGGTTTAGAGTTTCTTGGCATGAAGACTGAGGAGCGTTCAGAGCCGTTTGAGGGGTCTTCTGGGGTTATTCATCCTCTGTTGGCTGAGAGTGTTACGCAGTTTCAGGCGCAGGCATATCGTGAGTTGTTGCCAGCTACTGGGCCTGTTCGTACATCTGTTGTTGGTGCGCAGAATGAAATGCTTGTTAAGCAGTCTGAGCGCGTCAAGGATTACATGAATTATATGATTACTTACGAGATGGAAGAATATGATCCTGAGTTGGATCAGATGTTGTTTTATCTCCCAGTAATTGGATCGACTTTTAAGAAAGTTTACTTTGACCCGCTCAAGGGGCGTGCGGTCAGTAAATTCATTCATGCTGAAGACCTGATTGTGCCTTATGGTGCGACTGATTTGATGTCATCTCCGCGGATTACGCATCGTATTACGATGGATTCTAATGAGGTTCGCAAGTTGCAGCTAACTGGATTTTACCGTGACATTGAGTTGCCCGGAGAATCTGAGAGTGACACGGCTGCGATGGGCGAGGTTGAAGAGTCTATTGATGACATTCAAGGCGTACATCCTAGCGGTCCATCTGAAGAATTAACCTTGTATGAGGTTCATACGTCTTTGGATATTGAGGGTTTTGAGGATATGGGTGCTAATGGCGAGCCTACAGGTTTGCGTTTGCCTTATATTATTACGATAGTTGCTGATAGCGGCGATGTTTTGTCTGTTCGTCGTAATTATCCAGAGATGGACCCAATGAAGCGTGCGAAGCAATATTTCGTACACTACAAGTTTTTGCCGGGTCTTGGTTTTTATGGCTTGGGGCTAACGCATATGATTGGCGGTTTAGCGCAGGCTTCTACTTCTATTTTGCGTCAATTGATTGATGCAGGCACGCTCTCCAATCTTCCAGCAGGCTTTAAAGCCCGTGGCGCTCGTATCCGCGATGAAGACAATCCCCTTCAACCGGGTGAGTTCCGCGATATTGATGTGGTTGGAGGCACCCTGCAAGGCTCTTTGATGCCACTCCCCTTCAAGGAGCCTTCAGGGACGCTTTATAACCTTCTTGGAACGCTTGTAGACGCTGGGCGTAGGTTTGCATCTATGGCTGACATGAAGGTTGGTGAAATGAGCGGTGAGACGCCCGTTGGCACCACAATGGCGATTATGGAGCGCGGCACAAAGGTTATGTCTGCGATTCATAAGCGTTTGCACTATTCTCAAAAGATTGAGTTTAAGCTGCTTTCGAGAATATTTGCTGAAACCATTCAGGCGTATCCATATCCTGCTGACATGCAGATGGGTCCAGAAGTGTTTGTGCAAGACTTTGATCAGCGTGTTGATGTGTTGCCGTCTTCTGACCCGAACATTTTCTCTATGTCGCAGCGTATTGCTTTGGCGCAAACTGAGTTGCAGTTGGTTCAGTCCAATCCGCATATTCACGGTGGTCCACAAGGATTATATCAGGCGTATCGTAAGATGTACGAAGCGTTGGGCGTTAATAACATTGATGCGATACTTCCACCTCCTCCACAGCCACAGCCTGCGAATCCATCTAAGGAGAACCAGAACGCTCTTATGGGTGCTCCTTTGCAGGCATTCCCTGATCAAGACCATGAGTCCCACATAGAGGCTCATATGGCGGTTATGTCCACTCCTGCTATGCAGCTTAACCCTAATGCTATTATGGCGCTGCAAGGCCACATACAGGAGCATATTGGGCTATTAGCGGAAGCACAGGCCCAGCAAGAGATTATGAGTCAGATACCTCCAGAGCAGATGCAAATGATGCAGCAGCAGGCTCAAATGATGCCTCCACAGGAGGGTCCACAAGGTCCTATGCCGCCTGATCCTATGATGCAGTTTAAGCCGCAGATAGATGCGCGTGCTGCTGAGATTATTGCTGAAATGACTGAGCAACTAGCGCAAGCAGTAGCTCCACCGCCACAATCTGATCCACTTGTGGATATCCGAAATCAGGAGCTTCAGTTAAAAGCTGCTGACTTACAGCGCAAGCAATCTGAGTTTGAAGCGAAGCAAGAATTTGATCGTGAGAGAGAGCGCAATGACGTTCTTACTGCACAGCAAAGAATTGACGTTTCAGAAGCTGCATTAGCTGACAAGACTAGGGTTGCCGAAGAGCGCATTCAGACGCAGAGGGATATAGCTGCGTTAAACGCTAGTATGAAAGGTCAGTAACATGGCATCGTCTATAAGAGAAAAGATGGCTGAACAGGAGAAAGCCAAGAAAGTTGCGCGGAGGAACGCTAATGCCGTTGAAGCAGGGGTCAAGTCAGCAGACAATCAGCCAAAACGTGTCGAAGCTAGTGTCGGAGGGGTATCCGCAGAGGCAAGCGGTGGCGATAGCGTTAAGCCAGTCGCAAAAAAGAAAAAAGCCCCCGTCAAGAAAAAAGCTAGTAAAAAAAGCTAAGGGCGGCGCGGTTTCTAGGTTTAGCAAAATAGCTAGACCCCAGAAATTCCGAGGTGTTTTCTGATTTTGTGGTAATTGTACTTGTGTTTCCCGCATAATCGCATACTATATGCGGTATGGACGCAATACATCTTGCAGATTATTTATACAAAGGCATACGCGAGCGCAGTGTGCGTCTTAAAGACAAGCTCGCGGATGGTTCGATACAAACTTTTGATGAGTATCGGTATTTAGTAGGTGAAATACGCGGCATGGCCTACGTCGAAGACGAATTGAGGACCGCGATGAAAGGTATAGAATACGCAGATGACTAAAAAGTTATTTGTGCCAGAGCACGTTGCTAAAGCAGCGGAAAAGGCCATAAAAGGTGCAGGGGCAATGCCCAAGCCTATCGAAAACGCGTTCGGCAAAGGCGCGGAAAACAAAAACGAAGACGATCCATCCAAGATGGAGTCTTCTTCACTTGAGAGACTGCCACAGCCTACGGGCTATCGCGTTCTTATCATCCCTTATTACCCTAGTGAAAAGACAAAAGGCGGTATTATCGTTCCTGATCAGGTTCGTGAGCGGGAGTCTTTTGCTACGGTAGCGGCTTATGTCGTGAAGCTAGGCCCTGACGCCTATATGGACACCCAGAAATTCCCAAATGGTCCTTGGTGCAATGAGAAAGATTGGGTTCTTATAGGAAGATATAGTGGAAATAGGTTCAAAGTGGAAGGTCTTGAGGTTCGTATCATAAATGACGATAATATTATCGCTACGATTCTTGACCCAAAAGACATTTCGTATGTATAAGGTAACTGAGAGCAAGGAAAATGGCTATGTCTGAAGACATTCGTGAAAACGAGGAGCTTGAAAGCAATACCTCTGTTGAGCTTGATGATGATCAAGGCGATGAGGTTATTGAAGTTTCATCTGACGATGGTGAAACAACCCGAACAAATGTTCGGGAAAAGTCATCTGGTGATGACGAGTTAGAAAATTACAGTGATTCCGTTCAGCGTCGAATCAATCAATTAACCGCAAAACGTAAGCAGGCTGCTGAAGAGGCGCAGGCCGCGGTTCAGTATGCGCAGCAAATGCAGCAAGAAAACGCTGCTATGCGTCAGCGACTTGAGAAAATGAACCAAGGCTATAACACTGAAGCCGAAGGTCGTCTGAAAGCTCAAGAGGCACAAGCCAAGAAAGCTATGGCAGAGGCTTATGAGGCGGGTGATTATGAAAAAGTAGCAAATGCGCAGCAAGCAATCTCTAAGATTTCCATTGCTCAAGAGCGTGTTCGTATTCAAAAAGCTAAAATTGCGCAGCAACAAGAAGCGGCACAAAATCAACAAGCTCAACCACAAGCGGCCCCTCCGCAACAGCAGGCTCCGCAACAGCAAGCGGCTCCTGATCCTAAGCTGGAGAAGTGGTTGGGCAAAAATCAATGGTTTGGACAAGATCGCCTTATGACGCGAGCAGCCCAAGCTATCCATGAACAATTGGTATTAGAAGAGGATTTCGATCCTACGAGTGATGATTACTATAAAGAAATCGACTCTCGTATGCGCAAAGAAATGCCTAACAAGTTTCAGGAGAGGCGGTCCAACGCTCAGACCGTTGCTCCTGCGTCTGGTAACGGACGGTCAGTAAAATCAGGGCGGAAAAAGGCGGTGGAATTAACACCGGGTCAAGTGGCATTTGCGAATAAAATGAGGATTCCCCTCGACAAATACGCAAAAGAAGTCGCAAAATTACAAAATCGGAGTCAATAACATGGCAAACAGGACACCACGCGAATCAAATACGCGGGAACGCTCAGAGCGTTCAATGGAATGGCGACCCGGTTCTGCCTTGGAAGCTCCAGAAGCCCCCCTCGGTTATAAACACCGTTGGATACGCGAATCTGTAATGGAATTCGACGATAAAACTAACGTACATAAGAAACGGCAAGAAGGCTGGGACCTCGTTCGCGCTGAAGAGTATCCCGATTATGTAGGGCCTGTAGTAGATGAGGGACGTAACGCTGGCACCATTGGTGTTGGTGGTCTTGTTCTCGCTCGTATCCCCGTCGAAATGGCTGATCAGCGGAATAAACACTATCAAGGTGTTTCTCAAAACCAACTGGATGCAGTGGATCGTGACTGGATGCGTGAAAACAATTCAGCCATGCCGAAACTTGCTCCGCAACGTAAATCTTCCGTATCTTTTGGAATGAAAGGACGCGGAAACTCTGAAGGAGAGTAAAGATGTCTAATCAAGACGCTGCTTTCGGCCTTCGCCCAATCAAAACGAGCACAAGCTCGCAGCGACAAAACCGTTATCGTATTGCCTCTGGCTATAATACGGGTATTTTCCAAGGCGACCTAGTAACTGTCGCTACTAATGGAACAATTACTCGTGTTGCCGCTGGTGACAACGCGTTAATTTTGGGCGTATTTAACGGCTGTTCATATGTAGACGCTAGTGGTGATATTATCTATTCAAACTACTGGCCTGCAAACGCAACTGGGACAGATATTTTCGCAAATGTCATTGATGACCCAAGTGCAACCTTCGAAATCCAAGCTGACGCTGCATTCCCTGTAGCTGATTTGTTTGGTAACTTTGACATTGTTGATGCAACAGCAGGAAGCACCGTAAGCGGTAATTCTCGCTCTGAGCTAGATGTCACAACAGGGGCAACTACTGCTGCTCTTGCTTTGAAGGCAATCGACATTTCTCAGGACCCTGAGAATAGCGATGTTTCGTCGGCAAATACGAACGTAATTGTCAAAATCAACAACCACCTGTTCAGTGCTGGCACTGCGGGTCTAGCATAAGGAGACTGAGTTATGGCTATTTCACGTTCACAACTCGTTAAGGAGCTAGAACCGGGTCTTAACGCTCTGTTCGGCATGGAATATGACCGCTATGAAAATCAACATGCGGAAATATTCGACACTGAATCTTCAGATCGTGCATTTGAAGAGGAAGTTATGCTGGTCGGATTTGGGAATGCTCCCACAAAATCCGAAGGTTCTGGTGTAGAGTTCGACAATGCAAATGAAGCGTACACTGCTCGTTATTCACACGAAACAGTTGCTCTCGCATTCGCATTGACCGAAGAAGCAATCGAAGACAACCTGTATGACCGTCTTGGTGCTCGTTATACGAAGGCGCTTGCGCGTTCTATGGCACACACTAAGCAGGTTAAAGCGGCATCAGTATTGAACAACGCGTTTAATGCTAACTTCGCTGGTGGTGACGGTGTTGAGCTTTGCTCAACTGCGCACCCACTGTCAGGTGGCGGTACTTTCCGCAACGAGCCATCAACAGCGGCTGACCTCAACGAAACTTCGTTGGAAAATGCGTTGATTGATATCTCAACCTTCGTAGATGAGCGTAATATGATTATTGCTCTGCGCGGCACAAAAATGGTTATTCCACCACAACTGCAATTCGTTGCAGATCGTTTGTTGGAATCAACATTGCGTGTTGGCACAGCCGATAATGATGTAAACGCGATTCGCAACATGGGTATGCTTCCAGAGGGTTACACTGTAAACCACTTCTTGACAGACCCAGATGCGTTCTTCATCAAGACTGACGCGCCTAACGGATTCAAGCACTTTGAGCGTTCTCCAATGAGAACAAACATGGAAGCTGACTTCGACACAGGCAACATGCGCTTTAAAGCGCGTGAGCGTTACAGCTTTGGGTTCTCAGACCCACGTTGTGTTTTCGGTTCACCCGGAGCGTAACATATGTTATAGATGAGATGGGCGTTTCATGCCTTCCTCCCTGTAACTAGGGGCTACTTCGGTGGCCCCTTTCTTTTTTCTATCTTTGTGTTATTCTGTTTTCGAGTAATAATGCTCGGTATATATCTTTATGCTTTGCAGGCATATGGAGTTGACCTCGGACACGAGAGGAGAAAAACATGGCAACTACACATTTTTCAGGACCAGTACAGTCCACCAATGGCTTTGAGGTTCCAGTTGTAGCAACTGCTGACCTTCCTGCTTTTGCAGATACTACCGTTGGTACTGTTTACATTGTTAGCGACAATGGCGCAGGCAACAACGAATATTGTTTGGTAATCAATACAGGAGCCGCTTGGGTTACTGCTGTTGGCGCTGCACTATCTTAATAGGAGGCTAACATGGCAGGTCCAGTAAAGGCATATAATTGGGCGCAGGGTACATCTGCGGCTGTTGTTGGCCCTGCTCGTTCTCGCATTCGTCAAATTGTAATTTATGCAGCCGCAGCGGG
>Ga0181380_1000865_pt1 | contig 13463 bp, 20 predicted proteins | sample 3SPOviralmetaG_FD_130116 | JGI IMG/M metagenome (GOLD analysis project Ga0181380, IMG submission 130116) | Marine viral communities from the oligotrophic San Pedro Time Series (SPOT) site, San Pedro Channel, CA, USA - 3 SPOT_SRF_2009-08-19 | ecosystem: Environmental > Aquatic > Marine > Strait... | reverse complement strand
TACAGATTCACGGCAGCAGGTGGTATCACCGACCCAGATGATGTCACGGGATGCGTTGGCTGGTATGATGCCAGCGACAGTGCTACCCTGCTTGATGCTGTCGCTAGTGGATCACCTGTGGCAGATGGTGCGGCTGTCGAGGTGTTTGCAGATAAGTCAGCACTTGGCACGATCCGCGACTTCAGACAAACCACCACGGCGAACAAGCCGATCCGCAGGGCGGCACAAATCAACGGCTTAGATGTTTTAGACTTCGACGGCACAAATGACTATATGGCTTTGAATTCTGGAACAGGAGGCTACTTATACCAATACGCCACACAGGCTGAGGCAAAGACAGTTTTCGTCGTCAGTCAACCAGTCACGGCGGCGACCGTGGCAGACTCATCAGTCATGCAACTCTACGGGTCGGGCACTCCAGGCGAGGGGGGTTTGATTACGGGCGAGATCGCCTACAGAACCAACGCTATGACATTTGTGAGTGACGGAACTGCCGCCACTACGTGCAGCACAAGTGCGCCAAGTATCATCACACTGAGTCAGTCTGGTGCTGGCAATATCGAGGACGTTATTAGTATGTGGCTAGACGGATCAAGCGTGGCTAGGGACAGTGGCAACGATGGTGCATTGGTTGCTGCCGATGTCGTAACCGAGCTAGGTGCGTTTACTCTTGGCTCGCTCTATTTCGACGGCTACATCTGCGAGGTCATCTTTTACGACAACGAACTGAGCGCAGGCGACAGAGAATCAGTCGAAACCTACCTTGCTGACAAGTGGGGCATAACAATATAATGAAACCACCACGACCAGAGCTACACACGTATTTCGACAAGGAACAAGGCGAGCGCGTGTTTTATGCGTGCCAACAACTTGAGTTTGACAACGGCGAGGTGTTTGTGGTTATTCCAAAGCTGTTCATTTCCGATGGCTTGAGTATTCCACGCATATTTCAAAACGTCATAAGCAAGTCACCATTTTTTATCTACGCCGGCATCCTGCACGATTATTTATACAAGGTTAATCCATGCAAGCAGATGAAGCGCAAACAGGCAGATAAGCTATTCCTTGCCTGGATGAAAATTTACGGCGTTGGCTGGATTAAACGCCACACAATCTACAGATCCGTGAGAATTGGCGGGCGCGGATCATGGAAAAAGAAGTTCGCCAAATTTGCAACAAACAAACATCATGATTAAACTATTAACTATCGCAATCGCATCACTCGCACTCGCATCGTGTGAAGGCTTAAACGTCAACTTTCAAGGTGACAAGGGAAGCTATTCATATACGAGCAAAGGCGGATTGGTAATCACACCGAAGGCAATTCAACTCATTGAGCCTGCCAAGTAATGCCAAGCATCTGCATAGATCCTGGCCACGGAGGCACAGACACGGGTGCTGTCGGCAATGGCTTGCTTGAGAGCCACGCTGTGCTGGCAATCGGTCTGCGTGTGCGTGAGCTACTACGCCCGCACATGGACGTAGTTATGACTCGCGACACAGATGAGTTCATACCGCTCAAGGAGCGTTGTCGCATCGCTAACGACGCAGGCGTTGATATCTATGTCAGCATTCATCTCAACAGTGCATCGAACACATCAGCCAGCGGGCATGAGTTCTTTACCTCTGGCACATCGCAGAGCAGGGAGCTTGCCAACGCCATCGGCTACAGACACGCGAAGGCGTTTCCAGAGCAGAAGAATCGAGGCATCAAGTTGGGTGACAACCTCTATGTGCTGAAACATACGAGGATGCCAGCGGCATTGACTGAGCAAGCATTCCTCAGTAACAACGCAGAGTGCGAGTTCGCATCCAAAGAATCAACTCAAGAAGGCTTCGCACAAGCAATCTGTGACGGAGTGCTGGACTACTTTAACATCGCCACCACGGATCAAGGATTGACGCTGGAGCAGAGAGTCGTTAGAATAGAAAACCACCTAGGCATATGATTGATACCTTAACCATGATGATAGTTTTGATGGGCGCGTCTACTGTGATGCTTTCCATCTTCGTGGCGTATAAGTTCCGACAGCAGGCACGCCAGCTCAACAACGGAAGTAAGAAGCTTTCCAAGGCACTAATGTGGCAACTGATCGGAGAGGCCGCTCTTGGTGGTGGCACGCTGTGGTTTGCTTTGATGGCTTATGCTGGGAGCTTGCCAGACGTGCCTGTGTTCATACAATCAATGGTGCGCGTGTTCATTTTCTCAGCCAGCTCGCTGACCACTATTCACTTGTATCTGACAACCACCAGGCTGGGGAAATAGTCACATGATAGAGCCAGCCACGATCATGGAGTATGGAGTGACAGGTTTTGCCGTCGGGTGCATCGTTGGCATTTGTAAATGGTTCTTGGGTGCGCTTGATAAAAAGGATTCATTGATTGGCGACATTGTAACCAAGCACGAAGATCAGCGGGAGAAGGAAAGCGAGAGGCACGACAAGAGCTTCAACAGGTTAAGCGATGCCATCAACGATCTCACCAAAGAGATCGCACGTAAAAAGGATTAGATTTAGTATTTAACTTTCGCAATATTTGTTTATTGTGTTCATGCAGCCGACCGGCTGGGGGATGTTTTCTTGCTTTCTACCCCCAGCTGGAAGGTTGCTTTTTTGTGCCTGTAAAAATAAATGTAAATAAATTTTGACAATCATTAGGGCATAGCGTATATCTGTAATCACCGAGAGGGAATAAACCCCATCGGCAAACAATAGAAACAATGACCACCAAGCAAATACATACCGAAAACATGAGACTTCAAAACATTAAAAGCCAACTACGCAATTTATACTCAGAGGTACTTAGTCGCGTCAATCATGGATCCGATGAAAGCAAGACCTTAATAACAATCAGAGAGGACATTCAGTGGACGGAAGAGAGAATCATTAACAACTGGAATCTACACAGCTAACGCCAACAAAAGCCCCCGCAAGGGGGCGCAACCACTAAAACAATGAAACCCTGCTCATTTTGCGGATACGAATTTGATCAAGATTATCTTGGAATTTACGGATGCCCAAACTGTGAGGGGGATACAACATTAACCAATAGAAAATATGAAAACATTCTTCAACCTACTAGCCGACTTCCTCGGCGCACTTATGATCGTCGGGGGCTTCTTCCTCTTTTACTATATCTTCGTTCCATCTTATTAATCATGAACATAGAAACAGCAAACACATTGGTAGCTCTTAGCTACCTAATAACAAAACAACAGCTTACGCCGGCTGAGATTCAGGCGCTCATCAAAACAACAATACAAGAAACAAAATGAAAGCAATACAAATGATCAAAGAGGGCTTCACCGCCCGCCAAGTATACGTCCTTGAGCAACTGCTTGAGTGCGACCGCACAGCCACCACTATCTCTGCCAGCATCGGTGGCAATGTTCTCAGCAAGGTGAGCATCACCGCCATCGTTGACGACCTTGAGGCTCGTGGGCTTATTGAGCGCAAGCGTAGCAAGGCTGACCGCAGACAAGTCTTCATCAGCATTACTCAAGCTGGAAGGGCGGTGCTGGGTGAATAACGTAAACATACACACAGGCAACTGCCTCGACATCCTGCCAACAATGGAGGCGGGAAGCGTCAACTGTTGCGTAACATCACCGCCATACTTTGGGTTGCGTGACTACGGCAATGACGAGCAGATCGGACTTGAGGAAACGCCAGAGGCATTCGTCGAGAGCATGGTGAGTGTGTTCCGAGAAGTGAAGCGGGTGCTGGCAGATGACGGCACGCTTTGGCTTAATCTTGGTGATAGTTATGCGATGAGCGGCCTACCAGGCGGCAACCCAGATAAACACGGTGGAGAGCTTAGAAGCAGAGCAAAAAAACGAAATGTGCCGAGGGGGCTAAAGGCAAAAGATCTCATCGGCATCCCTTGGCGAGTGGCATTAGCCTTGCAAGCTGACGGCTGGTATCTGAGACAGGACATCATTTGGAGCAAGCCGAACCCGATGCCAGAGAGCGTGACCGACCGATGCACCAAGGCGCATGAGTATATTTTTCTACTGAGTAAAAAGTCTAAGTATTATTATGATGCTGAGGCTGTGCGTGAGGAGTGTAGCGGGACTGGTCATGGGGGATCACCAAACAATAGAGGAAAACGGCAAGAAACACTTTCACAAAACAAGGGTGGAAATCTTGGGGATTGGGATGACGGAAAAGGCAGAAACAAGCGGAGCGTTTGGAATGTCAACACGCAACCATACTCTGGCGCACACTTCGCCACGTTCCCGCCCGACCTTATCAAACCTTGCATATTGGCAGGATGCCCAACAGGTGGCACAGTGCTTGATCCGTTTGGAGGCAGTGGCACGACCGGCATGGTGGCTCTTGAGCTTGGACGCAGTGCCGAGTTAATCGAGCTAAATCCCGACTATGTGGAAATCATCAAGGGACGCACACACGTAACACCAGGACTAGCATTATGATAATATTTGGAACAATAACAGGACTGGCATTCTTGCTGGTCATCGCACACACCATCCGCTTCATCAGTCGAAAGCATGACGAGCGCGACTGGATAGCAATGAAAAGCAAAACAGAAAGAAAAAACAAATGGATACAGAACTAAAAGAAAACATCTGCCACGGCGGCAAGATGCAAGGCTATGAGTTCACGCTCAACCTGCACGCAGCGGCAACGCATATCAGTTGCCCATATGGTGGCGAATACATCAAGTCAGCAGTCAAGAATGAGCTTGGACAAGTCATCTGGAATTGGCACAACAAACAAACAGAATCATGAGCATAATTAAAAAAACTACAACGAAGCAAGTGCAAGAAGTAATCGAGGCAACAGCCGAGGAGTTTGGCGTTGACCCGATCGACATCGTGCATCCTCACGGCAAGGCTGGCAGGGACATCAGCACAGCAAGATACGTGTGTGCGTTCTTACTGCGTGACCGGCTGGCAATGGATCGCATTGCGTCGCTACTTGGCAGGCGCAACAACCAATACGCATATGGCGCTATTGATCGGGTGTATTCAAGAAGTCAAGAGGATCACTCGTTTTTTGTTCGCGTGGATTCTCTGGCTGACCGCTTTGGCGGGCGCTGGAATTAGCACGCTGAAGCATCCCGATGGATGCCATCAATGTTGACTGGCCTTCGCTCTTGTTTTCGAGAGCGGAGGCAACAACCCAATCAACTGACTCAGCCGCCATGATCCTGTAGATTGTGGAGGCTTTATCTTGCCCAGTGCGAAGGATGCGGGCATTGGTTTGAGAGTATTGCTCCAGGCTGTAAGTGAGTGACATCCAGACGATTGTGGAGCAGGAGTCCTGTATTCCATCAATTCCGTGCGACAGGCTGGCAGGCTGTGCAATCCATACAGGTATCTTGCCAGCACGCCAGTCGCTCATGCGCTTCTCATCGAATGCCTCGGCCTCTGGGAACGCCTCAAGCAATGCTGACATTTCGCTCTTGTAACGTGTCAGCACCAGGACGGGCGAATGCTTCTTGATGATCTTGGCAAGGTGGGCGTGCTTGGTTGTGTGCAAGCCAACACTCTCACCGTCCTCATCGTAAACATTGCCAGCGGTAAATTGCTGGAGCTTGTTGACCAAGGTAGCAGCACTCTGCGCGTCCACGGTCTTATCGGCTATCTGGATGACTAGATTCTTTTCAAGTGCCTTGTATTGCTTCATAACCTTCGCTGGAAGCGTTACGTCAACGTCGATGATATTGCATGAAGGAATATCCAGATGCTCGGCAGATCGCCTCACAAGACAAATATCCGCAATGGCTGAATTGATCTCATCGTGGGCGTGTTTCTTGGGTGTGAAGTTATAGCCCATATAATCACTATCAAACCAGCGGTTCTTGTAATGGGTGATGAATTTGCCAAGCCTCGCGCCACCGTCCAGCACCTTGAGCTGGTAGAACAGATCAAGCAAGCCGTTGGGGCTGGGCGTGCCTGTCAGCCCGTGGACGCGCTTGAAGTGCTTGCGTGCCTTGATGACTGCCTTGGTGCGCTTGCTGTTGGCTTTGAGGCACGACAGCTCGTCAATCAGTAGCGTGTCCACCGGCATATTCGCGCCAACGTATTCATCGAGGAAACCTTTCTTGCTACCACGCCCGCTGACCAGCTCAAAGTTGATAAGATAAATGTCAGCACTGCCATCACGCCATGCCTGCTTGCCCTCCTCTGTGCGGAGGTTGGCAACGGTGAACGGTATCCCCCAGCGCACGACTTGATCGGGCCATGTGATCGAACACACGCGAAGCGGTGCGATGATCAGAACGCCCTTGAAGTCTCCGCGCTCTCTGAGTTGGCGGTAAGCTTCTAGTGTGCATGGTGTTTTGCCCAAGCCCATGCCTGCGAACAAGGCGGCGTGTGGCGTGTCGCGCAGATGCTCAACCATGCCCTGCTGGTATTCGAATGGCTTAAAGGTATTCATCAATAACAGCCTTTGCTTGGTTAAAATCCCAGACGACGTGAACATCGTGGCCGTGCTTGCGGATTATTCTTATCTCATTCTTTTGGAGTGCAGAGATGCGCCCTGTGGCACACTTGAACTCGACAAAGAACACGCCACCAGTGGGCGTGAGGAAGATGCGATCCGGCACGCCCGCACGTCCTGGCGATGTAAACTTGTATGCCAGCATTCCAACGCTCTTGGCGTAGAGGCAGGCGGCTCGTTCGATCTGGGATTCTGTCATATAAAAACGCCCCCGCCCCATTACAGGGCGAGAGCTTTAAGGGTGATTACAGACCGAATGTATCCTTAACGTCGGCAACTGTGATGTCTGCGTCGATGTCGTCGAAATCGGATTCGATGTTGACGTTCGACTTGGTGAACGGCGTGCCTTCTGAGACATATTGCACGGCCTCAAGTGATGCGACGATCCTAGGGCCAAATTGGCCGGTTAGCGGCCAGACATCAAGCACACAGTTGACCACATTTCCAGAAACTGGGAATTGATCATCTCCGGCGACTACAACTTGGCGCTGCTTGCCAACGGTGACGACTCGCTTCTTGTTGGCTGCGGTAAATACCAGCTTATCTTGGAAGCCGTCGTAGTCTTTTTCGTTTCCGTCAGAGACACACAGCTTGGAGATGTCTAGCTTTTTGCCGTCGAAGCTGTCAGCTTCTAGCTTGTCGACAATGGTTCTGAAGTTGGCAAGATCTTTCTTGCCCGCATCACTTTCTTTGTCCACTAGCAGACAGCAACTGAATTTCGCATCTCCCCCAAATTTGGCTACAGGCTCATCTAAGTTGGCGAATGCGATAGTGACGTTGTTTAGTTTTAGTTTCATGGTATATGATATAATTCTATAGTTTGTTTTGCCTCACTTGATTCGTGGTGGAGGCTGCTCCGTAGCACCTTTTGGTTGTAGAAAGTTGCAGGCTTTTATGCGCTTACCTGCTGGCGATGAAAATGACCAGGGAGAATGACCCCGACGCAATACCAAATTGTTTACTCAAGCACGTCAAACGCATCGGCTGGATCGTATGCCTCGCCGGCTACTAGCTTGGGCTTGCCCTCTGGCTGTGTCCACGCGCTAGCGTCGATGTCTGCCAGCTTGAGAGCTTGGGTGACTGTGATTGGCTTGCTGACTGTCGCTTGGTCAACTGATAGCCCAGCTCTTGCCATGATGGTGACAGGATCAACGTCTTTGCTCCACGTCTTATTGCCACGCCTGCCGTCTGCTATGCACACGCCGTTGATAGTCTCACCATCGTTGACACGGTGAAATAGTGCTTTCTCGATCTCAGCCAGCGTTGTCTTGATCTGCTTGCTGTGCGTGAACAAATAAGCCATCTTGTCGTCGCTAAGGCGCTTCATGTCGCCTGTAAGATCCTCAAACGACTCAAGCAAGCGCTCTGTGTATGCAGAGCAAAACGGCTTGCACGGACAGTATTGGCAGGCTTCGTCTGATGCGACAAGCTCATGGACGTATGGGTTGAGTGCTGCTTGTGCCTTCACGCCGATGGTTGACGCTATGGCTTCGGCTTGTGCCATGTCCAGCTCCCACGTCTTGGCCGTGTCGTGTTGCACGATGGTCATCTTGAATCGCTCTGTGTTGAATGTTGCCATGCCGTATGCGTAGATGAGAAGCTGGTAGTTGTTCTCTGCCTCGACTGGGATACGTCCTGTCTTAAGGTCGATGATGTGAACACAGTCATCAGTGCGGACGATATAGTCGGCATAGCCGTGCTCCTCGCGTGAATAGAATAATGGCACTTGATGCTCAATGAATACCTCTGCGTCTGGTGCTGTGCTTGCTTGGTGGCAATAGTTAACATAGAAGGCAACTTCCTCGCGTGGCTCGCTACCTGTCTTTAGTGCTTGCTCTGCGTTGTCGTGAAGCTCAGTGCCTAGGTTGGCTGCGTCCGAGCCTGTGTCTTCTGGTAGCAGGTCACCGAGTTTCTTTTGTAGCGTGTAACTGCCTGGACAGTTGCTCCATCTCTTGTATCCGCTTGGGCTAATTTTGGCGTGGTTCATATTCTTTTTTTCTATTGGTTGTGAGCGGTGCTAAAATTTATTGGTTATACATCTCATCAACATCTTTGCCGATTCCATTATCCCAAGCATTGTCTTTCATATCAATTTCAACATCAACTAATAGACGCTCTGCATCATACAACTTTTTCCACTCTTTTGTCATTGGATCATTCTGTATAATGTTACTAGCCTCGAAAAGCATGGATCGAGCCTCTTTTATATTGTTAGCTATTATCCTGTGATCTTTGATGGTAAGCTGTCTTAGTTTTCTGGTTGCTGTGTCGGTCATGCACACAAAATACTCTTTTTTCGGATCAAGTCAATTATTATTTGACTCAAAATGCAAATTAGTTTAATAATGACGCATCATGACTGATAAACAAAACTATAAATCGCATCTGTTGGAGGCTGTGCAGGTGCTGATTTTGATGGAAAACCAGCCAGACTATAAGATTGCACGGATGTGTGATGTAGCGCCTAGCACTATATTAAACATACGACACGGCAAGCATATTCCCTCTGTGGTTATAGCAGAGCGCATATATGAAACGCTTGGCGGGCAGTCTCTCGAAGACTTTGACTTACTAAATTAGATTGAACGATACAGACAATATACCAATGAATAAAACGAATACAGATACCATACGCGTTGGCATCCAGCGCAATATCACCGACCCAGACTGCATCGTTGAGTCAGTGCCGTTGATGGACGTGATGCACCAGATGCAGACAAGCAAGAACCTCCAGACGCTGACCGAGCAAATCCTGTCTGCCAAGGATAAGGATGAACGTAGCAGGCTGAAGCTCAAGCTTCCGGCGGTGATCATCTCAGCGGATACAACGTGCCGAAAGGTGTCACCAGATGACACGCGCACGGGGCTGATTCTGATGGACATAGACGGCGCTGACAATCCCGACTTAACGATGGCAGAGCTGACCAAGATGGTTGATGAGATGTGCAAGCAACACGCCCATGTGATCGGTTTCTGTCTGTCAGCGAGCTGGAAGGGGCTGAAGGTGCTGTGTGGCATACGTCCAGACGTTGAGACGCATCTGCGCTCATTCATGGCACTTGAGAAGCTGTTCCTTGACGCTGGCATTATTGTTGATCGCGCTTGCAAGGATCTCAAGCGGGTGAATTTCCTGTGCTATGATCCAATGGTGAAGATCACTATGATGGATAGGCTTGAGGCATGGGGCGGTGAGCATATCGAGCCGATGCCAGAGAAAAAGAAGCGCCAATACAAGGTGACCACCACTAGCACAGGCTCAACGCTGACCGCTGACGAGGAGGCAGAGCTTTGCTTGCAACACCTTAACCCAGACATGGAGTATGCTGACTGGTTGGCTGTTGGCATGGCCCTCAAGGATCACGGCTGTTCATGCGCCGTCTGGGAGGCATGGAGTAGAAGCGGCGAGTCATACAAGCACGGTGAGTGTGATCGCAAGTGGAACGGATTCAATGGATCCGGCGTTGGCTTTGGCACTATCGTAAAGATGGCAACCGATGCCAATGGTGGACGCAATCCGATATCGGCAGCAAAGAATCAACGCGAGCCTGTGCAAGTGGACGTGTCTAGTGACTTCGATGACGTTGAGCCTGCTGATGAGCCAACTGAGGTGAGCAATGATGAAATGCCCACGATTTCGCTTGAGAATACGTATTGCAAGGATGGCAGATTCTACATACTAGATTCAACAGGCGAGAGATATATTGGAATCAACGGTGAAGGATTGACTCGGCAGCTCCGTATGCTCGGATTGTCTCCAAAGGGGGCAGAGGGCGAGATGAGCGCCGTTGATAAGTTCAAGGCTATGTGGAGCTACATAACAGCGTTGATGCCTGTGGTGCTTTAGCTGGCCGTTCGATTGGCTATCGCCCGAACGAGACATCAAGCATGAAGTATCTTGTAACACGCAAGAACAGGCGTGTGGAAGCCAAGGAGGGTTGCTGGGATAACATTAGATCTATATTAGAGAAGCAATACGGAGATCGGCAGTTAAAGTATTTTTATTCATGGCTATACCGTGCCAGATACCAGCTCAATCATGAGAAATACAACGCCGGACACGCTCTGGTCATCTCAGGTGCTGTTGGCGGTGGTAAGTCGCTAGTGATTAACCAGGTCATCCAGCCAATGCTTGGCGGTGTAGCTGATGCAGAGAGGGCAATGTGTAAAGATAATCAATTTAACAGCGACCTCATTGGTGCAGAGCTGCTTCTTGTTGATGATGTCAAGTTGTCGCGCAAGATGGAGGATCGAAAGACATTCGGCACTAAGATCAAGGGGTTGACGGCATCATCTGGCAGCGTTAGCTGTCATCCTAAAGGTGTAGATGCGTTCACTCTAAGCCCGCTTTGGCGTTTAGTCATTGCAATCAACGATACAGAAGACGACCTGGGGGCAATGCCTCCTCTTGGCGAGGGTGAGGAGGATACCATCGGGGACAAGATCATCATGCTGAAGTGCCATAAGCATCAACTGCCGTTTGTTGGCGATGTAAACCAGTATGACAAGATCGAGGCCATGATTAAGGCTGAGATTGAGGCGTTTGCTTACTTTATCGACAATTACCAGATACCCGCAGACATCAAGCAGGGTGATAGTAGGTTTGGCTTTGATGAGTTCCACCATCCAGAGCTTCTTGATGTGCTTAACCAGAACAGCAACGAGAGGACGCTTCTCAGCGTGACCACGTCTGTGCTGTTCAACGATGAATATCGCATGGACATTGTGGCTGAAGCTGGCACAGGCAGACGCTATTGGCAAGGGAGCGCACAAGAGTGGAGCAACGCATTGCTGACAAGCAAAGACATTCCGCACAGGGTGAAAAGCACCATCGAGGGCGAGCTGGCGTTTGGAGATTCATCAGTCAAAGCAGGTCGCAAGATGGCTGTGATGGCTGAGATATCAGACGGAAGAGTTGTCAAGGGACGCACCAAGAAAGGTATCGTATGGACGATATGGGACGAGAAAATTATAGAAAACAATGAAGAATGCCCATTTTGATCGGTGTATGATGGCTAAAAAAAGGGTGTATGATGGCGATTTCATCATACACCCTTGTTAATCTTTCTTTACTAATGTGGTGCTGGTTGGTGTATGACGATGTAGGGTTGATGTATGATGAATCGCTCAATCATACACCAGCAAGCCATTGAAACATAAGGGTTACAGCAGATGGTGTATGTAGTGTATGATAAATATATAAGTTGTGTAGAGATAGATATATGTAGTATTATGACATGGCACACCACAGCAAACGTGATAAATACGTTGTGGTATTGGCACTCTAGCTGGGAGCAACTCAACCATCATACACCCTACACCACATGGCACGCATTACAAAAATAATCATAAATGATGAAGCGATTACACAAAATAAAAGTATTAGGTCACAAGATCAAAATTGAATACAAGACTTGGCCAGATGGACAATTCGGCTCATGCGATCCAGACAGCCGAACCATCAAGCTGTCGCACGCGTGCCTCGATGACGATGAGCTTCACTGGTCAACGCTAGTTCATGAGGTGATGCACATGATCTTTCATATGTCAGGCATCTCGTTTATGGAGAACAATAGCGAGGAGGCATACGTCAGGTGCATCGAGTCATTGGTGCTGCCGTGGATAGAAGAGAACCGACCACAATGAAAAAAGCCCCCCTACCCATCGCCAGAATGAAGGCAATGCCATATGGGGGGGTGCATCAAAAAAACTAAACATTTTTGCTAGATAATCAGTTTTTATATGATACAAACAACAAAACCATGAATAACGCAGGAGACATCGCAGAGCTAGCCTTTATACACCAGGCATATAAGCGCAATTATAAGGCTTTTATACCATATTCACATGATTGCAAAACTGACGTCATCATCAAGCGACCAGGAGAGCATCCTATCAGCGTGCAAATCAAGAAAGGCACACTGCAGAAAAACGCTCCACACCTTACGCAGTCATGGAAGGCACTCGTCGGCTCGGCTAAGTCATCAAACATACGACGCACGAAGTCACCACGCTTCACCAAATACGCACCCAACGCCTTCGACGTGCTGGCAATATACATCCAAGAGCAAGACCGATGGGTGTTGCACAAGCTGGCTGACATCGTTGGCAGATCGTCAATCAGATGGAACGCAAAGCATCCAAGTAACAACTGGGAGGTAATCGAAAACTATCACATCAAATCATGAACACACCAAACATTGACAACAAAGTAATATTTCACGACTGGAAGCCTCGTGAATTGCAAGCGCTAATACGAGCGACTGCCGTATTGCATTCTAAGCAACCCAAAAAAGACCCCCCTGCCCCATTGCTAAGATCAAAGGACATACCAAGGGGGGGTGACACAGCAAGGAGACGCAAGCCATGAAAGACTCGCAATGGGACGACTTTTGGAATGCTATGAACGAAGTAAACAAGCACAAAGCCAAGCACACACCGATAGCCGTGGGCGAGGGTGACATCGAGCTGGAGCGTGAGCTGGCAACGTCTCAGCAAGTGGGCGGTGATCACTACACTCGGCTAGCCATTCAGCCGGCGGAGTATAACCAGCGCAACGGCCTAGGGTTCTGCGAGGCGTGCGTGGTCAAGTATGTATCAAGGCACAAGCACAAGAACGGAAGGCAAGACATCGAGAAAGCTATACATTTTTTAAACTTATTACTGGAGATTGAATACAATGAGTAATAATGACATAACAGGAGACGAAATTAAGACCAAGCCAGCGACCGACGCATACAGGCAAGGTTATGATCGCATATTTAAGAGGGCATTGCCAGACGCTGCCACAGTCACGCGAACATATACCTACATAGGCTGTGCGAATGGCTGGCCTCGCGGAGAGTATCCAGAGGGCGACTGGCGCAGATTCAACGTCAACACTCGCGGAACCTACGAGGCATATTGCAACGATACAACGATGGAATACTACGATGTTTACTGTGATTAATTATAATTATGCCCCCATAAAGGAATCTTTTATAATCCAGCGTTATTTGT
>Ga0181380_1000863_pt1 | contig 13477 bp, 7 predicted proteins | sample 3SPOviralmetaG_FD_130116 | JGI IMG/M metagenome (GOLD analysis project Ga0181380, IMG submission 130116) | Marine viral communities from the oligotrophic San Pedro Time Series (SPOT) site, San Pedro Channel, CA, USA - 3 SPOT_SRF_2009-08-19 | ecosystem: Environmental > Aquatic > Marine > Strait... | reverse complement strand
TTTACTATACCACCTCTTGCATATTGTTTAGCTTTATACTTTTTAGTTTTAGTAGTTGTTCCTCTTGCCGCACTTCTCATTTCTTTACGGATATCAGGTGGTATTAAACCATAACCTGGGACATTAGTAATTAATATTTCTGGTATATTCTTTCTATATAGTATACCATCAATAAAGTCTTGAGGCAATGGACCTGCAAAAGTTTTTAATAATGATGTCAAATCTCCTGCGTTTCTATCATACTCATTATCAAACTTTGCGGCATAATCAAATGGACCATAACCACCCCACCTACGAACAGCTTCAAGTATTATTTTACCATCATCTTTAGGTAGTCCAGTTTCATAGTCTTTTAAATTTTCACCTTGACTTCTAATAGTATTACCAATATGAGCTACACCTGACATTAATAATACAGTTGGTAAAACTTTAGGTATAGATTGCATTGGACTATTAATTGCTTCAGTTGAAAATCTTTTAAGTATAGTATTATTAAATACTGTAGGATATCCTGCAAACTGAACTAGTAACTGTGCCGCAGGAGTAGAAAACCATAGTGGTCTATTAGCTTCCGCAGTACTTGGATTAAGAATAATTTCCTTAACAAATCTGTTAGCTCCTGAAGTATATCTTTCGTGATAAAAAGATTGTGACCTTGCCAACTCATTATCAAATACACCATCTTTAAGTGAGTTTTTATACCATGAAACTGCTTCATTAGCATCAATACCTAAATCACCTAACTGTTCAGTAAGATATTTTTTCTTGCTTTTACTTAAATTACCTTTAGAAAGTTTTTCTGCATTCTGTCTAATTAATCTTTTACCAGTTGTAAAGGATGCAAGTTGTACAGCTTTTGTCCATTGTGTAAGTAAATTAACTTTAAAAAATCCTTGTTGTAAAGTTTTAGCTACACTTCCATGTAGTCCTTCACCTGCAAGACCTTCAAGTCTTTCTTGTACTGCTTGCTCTAAAGCTAATCCAGTTTGATATAGTTCTCCCCAAGCTTCATCATCTATATCTTTTATACCTTTGACTCTTTGACGTAGTACACCTCGCTGAAAACCTTTAATACTTCTGTCAATAATACTACTACCTTCTTTAACTAATGCTGTTGCAATATCACCTAATACTCTAGGAGCATCTGATTTACCTGCTCTAGTTAAAAGCAAAAAAGGTTCTGTTACGCTTGACAATGTAGCAAAAGGAAGGTGAGCCATTTGTTGAGTTAATTTACCCCAATCTGCCGCATTTCTAGCCCAAGCAGTTCTTTTTAATACAGACTGTGAATCAGTTTCAATACCTGTTACACGTCTGTGCATATTTGTTAATCTAGTAGCAACATCTTGAGCTTCTGTCATGCCCATACCACTATCAGTTAATTCTTTTATAATTGGTTGAATTTGATTCGTATCAAACTCTACAATGTTTCTACCAAAGAATTTTTTTCGTTCAATAGTTCTAGCCGCATTAGTAAAATAATCTTCTAAAATTGTTTGTGTATCATTTTCTAAAACAAAAGCAATTTTATTATCATCAATATTTATAAATCGTCTAGCTTGTAAATAACCTGCTGAATCACTAACAATTTTATCTTTAGTCATCATTTTAATTTCAAAAGGTGTCCATCGTTGTTGTAACATATCTTCAACAATACGATTAGCTTTTAATTGTTTAGCTAATTCTTCATCACCACCTGCTTTTTTTAAAAAATCAACACCAAAAACTTTTTCATCTTTACCAACTGCATCTTCTAAAACACCTTTTATTTTTTCATTTTCTGCATTTCTAATAACTACTTCATCTAATTCATTTATAGGATTAGCATGTCCAGATTCAATTAAAATCTTTTCAAATTTTTCTCTATTTTCTTTTTTAGCCAAAGCTGTATAATTAAATAGTCTAGGTAAAAAACCGCCTTTGTTTACAGTACCACTTTTAAATAATCCTTCGTTATTTAAATCATCATATGTTTTGTCTAATAAATTTCTTAATCCTGATGTTCCATCAAACTTAATACCAGTTTTAGTAACTCTACCACCATAAGAAACTGCAAGGTCTTGAGTAACTGTTATGCCTCCATATTTTTTACCAATTAATTCTCTTATCCAAATTTTACCACCTATGGCTTGTGCTTTTGTAGATACAATATTTTCATCTCTTAATAAAATATTAATAGCATCTTGTTGGTCTATAGCAAGCCTAGCTCTAAATCCTACACGGTCTAACACGTTTAAAGATTTAGCTAATCCATATAAATATCCACCAGTTCGTGTTCCTACAGACGAACCATAAGAATCTTTTTTAACAACATTTTCACCTTTACTTGTTAAAGTAACATCATAGTCATATCTAAACTTACCAAGTAATTCTTTTAATAGAGGAGATTTATCAACGTGTGATAAAAAAGCTGTAGTTGGTTTACCTACACTACCTGCAATAAACCTGTGTAAAAAATCTTTAGTTTTAGCAGACTTTGTAGACTCTAAAGGTTCTACTAAAATATCATCAACTCTAGAATCTTCTAAAACTTCTTGTCTTGTTTTAGCATTTGCTACATCATTAATAACATCTTCGTTACTAAATTTAAATTCTAATTGTTGGTGTCCTTCTGGCATCTCATTAACAGGAACATTGTCAACAGAGTCATCTATTTTTTGTGCGGCTTTTTCTCCTGCTTCTTTAATAGCTTTATTATAAGTTAAAGCACGAGTACCTCCACCTAATATACCACCAAATCCTGCACCTAATAATGTAGAAGCTTGTATGCTTGTAAAATCTATATCGTCTTGAAGTCCTAAATCTATATCAATATCTTGTACAAAATAATTATGTAGACCACCCCAAGCCATTCCTTCAGCCGCACCAAACAAAGCACTTTCTTTTAATGCTTTAGTTTTTAGCTGTGATTTAGTAAGTTGTTTAACACCTTGTTGTGCCGCAGTACCTAAAGCGGCTCTAGCTGTTAGTGTTTGACCACCTGTAGGTATTGCAAACAAAGCTGTTACTATGTTTAATGGGTCAGCAACAACATCAACGCCTATATCAGCTATCATTTTAAAGCGTTCTTTCCAGTTACCTATCTCTGCTTTATTAAATTCATCTCTTAAATAAACATAATCTTGTTTTTGTTCTTCTGTCCATTTACCTGTTTGAAAAGAACGTGCAATAGCAGAGCTTAAACTATATTCAGAGTCTCTAAGATATTCAAAGATATCTTCATTACTACCAATACCATCTAAAAATCTAGAAGCTTTGTTAGCAAACTCTGGAGTTTCTTTAAGTTGAGTTAAAGTTTTTTTACCTGAACGAATAGGCTCTATATTAGATTGCTCTAAGTTAGGGTCAGTTATAAAAGTTTTATAACCTTCAGGTTTTTGAGAAGATGCTATATCAGATGTATAAAAGAAATCGGATTCTTTTTCTTCCTGTTGTTTTTTATCTTCTTCTATTTGTTGAAGATATAATTCTAATTGTGTAGGCATTAACTATTACTCGGTATAATATCTAAGAAATCTTCTGCTCTATTTTTTGTTTGACTATACCATGCAGAATCTTTCATTTCTGTTTTAGCTGTTTTGTAATCACCTAATTTAAAAGCCGCCCAAGCCTTTTTAAAATCTTTATACCAGCTTGTTCCTAATTGAAAGTTTAAAGATGCTAAGTAATCTTGAGGAATAGCTTTATGCCCTGCATTTATTAATGTTTGATTTTGTTCTTCAGCCGCCTTATAAGCTTTAGAAAAATCTTCTGCAAACCATTGGTCACGTATTTCTTGAGGAACTTCATCTCCTTCTTTATATTGATTTTGTTCATCACCTACTAATAAATGACCGACACCAACAGTTAATTTACCAAGAGAATCTCTATAAACTTTTGATACATTACCACCTTCATAATTACTAATTAAATTTCTAGAATTTTCAATTTGAAATTCCCTTACAAGTTCAATACGTGCTTCTTCTGGTAATTTAAAATAATCACCAACAGACATCCCTTTATTTTCTTGATAAAATTTTCTAAAGGTAGTACTATTAAGCATCATTTTTCTACCTTCATTAGACATTTGTAAGGCATCTGAAACTTTTTCACTTGCTATTTTATTTTCTCTTTGATTCCACCAACTAGCTATTTTACTAGGTATACGACCAATTTGTCTTCTAAACTCTGCGGCATCTTCTTTATTTTTATCACCTAATCTTTGATACTCACCCATTGGACCTATTGAATACTCACGTGGTTCACCTAAAAGTTCTTCAGTAGAATCAGGTGTAGAAGTTTCTTCAGTAGATTTTGTACTACCCATTTTTTCAGTTGCTAAATCTTCTAAGAAAGATTGCATATCTTGGTCAAAGTTTACATCTACTTCATCTTCTAAAGCCGCTAATCGAACATTTCTTTCTTGGTCTGAAGTAGAACTACGTAAAATACTATCAGCTTCATTTTTAATAGCTGTTTGTTTTTGTTCGGTAGTCATTTGAGTATATGAATTACCTAAATTTAATTCACCATTAGGTGCTACATTAATACCATCTCCTAAAACATTAGCTAGTCCTACACTATTATAAATAGCAGGTAATGTACCATAAGAGTTATAACTTTCATCTTCCCACTTTAAAAGACTAGAATCTCTAAAGCCTTCATTAATTGCTAACATAGCAGAGAATTGTATACGTGAAGAATCGTCAGACATAATTTCTTTAAACTCTGCAAAACTTTTTCTTCCTTTACCTTTCTTGCCTTCTGTATTTTGATATACAGCTTGTAAAAATTTTCTGTCTTCTTTTAATCTAAGACTTAAAGCTGTTACATCTAATACAAATGCTTCTTTTTGAGCAGGTTGACCTTCTAATTCTTTAATTAAATCTTCAACATTATCTCCATTAATACGAGTCATTGTTCCTTCTAACTCACTAGGATATCTTCCACTATCAATAAGCCTTACCATTTCTTTTATTGGTCCTGCTTGAAAGTCTCCTACGTTATTACGTAAGTTAGTATTAGCTTTACTTCTGCCCCTTTCTCTCCATCGTGTAGGAGATTTACTTGCTTCAGCTAATGCATTGTCAACAATATTATTAGTCATACCTTTTAAATTTAAAGCTTGATTAATATCTCGCATAGTTGGTCCAGCTAAATTTGCTTCAGTAGCAGGACTAAATATATCAAAGCCACCTTTAGATTTATACCTATCATTAAATAATCCTAAGACTCGTTTAAATCCTCCTACAAGATTACCTTGTGCCCTAGCTTCAGATAAAACTTTTTGATAATTTCTTTTTTCATATTGAGTTAAAGTATGAGAACTAAGACCCATACCTCTTTCAAATAAATCAATTCTTTCCATCTCTTTATCATCAGCATTAAAAAGATTTCTTAATTCAGTTTCAAAATTTTTATAATTATTATTTTCTAAATATTTTCTGGCATATTGTTTTGTTGCTATATCAACTGCGTTGTCATACGTACTAGACTTATATAAAGTGTCGTATTCATCAGCACTAGCCGCTTTTATTTTTTGATTTACAAAAGGTAATATTTTTTGTGCAAACGCATTGTAATCTTCACTATCTGCAAAAGAATTTACTCGTGAATCTAAATCACCGCCTTCATCTTTCCATTTGTTTCCAATAGTAGATACAATACTAGAAGTAACACCTATTTGTTTAGATTCATTTTCATTGTTTAGTATTTCAAACTTGTGTAAATCTTCAAGTTCTTTTGCACGTTTCTTATATTGGTTCTTCATAACGCCTTGACCCAACATTAATACAGCTAAAGCTTGTTGAATTCTTTCATTCTTTTTACTTCGTTTAGCGGCTTTACGTGCATCTTCGTCTTTCTTTTGTAATAAAGATGAGCCAAGTTCATCAATACTCATATTGGAATAATTATCTAATACCATCTTTAAACTCCTGTTTTACCTAATAAACTTGGTTGGTCTTGTAAGGCAGGTTTTTGTTTATCTAAAATACTTTGTCTTAGTTTTGCACTATCTAAAGTTTTTAATTGTTCTTTAATATCTCCACCAACAGATGCAGGATTTATTTTTTGCACTACAGCATCTTTAAATCCACCACCTTCTGGTATTTTATTACGTTGCTCTCTAACAGATTGTACATCAAAATCAGCACCTTCTTGGTCATCTTCTTCAATTTCTACTTCAGAGTCATCACGATTAAGTACAGGATTAATACCTGCTTTTTCTGCAATAGCTAATAACATATACATAGTAGGCTCTAAAAGACTTAACATCATATCAGGATTCCACTTACCTTTCTGAAAACCTGCTGTAAGTAATAAGTTAGCTATATCTGCAACTGGAGTCTTCTGAGACATTAGTGTTGCAACAGTAGTAAGGTTGTCTTCTTTTAAAAGGTCAAAGAATATTTTTTCTGTAGCTACTTTAACAGATGTTATTTCTGGCTGTCCTTCCCAAGGGTATGGGGTATCAGGACTGTTAGTTAATGATTGACCTGCTGTTGGTCCTTCAAATAAATGTTCTTCAGCTTCTTTAGCTATTGCGTTTGGATTAAGCATATCCTCTTCCTCCTAATTGTGCTCTAAGAAATGCTTCATAATCAAATCCATACCCACCTACATCTACTGGATTTATATTACCTTGAATACCTCTGTATGCTAAGTATTGTCCAGCAGGGTCTTGTTGTGGATTAAAGTCTGCAAAGTTTACAAACTGTGGTGTATCTTGACTACTAGAAAAATTCTGCTGTTCTAAAGAAGATTGTTGTATATCTGCTTGCCCTTTAAAGTAATCACTTTTTCTTTCAGCAAGAAAAGCTTCCTGTGCTTCTTGTGCTTCTTCTGCTTGGTTCATAATTTCACCAGCTTTACGAGTAGCTTCAATAGGTTTATAAGCACCATATTCTTTACTAGAAGTAATTCTTTCTTTAAATGAAATATCTTTATTCTTTAGTGTTGTAAAAATACTATCTTTACTTTCTTTAGCTACTTTTTTAGCTACAGCTTTACCGTCAACAATTTCAAATCCGTCACTAACATCTACTACTCCATCAGGAACAATACCAGAACTAACATCTCCACCTTTAACAGCACCTGAAGCAACATCACCATCTAAAGGAGTTTCTCCTGTTACAATTTCAGTTACCCAATTTTTAAGACCTGTACCAATGTCAGAACCTTTACTAAATACGTTACCTATTTTGTTAAGACCTCCTTCAATAGCACCTGATACAGTATTCCAAACACTACCAAATGCACCTTTTACAGCACCTCCTACAGCACTTGCCGCAGTTTTAATACCGTTAAAAATAGTTCCAAAAATACCAGAGCTTGGTCCTGCCAACCAACCTCCTATGGCACTACCTATTCCTGGTAGTATAAAAGATAAAGCAAGAGAACCTAGTGGTCCTAACTTACCAAAAGCTTTAGCAATTTTACCTAAACCTTTCTTTAGTTTCTTTCCTATCTTTTTAAATACGTTACCAATTTGTTTTGCTTTTTTTCTTAACCATCCCATTAGTCTAACCACCCATTTATTAAAGTTCCTATTGCCGACAAGTTACTACTCCAATTACTTTCTGAAGAAGCACCTGTGTCATTACCTAAAGCCGCAGTATATATTGAAGTCTTTCTAGTCTGTTCATTATCCCAACGTCTAAAGTTAAAGTCTGCTTCGTCACGTAATTCCTGCCATAAGAAGTTTTGAGCAGAGGCTGTAAGTCCAAATGCATTTTGTGCATTCTGCCTATTAACTTCATTCTGTGCCGCAGTATCTGCCGTGTTTGCCTGTCTACGCCATGCTACGTTTGATTGTGCTATAGCTGTTTCGTTCTTTGTATTAAATTCTTCTCTTGCAAAGTCTTGCTGTGCATTAAATTTACTTACGTCTGTTTTAAGTTGTGCTTCAAGTTTGTTAGCTTCTGCTTCGTTACCAACTCTTCGAGCTTCTGCAACATTCAAAGCTTGTTTATTAAACTGAGTCATTGCATTCATTTGCTGTGCATTAAACTGTTCATTAGCTTGTGATAAGTTAGCCATGTACTGGTCAGTTTGTGTTTGACTCTGTGCATTAAATTGACGAGCTACGTTTTCAGCAGATTGATTTGATAACAATCTTTGTTGTTCATTTTGTGCTTTCATCATATTAGCTTGTTGCTCGTTACTAAGATTAGCCATATCTCTAGTTAAAAAGTTTTTAGCATTTTCTACTTGAAGTCTTTCTTGTGTACTAAGGTTTGCTAAATCCATCTGTGCTAGTGCTGTAGCATTTTGCATAATAGATTGTTGTTCAGCATTCATGTTTTCAATAGATACAGTTTGCATAAACTTACTGTTAGCTAAAGTTGTTTGCTGTTCAGTACTAAAGTTAGCCATGTCCATACCAGCAGTAACTTGAGCATTAGTCATTGCGGCTTGTTGTTCATTACTTAACTCAGCAAGACCAAGCTCTTGAGCTAATCTAGCATTGTTCTGTGCCGCAGTCATCTTCTTGTTTAGGTTAGCTAACTCAATCTGATTCTGAGCAGTCATTGTTTCACTATCAGCCCTGTTCTTTTCTGTCAGGTTAGCTAGTGATACTTTTTCACTTGTACTTAGTTTAGCTAAGTCAGCCCTTTGTAGAAGCTCTTGTTCTTGAGAAAGTACTTGAACTGTTGTGTTCAGTTCTTGTAATCTCATTCTGTTGTCTTCAGTAAAGTTAGCCGCATCAGCCGAACTTCTTTCTGTTAACTCTGCTATTTCTATTTGTTGTTCATTATTAAGATTAGCTAAGTCCATCTGTTGAGCCATAGCCGCATTAGTTTTTCTAAAGTCTACTAAGTTTTGTAGGTTAGTTAAACGTGCTTGTTGCTCACTAGACATGTTAGCTCTAGACGTAGTGTTACGTTCAGAGAGTTCAGCTAATTCTACTTTAAGACTTGCATCAAGATTAACTTCTTCCATACGAGAGTTAAGCTCTGCTTGTCTAGTACTTCTTTGTACTACAGCAGTTAGCTCAGATAATCTAAATTGATTATCGGCTGTAAAGTTTGCAGTATCCGTAGCGGCTCTATCTGATAGTTCAGCTAGTTCAATCTGTTGCTCATTGGACATGTTAGCCAAGTCCATCTGCTGTGCAAACTGTGCATCAGTCTTACGGAAGTCTATAAGAGTTTGTAGATTTGTAAGACGTTCTGTTTGCTCTGCGGTCATTGTATCTTTTGCCGCCGCATTCATTTCTGATACACGTTGCATCTCAACTTGTAAAGCAGGAGAAAGGTTAGCCTTTTCCATATCCTGATTCAAGTCTGCTTGTCTCATTACTTTATTTACTTGAGCATTGTAAGACTGTAGTTTTGCTTGTTGCTCTGCGGACATGTTCTGTCCTTCTGCCGCATTAAGAGCTTGTAAGTTTGCTAAGTCCATCTGGGCATTAGTATTTAGTGTAGCTATTGCCGCTTGTTGTCTTTGTGCAGATTCTTGAGCCGCCATAGCTTGCTGGTTCTGAATGTTCTGCATTCTAACTTGTTGTCTGTTCTGTGCAGTTTGTTGTACAGCACTTTCATTAAAAGTACCTTGTTGTACTGCAATCTGCTGTGCCATCTGTGCAGTCTGAGATGCGTGGGTTTGACGATTAGCAAGATTCTGCATTCTAAGTTGCATGCTCTGCTGTGCTTGTTGCAAGTTAGCTTGTTGTTGATTTGATAAGTTTTGTTGTGCTCTAGTTTGGAGAGCCTGTGCGTTGCTCTGAGCCATTGGAAGAGCACTCTGGATGATTGCATTAAACAATGCATCTCTGCCCACTGTAGAGGCTGTCATGCCCCTAGAAGCCATCTGTTGGTTAATAGCATCGACAGCAGGTTTAGCCCATAGTGGGGTCTTACCTTCTTCCATTCCTGCAAGTAAACCTTCCATCTGTGTAGACACTAAAGCTTCTTGTGGTAATGCGGCAACTGCGGCAATAACCTCAACAGGCTCTGAATCTATCTTAGCTTCTACGCTTGCAGGGTCTTCAGCTACTGCGGCTGTAATAGGCTCTGGTACGTTACCAACAACTGCCATCATGTCTGCGGCGGCTACTGTACGTTCCTTACCTGTAACTGCTTGCATACTAGATGCTTGCATTGTAGGAACACCACCAATCTGTGCGGCATCTCCTTGAGGTGCTGTACCTGTAATAGCTTGTCGACCTTCTAAGTCTACTGAAGGTGCGTTACCTAGTTCATTAGCTATTCGTGTTGCGGCTTCGCCTACTTGTGCTTGACGTTGTGCCGCTTTTCTAAATGCAGGAACATCATCAATATCTGTATTATTTGCTTGAGGTGTATAGTCAGCCGCATAATACTCAGCTACTGCGGCTTTAACTTCTTCTGTTTCTTCAATAGGTTGTACTACACCTGCTTCACTTGTAGCGGCTGTACCTGTTTGTGCTGTACGTTCTCCTATTCTTTTAAACTCTGGTAAGTCTTCAACTTGAACACCACGTTCTTGTGCTAAGTCTTGTAAGCCTTTAAGTTCTTGTGGAGAAATAGTTGATAACTTTCTTTTTGTAGCTTTAGCATCACTAACTCCTTCTTGACGTACTATTTTACCTGTTGCAGGGTCAAAGGTTGCATCATCACTTAACTTACCTTGAATAAGGTTAGCTATTGAACCTTTTTCAATATCAACTGTAGCAGATTTATCACCTGTAACTCTAGTAACCTCACCTTCAGTAACTTGTGCTGTTGTAACAGGCTCATCCATTTTTGCGGCTGTTACATCTGGAGCATCAGTAATTTTTTCAGCAGTCATTGTAGTAGCTGTTACGTCTTCAGTATCTCCTGCTGTTCTAGCGTAACCTGTTGAAACTTTTTCTTTACTTGTATCAGCAACACCAGAAGCCTGACCACCATATCCAGTTTGTTGCATTCTAAAAGATTCTGAAGATGCATCAAGTTCTGTGGCTTCTTTGTCTATTTTATTTGCATCTGGAATAGTAGGAATATTAGTAGGCATAAAACCTTGAGCTATGGCTTCTGCTGATTGTCCAGTACGTTGTGTACGGTCTGTTCTATTAGGGTCTACTCGTCCTTCACCTTCTGTTGTAGTAGGAGTTCCACCACCACTATCATTATCACCACCACCAGTTTTTGTCCAACCTTGTCCAGGAACAAATATCCAGCCATCAGCTATGGCTTCTTGAGCAGATGAATAACCTCTTATAGACCACCATGTAGTAACATTTCCTTGTTCATTAGTACTTGTATTGTCACCATTTTGCTCATTACTATCTACATTATCTGAAATATTTAAATCAGTACCATTATAATCTGTGTAGTATGGTTCATCGTCCATACTTAAATCAGGTTCTAGCGTTGGTGTTGGTGTAGGAGTTGGTGTTGGTGTTGGTGTAGGTGTTGGTGTATTACCATATCCATAACCATATCCAGTAGGTGTTGGTGTAGGAGTTGGTATTACTGGTTCTGAATCAGACCGAGGTCTTGAGCCACCAGTATAACCATAACCACCAATAGCATACTTAGCACGTTTAGCCTTTAAATGCTTTAAAACACTTTTGTTATTTCTTTTGTTTCTTTTTTTACTCATCTATATATTCCTTTCTGTATTTTTCAGGATAATCTATTTTAAGTTTAGGTAGTTCTGTGTATTCGTGTAACTGTCCTAACTCTTTCATTTCTTTTAATTTGTTTAAATAGTTATCCATCCATTCATAATTTTTTCCAGACTCTGATTCTTGTTGTACAATTCCATCAACTCTTTCATCATAAATATAAGTTATTGGATTTTCATCAGTTGAATAAAAATTTAATCTACCTTCTAATGCTTCATGCTTTAAACGTAACATTTGCAAAGTGTCTTCTCCAATAACTACATCTTCATCGAATTTAAACTTTGCGGCTTTCTTGCTCATCCAAGTAACACGACAATTTATCTCGTCACGTTCACTATACTTACGGTTCTCTGAATAAAATTTTCTGTGTAAGTTTTGATAGTACATTGATTTTTCGTGACTTAAACCTACATTACTAGTAAAGTCTGTATAGTAATCTAAGTTTAAAAGCTCATCATAATCTACTGTAAATGGATTTAACCAAACTACTTCATCGTCTACAATACGTAATGATATTTGATTTATAAGGCATACTGCATCTGGTGGTTCTTTTAAAGTTGATAAGTGTTTGTAAAACCATACACCATGTTCAGTTAAAAAGTCATCACCGTCTATAGGTACACAGTAATCGTTATCGGAAGCAAGAAAGATATCAAGTACTGAGTTCTTACCCTTTGCTGGAGTACCATTACTTTCTGTAATATAATACTCTAAGTTTTCAGATTCGCAATACTCTTTAGCTTCTTTAACGTATTCTTCGTTTAAGCTATTGATTACTATTACTGTATCTTTTTTATATATGCCACTAAATTCTTTATCGTTGTGACGTTTTAATGATTCTAAATTACTTGAGGTTAAAATATAAAATTTCATGAAAATAATTATAAACTACTTTGTTGTTACTCTATAGTTATTTTACTTGACTTCAAACAGTTTGTCAAGCTTTTCTCCAATTTTATCCATTCTATCCATAAGTCTTTCCATATCATCTTTTAATTCTACTTTTGTTACGTACTCTTTTGCCATCTCTTCACGAGTTTTGTTTAAGAGTATATCAATTCTTTTGGCTTCCGAGCTATTGCCACGAATGCCATAAAGTACTGGAGCTAACACCAGTGTTATAAATATGTTCCAAAATAAATATGGTGTTAGTTCCATAAGATTACCAAGGTACTCCCCAGCCCGTAGGTGGTGTTTTACTCTTTGTAATCTGAGCCGCTACTTTAGTTTCTACACGCGTAACCTCATCAGAGCCTAGTGTTGCTTTTACCCAAGCAACTACATTAGCTTCTGTAAGACTAGCATAAGCTACATAACCGTCAGCACTTGCATCTGGAGTATAAGACTCCATTCCTGATACTGTGCCTGTATGCGTTACTGCTGAGTCTCCAGAGCCTACTACTTCTGAATCTGTACATTGCCATGCGGCGTGTACTACCCCTTTGTCAGAGTCGTTATTGTACTCTGTGTTTGTTATTGACCATGTTACTGCCATTTTTTTTCTCCTAGTTTTAAGTTTGGGATTATTCCCAGTTTGTTAAATTGTTAAATTGTTAAAAAGATTGACCACCGAAAAATTGTAACGATAGCGAAGTCGTATTTCCTGATGTATTAGTAACTCTAGCAACACCATTTGAAGGAAAAGTAACCGTAAAACTTCCTGAACCTGTGTCTGTAGACACTACATTTGCGACTCCATCGGTTCCTCTCCCAGCTACAAACAACAAACTTTGCGTTCTTGCTCCTGCATTTGCTTTAACGGTGTTCGCAACAATCAACATTCCTTGATAGCCTCCACCGCCAGTGTTTAAGGTCAGGTCTATGTATTCATTATGAGCAACTGTACTATCGTTAGATTCTAACATCAGACCATAAGTACCAAACGGAACCATTAAATCAGCATTT
>Ga0181380_1000862_pt1 | contig 13482 bp, 12 predicted proteins | sample 3SPOviralmetaG_FD_130116 | JGI IMG/M metagenome (GOLD analysis project Ga0181380, IMG submission 130116) | Marine viral communities from the oligotrophic San Pedro Time Series (SPOT) site, San Pedro Channel, CA, USA - 3 SPOT_SRF_2009-08-19 | ecosystem: Environmental > Aquatic > Marine > Strait... | reverse complement strand
CTATTGTCAATTTCAACACCGCGCCACTTCAAGAACATTTTAAATTCTCTATCAAACGTAGAACAGATAAGACGCTGTAGTCTCATGCAGTATTCATTAAAACGTTTTTCCTGGATCATTGCTGTTCCAACACGACCGTCATTGTATGAACTTGGGCTGTCTTCAAATCCAGTTGGCAAGTAACTGCTAGGAATACGCAAGCCACGGAACAATTTGTTAGTAAAGAATTTTAAGTCATCAATCTCACCAAGGTTTGTGCCGCCTGGTAGTGTATCAACTTTACTACCTCTGCCTTCCGCTGTTTGTGGGAAGAAGTAATCTTCGTTTGTACTAAGTGGATTGTATGTTGTATCCATGATGTTAGTGCCGCCGCCAGTTTTACTTGGGATACGGCGCTGGTGAATTTCGTTTTTAACACGCTCAACAAAGCTCATAGCCATATGACTAGGCATGTTACCTACATCAATATAGAATACTCTGCGCTCTGGAGCACGTTGAATACGGTAGATAATAATAGCATCTTCAAGCAGTTCTTTTTGCTTGTATACTTTAAACACCTGTTCCAGTATACTGTTACCAAAGGGCCAGTTAGGATCCAGTCCTTCTGTTAGACTAGCATGTACAATATGCTCTGCTTCAATTGCTTTTTCATTAAGAGCTCTATCAAAACGACCTTGCGCACTGCTTCCGCCGCTGCCATCATATTGTGTACTAGGCTGAATATAGCCTCTGTTTTTATATAGATCACCTTGATTTGTATGGTCACTGTATGTGCTTGCTGTGACTGATAGATTTTCAAAGTTAGGATTAATATCTTTGATAATGTATTGCTCTGGCTTTTTGCCTTCACTTTCATTAACAATAATCTTTGTAACTTTGCTCATTTCACTCCAGTATAACTGGAATGTTTCTGGATCACGAATGAATACCTGATCTCCGTACTTTAGTGTATTACGGAAAATTTTAAACAATCGCATGTCAAGATCATTTAGATTGTTCCAGTTAATGAGCTGCTTTTTAATAATATCAATTTCACTCTCAGTTGGTGTTTCGTGAAAGTGAATATCAAAGCCTGTGCCGTTCTCACTGTTTGTTTGTGTACAAAACTCAGCAAGAATATCCAGTGCAGCATTAATCTCACTGTCAATATCCATGGTCTCATATTGACCATAGCGTTCAGTACGGTTAGGATGTCCACTATAGACCTCAGGCAAATGACTTGCATAGTGACTGTACTTTGTACCGTCGGCTCCGCCTCTGCTTGTATTTGTTAAAGGACTAGCGTCCTTGACTAATGTGAAGTGCTTTTTCCAGCTCATAACTTATTATACTACCTTATTGTGTATTTACCTAATTGTTTAGCACTAGTCAATCTGTTTAATTGCTCTCTCAAGTGTATCGGTTTGATCAGTTAATGCTTTATATACTTTAACCAAAATATCCACAGTCATATCAAATCCTGATTGCTCAGATTGTTCGTTTGCTGGCATTATTCTATTAATTTCATCCAGTCTTGCTTGTGCTGCTTCCACTTCTTGTGCAAGTTGTTCTTGGCGCTGTGCTTCCATTTCTTCTGCTTGTTTTTTATTAAATGATCCAGTGGCACCACTGCTTTCATCCATCATACTAGCATTGTATTGTGCAAATTTTTGATCTGCTGTGTTTATACTAGCTCTAGATTGTATATCAGCTAACTGAGCTTGTAACTGGTTTCGCTCTGTGGCATAGCCCTTCATCTTTTCAGGATCCATCATATCCATACCGCCAGGTGCTGCAGGATTTTTACCTGCAATAGTATCTGATGCTGTTTGGATTGCAAGGCCCAGTGCTTTAATTGGCAGCGTAACTGCTTCTATCATTACTTTGCCACCGCCACTGTCTAAAAACTCTGTAAAGATTTTACTTACATTGACTTGTGCATTTTGAAATTCTGTTGCAACATCTGTCATAGCATTGGTTGCTGCACTAGCACTGCCTTGCAGTGACTCCATGTCTGTTTTAATATTTGTAAATGCTTGAGTATTTGCTTTAATGCTTGCTTCGGTCAATTGGTTAAACTGTCCAACATATGCTTCGACCATGGCATTTCCTGTTCCAAAGATACTCATGCTTGCCATGTCAGCTGCCTTTTCTCGGTCTTGGGCAATTAGGTCTGCATTTGCTTCTGCTCGCTCATATACACCACTAAGTTGCTGTCCGACATCAACACCTTCTCTGACATTTTTTACAGCGTCCATGATAAATCCGCCCATGTGGCCAGCACCTTCAACTGCCATAAGAGATTCTGCACTGAACGCATCACCTGTAAGTGCTGCTTCTTTAATAGCACCACTAAGATGCGGAAACTGTTTGAGCAGTGCTTCCATTTCTGTACGCTGCCCAGTACTCATTTTTGCAATAGTTGCTTGGAATGCAGCGTCTTGTCTCACTGCTTTTTGCTTTGCTTTTTCTGCTTCTATGCTTTCGCCGTTGAGCGCACTCATCATTTTTTGTTGTTTAGCAAGTCTTGCTGTGCCTGCTGCAACATCTGCTGCACTTGTTCCAAATGTTCCCATGCGCTGGTTACTCATAGCAAGTGTTTCCATGTATTCTGCAGTTCTAATTCCCATGTCTTCAAAACTAAAGCCCATGCGTAAAAACTGATCACCTTGACTGGCAATAAGTTGTGCATTGGCTTTGCCAAATTCTTTAGCACCTGCGCTTGTTGTACCGCCAAATACAGCCAGGGATTTGCCTGCTTTACCTACAACGCCGCTAAGTTGCTCAATGGTTAAACCAGCACCATGTGCTGCTCGTCTTGTTGCAATTAAATCACCGCCAAAAAGAGCACCACTTGCTTGTAATTTGTTAAACTCTGCAGTAGTTTTACTCATTGCACCAACAAAAATACCAGTTAGTGCCGCGGCTGCGCCAATACCTGCTTTTGCTACACCTCCAAGTACTTCGCCGATTCCTCCAAATGCACCTGATATTCCACCAACCGCTGCTTGTGCTAGTTGCGCAGTTTGGTTAACAAGACCTGTGGTCATTCCATAAGGATCATTACTGTTAAGAGTACTGCCCAGACTGGTCATACTAGCACCAAAACTATTCATATATTTTTTTGCACTTTGGGAAGCTCTTCCTAATCCACTGACACCAAATTTGGCATCGTCGGCTTCAATTCCTAGTCCTTTTACACTTTGTCCAGATTGCTTTATACTTTGTGATGCAGCATTTGCACTGCTTGCTAGTAATTGTTGGTACTCAGGACTGTTAGCGTTGCCCGCACTGCTCATTACTGCAAGAATACGAGCCAGTGTCTCTTCTTGCGCAGCATTATTAAGGGTAATTTGTTGTCCCCCTAGATCACCTGTTACAGCCATGTTGTTCTTTTCTCACTAGTTATATGCGTATATAAATACTAATACGCTTACAGTATTTATATGGAGAAAAAACCATGGTCGATGTACCAGAGAACTTTTCAATGACACCCGAACAAATTATGCAGATGCAGCAAAAACCTGAAAATCCACTTGCAAAATATCTAAGACAGCCAGCGATTTATCTAAAGTTGCCCAGCGAAGGCAAGTACTGGGAACAAGGTGCACTGGAGATGCCACTGAATGGAGAACTACCAGTGTTGCCCATGAGCACCAGAGACGAGATTGTATTAAACACTCCGGATGCACTAATGAATGGACAGGGCGTGGTTGATGTTATTGAAAGTTGTGTTCCAAATATAAAAAATGCTTGGAAAATGCCACTTACAGATGTTGACAGTGTACTTATAGCAATTAGAGTTGCTAGTTATGGTGAATCCATGGAGTATAACAGCGTATGTCCAAGTTGCAGTAACAGCGATACCTACGAAATAGATCTTAGACAGTTTTTAGACATGAGTGCAGATATTAGTGGTTATCTCACGCCTTTTGAATACAAGGGCATGCAAGTACATCTTAAGCCCATAGACTACAGTGTAATCAATATACAAAACCTAGATCAATTTGAACAACAGCGTATGATAGTTACACTCAACAATGATAACATTAGTGAAGAAGAAAAACAAGCAAGATACTATGAAATTTTCCGTAATATGACACGCTACACTATTAAGAATGTTAGTGGGTCAATTGACCGCATTGTTACACCAGACGGACAAACAGTGACAGACATAGAACACATTGAAGACTTTTTGGAAAACAGCGAAAGACAGTTCTTCAGTGCCATGAAATCTAAAATGGAAGATGCCAACAAGGGAATACCTCCCAAGAATGTAAACAATACCTGCAGTGAATGCAAGCATGAATATGAAAGTCCATTTACCTTCGACCAAGCAAATTTTTTCGCATTCGCCTCTTAACTATGACAAATGACCAAATTGTTCAGATGTTAGAAGATTATGACAAAGAGGTTAAGAGGCTAAAAAAGTTTATTGCAAGTTTATGTTGGTATATGAGAGGCATGAGTTATGCTGAACTCATGAGTATGAGTCTTAACGACATAGCATTATTCAATGAAGTTCTAGAAGGCAATGTCGAACTTAGTAAAAAAGCCAAACAACTAATACTTTAAGGGAATGAGCTAAAGCTCATTCGTTCATTTCACTTCGTTTCATTCACTTTTTTTTACTAGCGAAGCGACGATTATCTTACAGAACCGGAGCTCATACTTCACCCGTTTCCGGATGAAGTACTGAATGAATATCTTACTAGTCCATCACTCACTGTTATAAGAAGATTGTATTACTACACGGAGGCGGAAACCCGCTGACCCCCTACTTCAGCCTTCACTGAATAGTCTCGGAACCTAGCACACATCATAACAGCAATGTGTGTTCAGTTGCGGTTGCTTTTTCTCAGAGCCGCTATCTTTTGTGCCTAAAGTTGGTTTTACTTGTGTCAACGACGGTTTAATGCGCAGACCGTAAACGCTAAATTATTAGTATTATGACACTATGTTAGCCATTTAATTGTTTGTTGTTGAGAATACCTTTACCGTGTACTCTCACTCTAATGTGCCCATTGTAGTATTCGTCGGATTCTAATACTTTGTAATTGAATTGTTCTCTCGCTTCAACGTAACTTAGTTCACTTTTGCTAGTGCAATAGAACAGTATTTCGCGTTTGAAACTTTGTGTGCCTAGTTTTTCAACATCTTCGTTGAGTTCATCTGATGAGCCATAATATTCGCGCCAGTCACTTTCTACAGTGCTACGCCTTTTGTTTTTTCTGCCTTTGAGAGGTGGTTTAGTTCTTTTGAATTGTGCCAGTTTTTTGCCAATGTATTTTCTATTGTTAGTTGTGTTTGTAATCAAGTATACAAAGCCCACAGTACCTTCTGGTAGTTCTTCTACAATTTCGTCATTATAATACCAAAGTTCCATGTGCTTTGTATATATGCAAGATTACATATTGTTCTTCTTTTCCTGAATCTCAGCGCGGCGTGCCTTGCTAAGTTTGCCAATTTCGCCCAGTGCTTTGCGAGCGCGAGTTGCTGCGGCTTTAACGCCTTTTTCTTCAAATGCAGCATGCTCTTTCAAGTATGCTTCATATTGTTCTACGATCTGTTCGTGTGACATAGTATGTCTCCTTAGTTTGTTTCATATCCAACTGCATAGTTTTCATCTACAACGCTTGCTCTGCATTTTAGACTACATTCTACCCAAGTGTCATTTTTCATTCCTGTAAAAAACTTTTCCCATAACTCGTGATTTAACACTTGTTCTATAGTTAGTCCATTTTTTACGTTCAGTATATGTCTATATTTTTCAAAAAAACTATCTTCATATTTAATAGTCTTATTTTCAAAACTCATGCTTTGATAAGGAAAACTTGTCCAACTACATGGATGAACTGTGCCTTCAGCATTTATATACATGCCTCGATTGCCTACTAGACAAAGAGGTAGAATTCCATTTACTTCTCTTGTATTATAGTACTTTTCTTTGTTAGTTGTCAAATATTGATTCGTATTTTGTGTGCGATTAGTTAAAAGTTGTGTGTTTCTTTCGTATCTGTCTGTTTTACTAATAAATTCTTGACGAGGTTCAAGCAAATCTTCACCATATGCACCGTCATATTTACTACTAAATTTTGTACTTTTAGTCCATTGTACTGCATCGCAGCCGTTGGTCTTTGCAAGTTCTACAATTTTTTGTGTATGATCTTGATTAAAGTTAAAATAGATTGCTGCCCAGTTTACAAAAGCGGTGCTCTGATGGCCCATGATGTGCATACCCTGCATAATACTTTTAAAGTTACTGTTTACTCTGTACAGATCATTGCTTATTTGATCGTATCCATCAACGCTAAAGTTTACAGTATCATACTCGTTGCTAATTCTAGCAAATTCAGTCCACCAACGTTCTGTTTTGTAACTTCCGTTAGTAATAGTATATACATGACAGTTTGGTTTTACAGTTTTTATATATTCTACAATTTGTAAGTAGTCTTTACAGTAAATTGGATCACCAACATCTCCACACATAGTAAAACGTTGCACAAACTCACTAATAAAGTCAGGTGTAAAAGTACGTTTAAATTCTTCCAAACTAATTTCTTTGTTTAGCCAAGGCGTGTCTGGCATCTCTGTTCTAGGACATCTAGGACATCTTAGACTACATTTGCTGCTTGGCTCAATGTGCCAATGATAAAATTGCCATCCGTATTTGTTAATCATATAATGTGACTTCTTTCAAATAAGGGGTTTCCAGCATTAGATTAACTAGGCTTGCTACTTTGCAAGCATGCATTTTAGTTGTATCTATGTGTTTTATCATGGGAGTATCTACAGGACCAGGGCTAATCATATGTACATTGCACTGTGTATTGGATTGTGCAATTGTACGAAAAGTCGCTAGTAGATCCTGTTTGTTGTCACGATATTCCCAGGGCTCTGAGTCCAGATCTTTTTCCAATCGTGGATAATCTGTTATATAACTCCCTATGTTTATAATAGTACGATTGGTATTTTTCCAATGCGCATGCACTTGTTTAAGAAGTTCACTTTGACTAGTTTGATAATAGGCATTGTTTATGAACACAGTACAATCTTGGCGTAGTATATCCTTCATAATTTTCCAGGGTTCTGCTAGATCCCAGCCCGTGCTAGTGCTATATCCAAATATTTCATGCGCACTGAACACTTCAGCGCATGCTTTGCCTATACCACTGGTGTGTCCTGTAATTGCTATTTTAGTCATGCATGTCCTGTAATTCATCCAAGTAACTAAGATCACCAACTGCATTTACATTTTTTAGGTGTTTCATAATTGCAATTAACAATGTTAATTCTTCTTCTGAGCGTGTTTGCGGCCAGCCTAGATCCACGCTTAACTTGTGTAGTTCCAATCTTCTACGCATACGTTCATTTAGTGTAAGTGAGGGATTCATACGATTTACCCAACTAAAGCCCAGGGCAACATCTCGTAAACTTGCTGGAAGTGAACTAAAACGTTCTTCAAATTTTGGATCAAGCACTATATCAATTTCCGTGTCATTAATTTTTTGTGACTTGAAAAACATACCAGTGTATCCCCAGCGAACCATCATAATACTACCTGCATCAGCGTACTTCTTGTATCTGTGTAAAAATTCCAAGTTCATTTCGTGATCTTCCTGTGTTTCGTTTGGATAACCCACAAACATCAGTGCAATAGTTTTGATTCCATACTTGGAACTTTGTTCAAAATGAAAATCAATATCCTCATTATGATAGTATTTTCCCATACTTGTGCGAACACTGGGACTAAAACTTTCGAATCCAACTATTGCTATATCCATGCCTCCTTGGGCATACCAATACCAATCTTCTTCAGTTTGTTGTGCTCTTGGACGGCAAATAAATTGTCCTAGGTATTTAATGTCTTTGTATTTCTCATCTTGTCTAAGCTCTGCTAGGCCTCGATTGATAGCACGCCATTTTCTCAAGTCGCCATTGATAAGACTGTCTGTGAATTGAAAAATCTTTGCTCCCTGATCAGCATTGTGTTTTATCTCAGCAACAATATTTTCTGGCGAACGCATTTTAAATTTAGGCCAAAGATCTGGCACGTTACAAAAACTGCATCTACGCACACACCCACGACTAGCAGTAATATACACGCCTGGCATATTTGAAGGAAAATAATCTGTAGGAGGAATTAGACTATAATCGTTCATTGGTAAATCATCAAGTTCCATTATTTGTTTTGGTGGTGTAACTCCATTTATTCCTGGATAACTTGTGTCACCTGTTAGTAGTGCATGCAAACTTTCTTCACTGTCGCCTTGTATAAAGTATGTGCAAAGTTTTTGTTCAAGTGCATGATCTGCAAAACTCTGTTTAACACCAATCTCGTTTTTAAGGTCTCTGTTAAGCTCTGACGAAATCCCAGACCCTCCTACTACTACGTCACCAGTGTAATTGCTTCTGTGTTTTAGGGCTTGTAGAAATTCGTCAGCGGCCACAACACTGAATCGACTAAACACACTTATGCCTATCCAAGTTGGATTATTGCTGAGTATGTCTGCAATAAAGATATCTAAATGTTCGTTAAGAGCGTTTCTTGCCTCCTGGTCAAGTGCGTCGCTCTTGCCTCGCCAGTATTTTTCTAGTTTTTGTATTATTGTATAATTTAAATTTTTAAACAAATACAATGTAAAATCTTTTATAACTGGATCAAGTCCTGCTTTTTTGATAACAGGTGCTAGTGCGCCAGCGGCTGCTGGTGGCCGTTCTAGCTCTACAGATGGCAGTGTTACAAATACAAATTTATTCATTTAACAAATTCTCAAACTCATACACTAGCTCTGGATACATTGCGTAACTTCCTGCAAATTTCCAAACACGATCAGGATCTAAGTCTAAATTTTCAATAGTTGCATATTCCATGCGTTTGTTTTTATACCATGTCCAAAAATCGCCATGCCATGAAAACACAACGGATCCTGGAAAGGATATAACATAGGGACTTTTAATTTCAGTGGGCCAATTATGTTCAGCGCGAAAGTATTCAGGATAGTACACACAATCAGTTATAAACCAAGATTCGGCTAGTATCCCGTCTATCCATATGCGTACAAGTTTAAAGTTTTTATCAGCAACAATATCGCCCGTGCTATTACAAACTGTGTCTCTTCCTGTTTTGTTTTTCCAAACAAGATTGAATCCATTGGATTCAGTGCAGTCAAACTCTATCTTACAGATTCCATTACTTAACACAAATTCTTGATTGCAAACAGTTATAAGCGGAGGACTAGTTCTGTCATGTGTTTCTACTTCAAATTCAATTTCAAATTTCATACTAGTTCTACATCAGTATCATAACTGGTAAATCCATTTTCTTTGATAACTTTTAGCACATTGTTCACACGCCCTATAAGTTCGTCTTTGTGACTTACTAGCCATACACTTTTGTTACGCTCTCTGCTCATACGCTTTAGTACACCCATGGCGTTTTCTACACCTGCACTGTCCATGCCACTGTCTACTAGTTCATCAATAAACAACAAGTTGATTGGTTGATACAGGCTTTCCCAAACATCACGGAACGCCCAACTTAATGAAAGTATAAGTCTGTTACGTTCACCTCTGCTCAAGTTGTCAAAGTCCAAGTCTCTGCCCAGTTCTTGTATTTCTACTGTTAGATCATTTTGGAACACCACTGTGTGTGGTAGTCCAACTGCGCCCAGGTATCCTTCTAGTCTTGTATTTAAGTATGCAAGGTTCTGATCAATAATACGCTTGCGGATAAAACTGTCTTTGTTAGTAAGAAGTTTAAGCAAGAACTCCTGATGATTCTGCACACGGGTAAGTTCGTTGATTGTATCCCAGGTAACTTCCTGCACTGCAGTAGTTTCCATGTCTGCTATTTGATCGGTGTAAGGGTCACTTTCATCTTGCTTACTTTGTAGTTGTGATTCCAGTGTGGATAGGCTTGAACGATGGTTGTGTGCATCATTGGCGCTATCATAGAAAGTTCGTGGTTTGCTTGGGACTGTTTCTTGCTTAGTTTTGAGCTCTGTAATTGCTGTTTGTAACTCGCTAAGGAAATTATTTGCTTCGTCATGTTCCTTCTCCGCTTTTTCAATCTCTTGTTTGTGGCTGTCCAAATGTTCTATGCTTTGATTGCAACTATGACACACTCCATCTTGCCATCCTACTAGAGCTTTGTTTGCTTTTTTAACATCGCGCTCTGCTCTGCCTTCCTGTGCCTGCAGTGCTGCAACATCCTTTTGTAATTGCACTTGTGCATTGTTTAGCGTGTTCCAGTCTGCAAGTTCAGTGTGCGCTCTAAGTTCAGCATCAATGTCAACATGACTTAGATCATTGATTGCTGTTTTAAAGTTTGCAATGTCCTGATCTTTTTTCTCTTGCCACATACGCTGTCTGCGTTTGAGTGCATCAACTTGTTCTACAATCTTGCCGTTAGCATCTTCAACTGCTTTGATACGGAACTCTTCCTCTTGGATTTTGTTCTTAGTTACACGCACCATCTCTTTGAGATTCTCTGCTTTTTCACTGAGAATAGTAATACCCAACAACTGTTCAATGATAGCACGTTGATCGTTGGTGCGCATACTCAAAAACGGCTCACTGTAGGTATTCAGTGCAAGCACATGTTTGAACATGTCATGACTCATACCCAACAGTTCTTCGATAGCCTTTTGTGTTTCTCTGCTATCGCCCTGTGCGTTGTCGTCTGTTTCTTGTTCGCTGTTGTTGATGTAGAACTTTAGCACATTGGGCTTACGACCACGTTCGATGCGATAACTCAGTCCATCTTTTTCAAATTCGACGGTTACTAGCATATTTTTGCTGTTAGTCTTGTTAATCAAGTTATCTTTGCGAATGTTTGTGAGTGCATTGCCATATAGTGCATAACTTAGCGCATTGATGATAGTGGTCTTACCAGTACCGTTTCTGCTGCCAGCATCGCCTCCGCCTGTGTCCAAGTTTTCACCTAGCACTAGTGTAAGGTCATTGCGGTTAAAGTCTATGGCCTGTGTGGTATTACCCACGCTCATAAAGTTTTTTACTGTAAGTGTATCTAATTTGAACATGTGTTTATTATACTATAAAGTTACTGTCGATGCAAGCACAAAGATATGCAGTGTAGCCCATTATCGTGAAACAAACTGTGTCTCCACGGAACTGGTATTGGATTTATACCATGTTGATTATACATGGCATGTAGTTCATCGTTATCAGATGCAACAAAAACATTTTGTGTATCAAGTGGTAAAACATTTACATCAAAAAATGTTTCATCTGCATAGCCTACTAGATGTGTGAGATATTTTTCAACAAAGTGTGTAAACTCTGTGTTATTGGTCTCGCCGGGCAGCCACCATTTGCCATTTACCTGACTTTTAAAACTTTTCCATTCTACAAGTGTATTTTGGTAATTTACTTTAGGAAGTTCGATTAAATTTGTAACACCTAGTAGATCACAATCAACAAGTTCTCGAATGCCTATTACAGTGTTTTTGTTTAAGAATTTAAAGCATCCATCAGTGTGTCCTGCTTTTAAATTAATATCTACCCAAGTTCTGTCTAAAACAATATGTTGTTTATAAACATCAGTGAAATTAAAATATTCGTGACTGTCAACATAAACATGTGAGTCAGTGAGTATTATGTTACAGCCATCTGGAATTTGCAAACCAACATCATATTCAATACTTTCAGCAAATTCTTTTAATTCTTCAGCAATGTAGTCAGTTTTTGGAGTGTAATTGTTTGTGCAATAATCTTGGAATGTAGGCCAGTCTGGACCACTGAGCTCATTCCATTTTTGTCTACTGTAAGGTGGATTGTTTTTCTTTGCAACTGTAGCATCATCAACAATCAGAGGATATAGATCAAAGTACTTTTCTGGTTGTACAGTGTCAAGAATATACTCGTCATATTCATATTCGTTGAAACGATACAGTGTATCACCAAAAACATGCATGCTGTTGCGCACTGCCAGTGGAGCATAATCTAGTTGTGATTGTTCAAATCTTTTGTATGGATGATCAACTTGTAAAACACGAACACCATGATCATTAAAAATTTTCATAATGCTTTCTATATCTTCTTGTGTTTCGTGTGCAATGCGTTTTAGAGGCTCTCTAATGTTATCATTGCTTATTGAATCAAAATACTCAGGCATGAACCAACGTCCAATTAGCACACTTTGCAATGTGTCTACATCACTATTTTGAAATACTTTCATTAAAGATTCCTGTAGATATCCAACATTAGGTTAGTATCGTACTGTTGACTATCAATCTGTTGTAGTTGACTAGTAACAATAGTATCTACACTTTCAAAGTTGATCTCACCTGAAATTTGCATGTCCATGTCCTCAACTTTTACAGGGATCAAACTCATTTCACGCAGTTGATACTCCTCCATAAAAGTTTCTTTGATAAAGTTTGCTTCTTCATAACTGATGTCCACATCCAAGTTAACACGAGCATAGGTCTTTGGACCCAAGTATTTTTCAGGGCCTTCCAGTAGTTGACTTATTTTCAGTGTGCGATATCGGGGTTGATCGGGCCAGGCAATAAACTGTCTTGTGCCGTCCCAGTCTAGTATCATCAGTCCACGATCATCATCGCCAGCATCGCTGTAGTTGTGAGGAAATGCATTGCCTGTGTATACAACATTGCCTCGTTCCTGTCGCTTGTGAAAATGTCCTGTAAACACAGTACCACAACGACCAAAGTCATTGCTGCTTAGTTCACCGTGATCTGGCATTTGTACCATAGCGTTCATATAAAAGTGAGGAAGTTCAAAATGTCCAATTACATAGTCAGCAGTTATTTTCTGCATTTGTTTGTGTTCATCACCTACTAACCACGGGATAAATGCTACACCATCTATAGTAGTAATTTCATTGTGTAATTGTATGTTCTCAAATTTGTTTATAAATGCAATACTGTTGAAGTCGCGTTTATCTCTGTAGTATTCATCGTGATTGCCAGGTATAAAGTGTATAACATCAAACGCTGTGTTTAACAGTTCCAATGCTTGCAAACTATAGTTTAGTGTAGCAACATTGATACTGGCACGTTGATGATGCCAGTCGCCCATAAAGATACAAGTGTCAGCACCCTGCGCTTTGGCTTCACTACAAAACCAAGTTACGAAATCGAGACAGTCGCGGTTAAACGTTTGGCTATTACTCTTGTTGCCAAAGTGAATATCCGTGAATACGGCGGCCCGTTTGAACAAACTCATACTAGTATTATAGCACCTTATGTGTTATTGTCAAGGATTAAAATAGTCTTTTTGTGTGCCTTCTCGGTAAAGGTCCAGTGTTATACAATGCAATCCCCCATCCCAAAAATACCTATGTCTCCATGGCACATACACTGCTTCTACTTTGTGTTTCTTAAAAAATGCATTTACCTGTTCGTTGTTAGGATTACTAACACAACAATGATTAGCATCGAGCATAAGAACGTTAACGTCAAATACTGTCTCCTCTACATATCCAACCCAGTCACTTAACCAAGTTTCAACAAAGTG
>Ga0181380_1000859_pt1 | contig 13510 bp, 13 predicted proteins | sample 3SPOviralmetaG_FD_130116 | JGI IMG/M metagenome (GOLD analysis project Ga0181380, IMG submission 130116) | Marine viral communities from the oligotrophic San Pedro Time Series (SPOT) site, San Pedro Channel, CA, USA - 3 SPOT_SRF_2009-08-19 | ecosystem: Environmental > Aquatic > Marine > Strait... | reverse complement strand
CTACAGTAGAGCGGCGCACGGGCGACCTGCGCCCATCGTTCGTATCAGCCAGCCCCAGCGAGTGCCGGGTGGTTCTAGGAACCGAAACCACTTACCGGGGAGGCGCATCGGGATGGGACCACATGGACCTGACGCCTGACGGGTTTGGTACGTATCGTAGGTTCGTACCGGGAGTTAGCCAGACGTTCGTCATGGGCAGCCTGGCACCGACAACTAGCTGCGGATTCCCGCTCACCCTTAGAGACATCGTCCCTACCAGCCGAGGTGTGGCGCTACAGACCGCCTCCACCAGCCTGGTCATGGATGAGACCCTAGGAACGATCAACCTGGGAATGTCGCTGACTCCTGGCGCCCCTGAGCTGAGTATTAGTGCTCTTGGAGCAACCATCAGCTACGCAGGGCATATCGTCCAGCTGGGCGCAGAAGGCGTGACTATCAGTAGTCCTCAGATGATCACGCTGGCAGGTAACGCCACCATTGTAGGATCCTTGACGGCTAATGCTATCACGGCCACTGGAATTCAGGCGGCGTTCGGATCATTCTCAGATTTGTCTATAGGAGGTTCCCGCCCCATGACCTCAGGACCTGGCACTGCGGATGTAGCCGTGCTAGCTGCGATTGCGTCGGCAGTGGCTGCTGGGTCTGGTACCGGCGTGGGTGAGGGAACCACAACGGCCGCCTCCACTTTTGTAGAGGGCGGCACGGCTCTAGGGTCCAACTCTGGGCTCAACATGGGCTCTTTTGGCAGCCTGGCCGTAGGCGCAGGGGCTGGGTTCCTTCTAGGAAGGCCAGCGGCCGGCGGCGGAGAGACCGGATCAGGTCCTCCAGGTCCGGTAGGTCCTCCAGGTCCTAGCGGCACCAACGGAACCAACGGGGATGGGTTTACCGGGGGGAGCTACGACAGTGGGACCGGCGCAGTAACTTTTACCAGCGATGACGGTCTCGGATTCTCCACAGGCGATCTTCGCGGCGCAGATGGGGCGGACGGTGCGGATGCTTTGGCCCTTGCAGATAACGATCAGACACTCACAGGAAGTCGGACGATTGACGACGGAAACAACGGATACTCGTTCTTCGTGGACCTAGAAAGTGACGGTAAGCAGTCCCAGTTCCTGATGAATCCCACTGTCCCGAGTGTCCTGGCACAAGCCAACGACGGGGCAGGAAACATCAGCGCCTGCGCGGTAGGATCGTCTAATATTAATCTGCAGTTCACCGGTACAGCGGATCTACGGGTCAACAATGACGCGGGCGAAGTAGGTAAAGTGCTTACCTCCAACGGGTCCGGCTCGGCCCCTACGTGGGAGGCCACCAGTAATGTCATGTTCGCCGCAGGGGACCTAACCTCTCAGACTGTCCCCACCAGCAATACCGTGCTAGAGGTTAACAGCCCCTCAATTAACACCGCAGGGATCACTTGGGCAGCAAACCACCAGTTTACTGCCCCAGCCTCTCTCGCAGGAAAGTACATCAGTTTCTCGGCCGCCGTAGACGCACGGCAGACCGCAGGTAATAACCGGGTCGAGCTTAGCCTGACGCTTCAGAAGTTTAATGGCTTAACCTGGGATGATATAGGTTCGATCTCGAACTACGCTCAGCGGTCTACCTCTCACGACCGAGGAGGCATCGTCATGCCGGAAACCTTCGACCTCGATGGTGCTCTGTCCGGAGGCGAGCAGTATCGTTGGGTCATTAGTCACGTCGGCACCAGCATGACCGTAGAGACCCAGGCCCATTCCAGATACACCATCAAGGCGTATTCGTAGCGTTTATGTCTCCGTTCGTCTGCACTGCAGTATCCTGTCAATGTAGGGCGTACGTCGCAATGCGCATCGTATACTAAACTATAGACCTGTATATTAGAATTACATGAGCAGCTTCAGTCCTACGTTCTTCGTCTCATCTAACTCCCCCGGGGCACCCGACGTAGTAAATCTAGGGACAGGTGCGGGAACTGCTTACCAAGTAACTAACCTAGGCAAATACCCTGTATACGTCAAAGCTAACGGTGGCCCTGCGGCATTGATTCTTGCCCAATCCGAAGGAACCGTAGCTGCCCAAGGTAATGTCGAAGTAACCACACTATCGTTCTACGTCGCCTCTAGTCGGGTTCGGTACCAATCACTGTCTGCTGGAGCTAGTCCGGCGGGTAAAGTTACGTGTAAGATCGAGTTGACGCGTCAGGCAGCTAACTGGACCCCGGCCGAGCTGGGTGAATCTCTGGTCCTGTGGCTTGATGCGTCGGACGCTAGCTCAGTTATCCTTAACGGATCTAAGGTAGTTCAGTGGTCGGACAAGAGCGGGCAAGGGAATAATGCTGTGCAGGCCGCGGCTTCTCTCCAACCTACATATAGTCTCGAAGGGTTGAACGGTAAAAACATTATTACCTTTGACGGCGTGAGCGACGGGTTCCAGCTAGACTCCCCCGTCGCACTCCCTCGGGACATGGTGTCCGTTAGTCAAGGGCGAGGCTATCTGTACGCAGCAGACAACCCCGTCGACCGCCTGCTCTACCTAGTAGATGGTACTACGATCTTCTGGAATGATCAAGGCCCCCAAGGGCGGACGATCGCCGGCCGTAACGCCACCGATACGTTTATCGAGCACTACTCCCTGGACTCTTCAGGAGCAGTCGAGATCTTCATTGATGGTACGTCCAAATTCACTAAGGCGAACGCGACCTGGGCCAACGGTAATGCGTTCAACCGCATCGGGCTCAAGTACACTGGGACCACGGGGCAACCGACTTGGGACGGGACTATGGCAGAAATTGTGGGGACCAATGAAGTGCTATCGAGCACTAAGCGGCAAAAGCTGGAAGGTTACCTGGCCCACAGGTGGGGCCTCGCGGCAAATCTCCCGAGCAGTCACCCTTACAAGGACGCACCCCCTACAGCCTAAATAGAAGTACATGGTAAACTATCTAGTATTTGACTCTTTGAGTGAAGCTGTTTCGGCCGAGGCTCAGATCTCGCAGGAAATGGGGTACCCTAAAGTAGGTGTGAATGCCGCCACAGGGCAGCCCAGCCCTTCGGCACAAACTACGGACTACTGGGCAACCCCCGAGCAGATTTTAGATGGTCGGTGGGTACTGCCTAGTCCTGACGGTACAGGCACTGCTTCGCAGATTGAGTGGTGGGGTGAAGCAACGCCCTAGGTTCTAGATCAAAGTGGTGTACTGCGTCGGCTACACTAATTATGACATCTACCACGGCCTTCAATACACTAATCTAGAAAATACCCTCGGCGCCTACAATGAGTCAATTTAGTCCTACTTTCTTTGTGTCCTCAAATGATCCTGCCTCCCCTGACGTAGTAGATCTGGGCGCAGGTGCAGGCACGGCCTACGAGGTGGCTAACTGCGGTAAGTATCCCGTGTATGTGGCTGTAGTCAGCGCCGGAGGGGCTACCTCCCCCGTCACTATCCTGCCTAGGTCTGAGGGTACTGTTACCGCCGACAGTAACGCAGTCATGACCGGGCTAGAGTTCCACATCCCCTCAGCTCGAGTCAGGTATGCCGCACTGTCGCCAGGCGCTTCGCCGCCTCATAAGGCTGTCTGTAAGATAGAAATTACGAAGCACTCCTGATAATTATGGAACCTCTCTTCATCAAAAAGCCCTCCTCTCACGTTAAGGAAGCGTCTTATCGCCTCGGTCACGACGCCGAAACCTGGGACCAGGATATCGTAGCGAAGCTTCATGAGGAGCATGCATACCTTCCTGACTATAACGTCAAGGTTGCCCTGAACCACAAGGACGCAGAATCAGGAGCTGCGACCGGCCAGATCACCCTGGACAACAAGGTTCGGATTCCAGTGGTTGTCCAGGACTTCAAATTGCAACCCATGGACCTGATGTACCATGATGAGCAGCTGATGCCTCTCAGTAAGTCGGCCGTGGCTCGGGTCATGCATGATGGGTCTTTCGGAAAAACCATCAAGCCTCAGTCCTCTGGCGTTGACATGGGCCTGTTCGCGGCTACCCGTGCCCCGCACTACGGCAAGTACGCATACGCCAGCTCCCTAGAGTACACCCCGCAGAACCTGGCTGACGCCATCTCCTCGGCCTATTCCGAAAACGAGCTTCGTTACGACCTGGCGGATAGCCGTTACCTTCGTGAGGGTATCATGGAGTTCGCCAAGGAGGCCTCGATGGAGAAGGTCGCCTCGGAGGCCACCCCCCAGGTCACGATCAAGCTTCTGAAGGAAGCACACCTCGCCGACGTTAAGTCTGGTGGGGTCCTAACCACCGAAGGTGAGGGCGTCATGTTCAAGGTAGCCAGCACTAGTGGCCAGCTCCTGAACCGCTCCCTGTTCGTCGGCACTGAAGGCGGCTACGCGTTCGGCGAGTCCGCCCCCGGCGTTGAGGCTAACGTTAAGCTGGCCAGCTCCGAGCCCTCAGGCTACGGGGTATTCTTTGCCAGCCTCGGTGAGAAGAACGTCTGCACCGAGCCCCTGAACATCCAGTACAAGACCGCTGAGTACGTAGCAGCCAACACGGCTATGGGCGAGAACGTCCGTATCTACCAGGACTCGAACTTCAGCGGATTCCGTAAGATCGCTAACTGCCTCTATCTTTCTGATGCATGGAGCTTCGCTCCTCTCAAGGAGCGGGTGCAGTTCAGCAACGCATCTGACATGAACAAGCTTGCCGCCCTGGGCGCAGACTTCGAGGTCCGTCGAGTCGGTAACTTCTACCGCCTTGAGGGTAACCTTCAAGACGTCCCGGCACTGGCTAAGCTCGCGAACACGATGATTGACCGCCACGAGCTTCAGAACGGCTTCACCGCATACTGCTCCCCGGAGCAGTTCGACGAGGTCTGCGCTCAGGCTGACAAAGCCATCGCCGCAAAGATCAAGACCTACCGTGTTGATCCCGAGACCGAGAACGTCTACGAGCTCCCGAAGCTCGCATCGGCGGATAAGGTGGCGCTCATCCGCAGCGCAGGGATCCTCACCGAAGAGGTCGTAAAACAAGCAGGTGTCACGCCGGAAGCCGCTGAGGCTACGGTCGACTCGATTCTTGGTCTTAACTTCTTGAGCCAAGAAAACATCCACAAGATGGTTCTCTCCATTGACGACCTTGAGGCCGCCCGCGGCGTGCTCTCTCGTGTCCTGCTTGCGGGCCGGCTAGGGCTCGATATTGATGTGAGTACTGTTCGGACAGCTATGTTTGCGCTAGATGCGGTCGTCGGTGACCTGAGGAGACTCAGGCAGACCCATCTCGCTAAGTGAGCAAAAAAAGAAAGACTGTATTTGCGAAACCCCAGCTCTGTCAAGAGTTCGGCATCACCGAAAGGACGCTGAACTATCTGACTGAATTGGAGCTTATTGCGCCTGACTGGACATACAGGCACGGTCTGCCTATCGTCGAATTGACTGAGGCGGACCGGCTGACGCTGTCGTGCGCAGGTAACGCGGTATATAACAACCTCCGCGGGCGTCTCCCGTTCCAGAGGTTCCTGTACCTGCGCTTTATTCAGATGCCTTTGGAGTATATCCAGTTTGAGCTGTCTGAGAAGAACCTGCTGGATGCGTCCCGAGTGACCCCCACCATGCTCAAGAACCGCTACGATGAGTTCATGTCTCGCGTTCCTGAGGGCTTGCATGATTGTGTCGAGGAGAGCCGACCTCCGAAGAACAAAGAAGAGAAGGCACTGTTCGACAAACTCCTGGATGTATGCGAGATTCGAATTGCGTATGAGCACCCAGAATGGGACGACGCGTTTTCGTTCATGAACAACCGGAGCGTCAAGATTATCGTAGATGCTGCCTTGACTACCACAGGTAGCTACCGAGATATCTCTGCCTTCCTGCATGAGGCCCTAGAAGTCAATTTCACGCCCGAGGGGCTACTCTTCTATCAACAGCTCTTCCACGATATGGAGATGATGCGCGAGAGCGATATGAAGATGTATTTTAAAGGCATTAGCCCTCTACATCAGCAAGAGCTGCAGCTGGCACATGGGACAGACCTGTCGGTGTACAAACTCCAGTCAGGTCTGCATACGGATATTCAGGCCGAAGAGGTGCTGGAGATTGCCATTAATCAGGTGTGCCAAAAGGTCATCGAGCTTACAGCCGACGTCAGTATGGCCGACTCCGAGGAGACCTACAAGGCCATCCGTACGTTCAATATCCTAATGGACCGTCACACCAAGGTGATTGAAGTAGCCGGAAGTCAGCGAGGAAGCAACGTACCTGATTTCTTCAAGACACTGTCTTTGGCACACAACGATATCGAGCACGGTAAGATTATGGACATCGACCCTAACGCAGACTTTGACGAATCAAAAGTAGAGAAGAATGAGAACGTCTGATTTCCTTAAGGTGGGTCAACCCTCCAGAGCGTATCAACAGTTGAGGGATCTGCAGCTTCTTCGGGACGAGATTCGTGACGATGATCCCGGGGTAGCCCTAGAACAGTGGCTGACTTTTAACGAGCAGATGGAGCGTGTTGCTCAGCAAGGTATGGAGTCGGCCGGGCCTATGACTGCTGAGCAGGAGGACCTACTAGCCTCAGGCAAAGCAGGTACCGTCAATCTAACGGACATGGTGTCCAACATGCTTACAGTCGATACGCATCCCTTCAGCTTCAAAGGCAGGGAGTATCTTAGAGGAATTTATGACTACTACCCGAAGTACAGTGAAGGGTGTAAGAATATCATTCTAATCGCGTCTCGCCAGGTAGAGAAGTCCACTACGCAGTCTGCCAAATCTATTGCGCTGGGACTCGCTAACCGGGCGTACAAAACGCTATACATTGCACCGACGTTTGACCAGGTGCAGATCTTCTCACAGCAAAGGTTTAAGCCTATGTGTGAAGATAGTGGTCAGTTAGTAGGATCTTTCGTGAACCCCGCGCGGGGTGTTTGGCAGGTAAAGGCAAAGCAGTTCCAAAACGGTTCGTTCTTCAACTTCCGTAGTTGTTACTTGACAGCCGACAATGCTCGAGGAATCTCAGCTAATCACCTATTGATTGATGAGATTCAAGATATTGCGCCGGACGCTATTCCTGTTCTTGAGCAGTGTCAGGCACACTCCGACGACGCTCTTAAGTATCGGACGTATGCGGGTACGCCTAAAAGTAGCGCTAATATCATCTCTCTTAGATGGGACAACTCGTGTAAGTTTGAGTGGCTTACTAAGTGCTCTGCCTGCAACTTCTGGAACATGGCCGACGAGAGCATCATTCAGGACGACAAGTATGCCTGCGCAAAATGTGGGAACGAGATCGTACCTCACAAGGATGGCATGTGGGTTCCCGAGAAGCCTAGCATGTTGCACAAGCGTTGGGGCTTTCGTCTTACACAGTTGATGGTGCCCTTCAAACAGCACAAGCATATTATTGAGGACAGGGACAACCCAAACGTGTCCCGGGCTAAGTACCTTAACGAGACATTGGGTCTACCCTACGATGAGGGCGAGAACGGAATCACGGACATCATTCTGGAGAAGGCCTGTAAGGACTACACGATGATGCAGCCGGAAGATATTGCTAAGAACTATGCTCAGCGAGGGCTGAGGGTGTACGCCGGAGTTGACTATGGTACAGGTGAGGGAGCCAACCCGTCATTTACGGTGCTCACCATCGGGGCCATGCAACGCAATGGGATCTTCAAAGTCCTGTACATGCGTAAGTTCAAGGGCCGAGAGACTGAGTCAATTGTCGAACTAGACCAGATTGACCGACTGTGTCGTCGAGCCGGTGTTTGCTGGCTGGGGGCCGACTGGGGTCACGGGGCTCACCAGAACGCCCGCCTGGAAAGGGAGAGGGGCTGGCACAGGACTCACGGAAAAAACGTTATTATGGAGTTCAAGTACGTGCGCCAAAAGAAAGAAATGGCTTGGACGGGGAAGTACTACCATGCGGACCGTAATCAGACCATGGGTCGCTGTATCGACGCCATCAGAGACTGCGACAGACCGGACAAAGGTATCATATTCTTTCGATACGACCAGTTTGGTGAGTTTAAGAATGATTTGACCACTATCTATATGGAGTACAACACCAAGACAGGAACGGTATCGTACCAGCATCAACTGCCTGACGATGCCTTTCACTCTATCAACTATGCCTACATGGCGGCCCGTCAAGGGTCCGGAATGGGTATGCCAGTTGGCCTTCCGGGCACATAGCCCCTCGCAAGGAATATACTAATAATGGATGGCCATCCCTTGGGCGAAGAGCCCACCTACCGGTATATTACATGAACGCGTTTGAGACACAGATTCTGGCAAACCGTCTTGCCCAGGGCTACGTAATGGGTAGCTCTGACCTGAACGAGCAGATTGCCAAGCATGCGGAAGAGAATGACCTTAGCCGCGTGCAGATTCAAGGCCTTGTATCAGCCGTGAATCACGCTACAAACGATATCCTGCGTAAAACCGCATCGGACAAGACGTACACCTTTGACCTTGGAAACCTTGAGTCCGTGCTCGAAATCCTGGAAGGCCGCCAAAGCGAGGGTGCTCCCCTGGCCAAGGTGGCTTCCGCCGTTCGTGACCTGAACCCGGACACTGGGGTCGGTGCGAACCTCTCAGCCTGGGCCGCTAACGGCTCCCCCGAGGAGCAGGATCGCCGCCTCCGCACGGCCTGCGACACGCTTCAGAAGATCGCCGCTACCTGCGGGGCTCACCAAAAGAAGGTTTCTTCCAAGAAAGTTGGGCAGATGAAAAAGCTCGCCGAGGACATCGCCTCTCTGACCCAGACGGTTAAGGAGTACATGATCAACGGCCGCTACCCCTACGAGGACATTAAGAAGTGCGCACACGCCGTCGACCTGGACAACGACAAGGTTGTTGACCTGGTATTCGAGAAGGTCGCTTCTGAGCTCGAGAAGCTTGGTCACCCCTTTACAGGGGTTCTGGCTAGCGACAAGGAGCTCACGGCAGAGACATTTAAGCGCTCAGGGGGCACTATCCCCGAGCCCGAGGTTACTGTTGTGAACGGCGCCTCCCCCATTGCCAAAGAAGTCAAGGCTATCGGCTCTCGCGTTAACACCACCTATCAGCTCGAGAGAACCTTTAACGAGTTGGATAGCCTGGCGTCTACCGCCCTAATCGCAGAAAAATCTCTGAAGGATAACACAGCAGTGAGCGAGTATCTCTGCCACGATCTTGATAGCGTATACCGGGCCTGTCAAATTATGTGTGCGCAGGAGGCTCCCGCCGCCAAGCAGATCAAGGAGGCTACCAGTAAGCTTAAATCTGCCGTAAAAGCCTTCGCGCCGAGTGCGCTAGCCACAGGCGCTACCGCGGCAACCGTAGGGGCGGCCAACGTAGCCGCAGGCGAGCTTCGCCGGCAGACCGGAGGCGGAGTCAGGCAGCCCAAAACAAATAACCCCACTCAGACCGTCTGATATGAACCTATACGAAACATTCAAGGACTCTCTGGTAGGGGAGCTTACCCAGGTCGAGCAGAAAGAGCTCGCTAAATTTGCTTCCGCCCTGGCCTCCGCTCGAGGAACGGATCAGCAGGACGTGCTGATCAAGGAGGCCATGGGTGGGGTGGTCGACCCTGAGGATTTCGTCAAGGTGGCGCACCTAATGGCTATCGTGCAGGGGCACGAGAAGACCGCTAAGATGAGCACGTCTGAGAAAATTACGGCAGGTACGGCTATCGCCACCGCGCTTGCAGGTATTGCGCCTCTGGCGATTCAGGCTGTAGGGGCCATGCGGGGACGTAGGGCTCACAATGCAGCTATCCAGCACGCTATGCAGCAGCATCCTATGCTCGCAGAGCCGGCGAATGCCATGCAGACCCGCCAGAACTTCCAGGTCCTGCGCTCGTTCGCGCCCGACGTAGCAGGCAGTAAGCCTGTTGCCGCTAACGCTCTGGTGCGTATGCATCGTATGGGTCCAGCCGCCGCTGACATCAACATGGTCAAAGAGCTCGCCACGACTCAGAAGGAGATTTCTAGCCGACGAGGACCTGACACGGGTGCAAACCTGCGCGGTGCCGCTCAAGGGCTCGGCGAGGTAGGCTCGGCGTACGCCAAGATTCAAGATGGCCGAGCCAAGGCCCTAGAAGATAGTACAAAGCAGATGCTAGAGGCCTCTCGGGACATGAACGCTCAGATTCAGGCCTCTGTTGCTGCTGAGCGGGAGCAACGGTACCGAGCGGATGTTAAGCAAGCGCTTCAGCCCGCTAAGGGCACGACGGGTCCGGTTAACGTCATTAAGGAGCTTCCGAAGGCGGAGCGCTACGCAAAGACCATGCAGCGTCTGCGTGACCTTAAGTAAAGCTGATGGGCTTCGAGAAGATCATCGACCTCGGTGGCTGCACCGATGGCTGGGGCCCGGAGTACGTATCTGTACACTCCCAGACCCTTACCAAGGTGGCTTCCGCGTGCTACACGCCGGACAACCTGGTCGAGACTATGGAGAAGCTGCGCCCCCGTCCTGAGGGCCGCTACATTCTCCTGAACGCCCTGGGTGCTCACGAGTACTGGGGTGTGAACCGTAACGGTGATGCCTTCCCTGAGTGGAGCCTGAAGGGGGACCCGCCCCCGAAGGAAGTCCTCGACATCATCAAGCACAAGATCAAGCCCAAGCTCCCCATGTTTCAGGTCCCCACGGGCCGGTATGGGCACAAGACTTTCGTAGACTTCGCTCACGTATACGTAGGGCACGCTAATAATGACCCGACCAAGTCCATCGGCGACGTTATCGCATCAGCGTATAACGACAAGATGCACCGTGTCGAGCTAATCGTATTCGTCTACAAGGACCGGAATCCCGAACTAATTCAGAAAATTGATGCGGGTGAGCCGGTCCCTTTCTCTATGGGAGCCAAGCTTGTGACGGATACCTGCTCAATCTGCCTAAACTGCGCCCGCACACGAGCCGAGTATTGTGAGCACCTGACGCACCTAATGGGTCGTAGCATGCCTGACGGTCGCCGAGTCTTCGCCTACAACTTCTTCCCACGATTCTTCGACATCTCCTACGTCACCACACCGGCGGATCGAAGTGCCTGGGGGCTCAAGAAAGTAGCCTCTACGGACCTGGTACAGGCGGTTATTCCTTCCAAAACCAACTTCGACAAGCTGGCGGATATGGTCAAGGAAGAGCCCGCCGTGGGTAAGTCCGTGGGGTCTGCCCCCGTTGACCCGAAGGTACTGAGCTTTATTATGAGCAAAGCCCGGAATAAGTATCAGGGGTGCGCCCCTGACCCTGACCTGGTTAAAACCGTTCAGGGGTACAAACTCCGAAAGGTGCTTGCGTCACTAACCTCCATGGGCATGCTTCTTAAGCCCACAGAGGTGATTAAACTATCTAGTAGCTGCCCAGGGGACTTCCCGGACAGCTTCACACTTGACGATATTGACCGACAGGTCGTTCGGGTCCTTGAGCCCTTCATCGAAAAGCGTTCTTTCCACGATCCGTTCTTCTCCAAAGAGGCCTCGACCTCGACGGATTCACGGACCAACCCTGGTAGCGGCTCTGAGGCATTCACTCAGTACTGCAGTTACCTAACATCAATTGATTTTAGCAAACTAGCGGAGTGGGTGGATACGTCTCCAGTCGCTCAGGTCAGCCTGAACTTCGACAGCTGTCTGTTCAAGGTTGCGGGTGTGTACCCAACGAACCAATCGGATCGTCCCTGGCTTCCTTTCGTAGCTGCCGCATCGCGTTTCAACCCACTACTTACTCACTGAGGTATTATCCCAATGACTGACTACAACAACGACCTTGAGGCGCTGTTCAGCTCCCTCGCTCAGGAGACCGAGAAGGTCGCTGAGGCTGTCACCCAGACCCCTGAGACCTCCGAGGTCGTCGCTGATAACCATGAGAAGATCGCCGAGGATCTTCGAGCTGGCGGGGAGATTCTCGCCAACGCCTTCGTCGACTCTGTTCTTGAGAAGCTCGCTGCTGCTGTTCCGGCCGCAGGCGCAGGTTCCGAGGTCCCGATCGCTTCTCCTCGCAGCCGATGGGAGGCAGTCGCCTCTCGCCTTGCCGGTATGCACGGCCGCGCTCTTGGCGTCGGTGACGACACCAGCGTTCGAGCAGAGCAGGACGGCGCGCTCAGCGGTGCTGCCGGAACGGTTAACAAGCAGCGTAACCTCGGCTGATCTACTCTCCCCTAACCCACTTTTTAAATCATGAACAAGCGACTTACAGACATCAAAGTCGAGCTCGAGGCTGCTGAGCTTCAGGCCAAGATCGCTACGGTTACCGAGGCTTACGCCGAGGACGACCTGGCACTTGACATCCTGAGCGACGCAATGGAAGAGCTTAGCAAGGAAGCTGCTGACGGCGGCTTCGGCGACGAGGGCCTTTTGGCCAGCCAGCTTCTCTCCATGGGCGTTGAGCTCACTGAGCAGACCCTGGACAAGCTCGCCGAGGAGCTTGGTGCCGACGACGAAGAAGAGGCCGACGAAGAGGAGGCCGCTGAGGAGGCTTCGGAAGAGGCTGACGAGGGAGGCGACCTTGACAAGGAGGCTGAGGCCGCCCTTGAGGCTAACTACGCGCTCGCTCACCGCCTTGGTCAGGAGCTTGGGGCCATCGGTCTCACCGCTGACGACATCGAGAAGGTAGCCAACGGTCCCGAGGATGACGCCGCCCAGTTTGCTGAGCTTCTCGCCGAGATGACCGCCGAAATCCTCTCCGAAGAAGCCTGAGGCTGGCCCCCGTGCTGTTTCAGGATCTGGAAGACCTCGTCAAGAAGGCCTGCGCCACTGACGAGGTTGACACAAACAACACTCCGCAAGAAACCTCCTCCGGCAATGAGTTGGTGAGTAAGCTTGCGGAGTCCCTCGAGACTCCTAATAACGAGCCTAACAGCCGCCTGGCAGTAGCCAAGATGCTGATGGCATACGACATTCTCTCTGCGTAATGGCGCTAGTCTCTGTTGACGATTCTCTGATTAAGGAGGCCATGGCCGAGCTCGCCCTCAAGGACGAAGCTCTGGCCAAGGCCGCCGCCGTGCAGGCCGAGCTGGGCGTTGTCTACGAGGTGATGAACCTTGTGGCCTGCGGCCAGCTCGACCCTGACGATATCATGGAGAAGGCAGCGGAGTTCGTGGCCACCCCCGAGAACCTCACCGTATATAAGAAAGCTGTAGGAATGCGTTCAGGCGAGATGAGCCTGGGTCGCCTGACCGACAGCTCTGAACTTTCTAAAGTGGCCTCCTCGGAAAATCCCGAGGTACGTCTCTTCAACACACTTACTACACTCGTAAAGTAATATGGCACGTTTCCGTAAAACTTCGACCAAGGTCGGCATGAACGCCAAGATCTCCTCGGTCAACCTTCAATCCATCCCGACCGATGGTTCCACGGCTTTCGCCGAGGGCGCCCCGGTCAAGTTCGGCGCTGACGGCTACGCCGCCGCTCCGGCTGATACCGCCGCGGATACTCCGTCCGGCGCGGTCTACGTTAACTTTGTAGACTCCTCTCGTGCCGACGTTATGTCGGTCCAAGGTGATCCCTTCCAGGACAACATCGCCGAACGTGACACCGAGTGTGGCCAGCTTCCTGGTATCCGAGGCACCGGCTGCGCTATTG
>Ga0181380_1000858_pt1 | contig 13513 bp, 18 predicted proteins | sample 3SPOviralmetaG_FD_130116 | JGI IMG/M metagenome (GOLD analysis project Ga0181380, IMG submission 130116) | Marine viral communities from the oligotrophic San Pedro Time Series (SPOT) site, San Pedro Channel, CA, USA - 3 SPOT_SRF_2009-08-19 | ecosystem: Environmental > Aquatic > Marine > Strait... | reverse complement strand
ATTCTTCTTCGTATTTTTTCCGATTCTCTTACCTCCCCGTTTGGATTGTTGCTTTCTCCTATTCGTCTTATTCTTTTGCGTCCTTCGGTTCTTCTTCAATGCCATGTTATAGAATACGCAACTATTTTATTTTTATTCACCAAAAACATAGGAGTCCATTCTTACACAAAATTTATGCTAACAAAACTAGAATCAAAATAGCCGTGAATTGGGAGCAATTTGGGTGCGGAATTCAATTAGTTTATTTAGTAATTTCTTTTTTCTCACTCATTTTTAAATAAAATTAAAAAAACCGGACCTCCGGTCCATCAGCTTTGCTGTGTTTTTTTAATTGATCTACCTCAAAAAGTTTTTTTAACCATTGTGTATATTTTTATTAAAAATATAAAATTGAAATAAACCTAAATTGTATGTTACATATATATACAATGCTTCCAGTTCTATTTCACCAAGTCCGTAATACTCTTTTTCGCGAGGTCCCCAAGCCCCTTGGCCGGTGGAGTATCGACAAATGTGACACGTCTGTGTCCGTTGTAAACTATTACGCAAACGTGGACCACTGTGGGTCCTGTGATTATCAAAAAGAAATGATTGATTCTATGATTGATCTTAAAAAGAAGGATCAAGAGACAAAAGAGACAAACTAGTTCTCACAACGAACGAACTTGTCCACCTTTCCTGAATATTTGACATCATCAAAACCACAACCATGCTCCATGGTATCCGATACCATGCTCGCCCGCACCTCTGTTCCATCTTTGGTCGCATAAACCTTGTATGGACCGTCTTTGTGTACGAGGGTATTTGACTTCATCACTTCAATTTGCTTGTTAGAAAACCACGCATGTAGCAATAATATATACATAGGATATCTTTATATATTATTCAATTTTTCTTCTTCGTCAGACGGACAACTTCTCGCCAAAACGTAGACGAGCATTTTGTCTTTTCGCATGTGGACCGCATGTACCGACGCGTCTTTGACGTTGGGGACTTGTAAGATATACCCCCCCGCTTACCAACAATGAGTTGGTATTTTTTGTTCGTCTTGTTGTTCACATACTGTAAAACACGCTTCTTGCGTCCCGACACTTTCACTTCGGCCACTTTGCATTCTGTTGCTTTTTCTCTCCTTGGCATTATATATAGTCTATACATTTTATATTGAACTTGCTTCTAATTCTTCGTTTCCTTTCACAAACATGTTTCGCTTGTTGTATAAAAACATGATGATTTCATTTTTCACCCGATCTCGCACTTGATCGTTTTCTATGTTTGCGTCAAAGCGCTGAAAGTTGCGCTTCAATTGGTCGTAACCTGCTTCATCCCTCACATTTTCATCATACCATTCCTTTAACATCATATACTTGTCTTCCATTAAATTATCGACCTCCTTATTGCGGGCTTGTATTTGCCATGCATTTTCTTGGAACATGACAACGTATTTGTCTTTTATATTTGGAATATAAATGTTCATATTTTCGGGTTTACTCGGATTAAAATGAATCTTCTTGATGATCTCAAAGGTTGCGTAGTTCACTTTGTTGATGGCCCCCATATAATCCATAGAAGTTAAATGTGACAAGTCCGTATCTTGATAGTTCAACAGTTGTATGTGGTTATTTACAACCACGTTTTGTTGGTGATTATAATTGGTGATCTGTAGTTTATTTGTTAGTTTTTTAATCATTTTATTGTTCCTTTCTTGGAGTTTCAACTGTTTCTTTTGTTGGCTCTCATAATGTTCCACTTTTTTTTCCTTTTCCTCTAATAATCTGTCTTTTTCTTTCATTTGTTCATTCATCAGTCGCACCAGTTCTTTGACGTCTTCGTCCTCGCTTTTCTTACAATAGTATTTGACATGTCTATACATGCCCTGTTTGAATTTGAATGTTTTGCCGCAATATTTACAAGGATGTCGTTTTTCGGCCTCTTTTTGGTCAAAAATGGTGGTTTTTTGGTGACTAAATGGTGACTTTTTGGTGACTTTTGGGTCCAAAAATGGTGGTTTTTTGGTGACTAAATGGTGACTAAATGGTGACTCCTTATGTTTCTTTGTTTCCAAATGTCGTTGAAATTTTGTTCTATTGTTTGTGGAAAAATTACACCTTTCACAGTGATATTTACTCATTGGTATATAACTATATAATATTTTTAAATCAAATTTTAAACTAATTTTGGTCCTTTTTTGGTCCTTTTTGGTCCTTTTTGGTCCTTTTTTGGTCCTTTTTGGTCCTTTTTTGGTCCTTTTTTTCGCGACCTTGATTTTTCCATCGTTGTTTTTAGAGCATATAACATAAGGTATTACTACTTTATTATTTGGTCCTTTTTACACCATAAAATAAAAAGGACCAACAAAAAAGGACCAAAAAAACTTTTTCAGAGAGAGAGGGGCGATTTTTATAAAGTTCATGAGATTTTAAAAAAGAAAGTATTATTTTCCGATATTCTCAAATGACTTCCATAATTTCCTATGTCTATAAATGCACTAGCCCAATTGCACGCACAACAATCCAAGGATCACTATACATATTCCTATTACTTTTTGCCTGCTAATATTTTCTTTAAAATACTCGTCGAATGTAAAATAATAATACAGTTATGTATGAAATATAAACTTCAAACCTTATATAAATTATGCTTCAAGTCCATAAACTTCCTATATTAAAGAAGGTGGTGCTTTTCAAATATGGGCACCTACAAACCCTATCCACATACGATAAACTGTGTTTGTCTTTGATTATACCACACGGTTCAACAGATATGTGGATGTATCCAATCCAAAAATACGCCCTCAATTACGGATCCTCTTTTGCCTTTTTTATGTTTCAACCCATACGTATTCAATTCCTGTTTCTCTTTTTATATTCCTTATATCATGTCAAAAACGACATCGTTGTGAAATTGCCACTTCAACTCCTCTATTCCCTGGCCCTTCACACATCATGGATTTGTTTCCCATCATGGGCGTTGACTTATTTCGCGTGGATTCACGTTGCCTTGCATTATTATAGGGTAATCCCTTTTTTATCTATGGTTCAACTCTTTTCGTTAGCCATGGCCCACGTATTTGTCTACTATTTATTAAACAAATTTGAAAGTCAAGACTTACACTTTGGAGGAACATGGGTCCCCATTGTCATCGGACATATCATGACCAATACATGAGCGTCCCTACCGTGAAAGTATTCCTTTATATTAAATTATTCTATAGCTTTAATATAAAAATAAAAGACAAATACATATATCATGCTTGCCTTGTTTCAACACCCCAAATCCGTTTGTATGACCTATATTCAACATATGAAATTGTCTTTGTATTTCAGTTACCACTTATGGGTGGGTAGTGTATACGCACTCATCCACGCCTTTTTCCCCGACCATTATATTACATCTACCACCGATGTTTGCGCGCTTTTACAGAAAACCTTGAAAAGTGCGGGATGTCATGGTTAAAACAATCCCCACAATAACTGGTTCGATTCTTCGGCAACTTCCCCTTGTTTCATCGTTATTTTCCGGAACGATGAATCAATGTCATCATGACTTATGATCAATATGGTCTTGTTTTTTCCTATTTCTTTAATCATATTTACAATGTTTTCCTTGTTTTTTTTGTCAAGGGCCGACGTCGGTTCATCAAATATAATGATGGATGGCTTCCGCAACATGGCTCGAATGATCCAGACCATTTGCCGTTGCCCCCCCGACAATTTCACCCCATCGTTCCCAAGAGGCTGGTCCATTTTCTCCCTGAAAATATCAATAATATTACTTTCTATTTTCATGCGTTTTAATATGTTAAATACTTTTTCTTCGTTTTGTGATTTGTCTTCTTGTTTCGAATCAAGTCCATAAAAAATATTTTCATATAAGGTGCGGTTCAACAACTTCGGCTTCTGTGGGATATAAAACACATGATCATAGAGTTCGCTACGAGGTATTTCTTTTAGGTTTGTACCATTGATGAATATATCTCCTTGGGTTGGTTCAAAAAACTTCAACAACATTTTCACCAATGTTGATTTACCACTCCCTATTTGACCGACTATCGCCACATTTTCATTCTCTTGAATGGTTATATTGACGTCCTTTAAGGCATACGCATATTTTCCCTGGAACTCGGCGTTTTCTTCGTATTGATACGTGATGTTTTTAAAGACAATCTCTCCTTTCGTAAACAATTTGTCTTCTTTCACCGCATTTAAGGATTCATTTAAATCCGTTTTGTCATTGAAATAATTTTCCATATCTTTGACTTGGCTACACATTTCTACGATGGTTCGCACGGAATAATTCGCATCATAAAACAATTGCAAAACACTATAGGTTATAATGAAAGAAGACAAAAACTGTTCTTTCGTAATGTTCTTTTGTTTATAGTCTTTATACAACAAGTAATTCAACAACATGAATGATACCACATTAAAAATAGAAAACATGATTCGGAAAATAAAATTCAAGTTTAGAGATTTATGAAATACATCGACAAAGGGTACAAATTTTTCGTGTAAATAGTCTTTTTCAAATCGTTCATTCTTACAAACCACAACGGATATTAAATTATTTAATAAATCTTGGAAATGCTGATAAATGGAATCTTTTTCTTTTTCCCGTATCATCTCGATATTCATGGTACATTTATACGTTATATATTGTAAAATCATGATACCAATTACAAGGGCAATAAAGGTATATAATACCACATTTGATATAGTATAATAATGCATGATGGCCGCGATCAAAATAAATATTTGTGAAAACACAACATGGCGCAATAATTCCAAATACCTATAAATAATATAGGGAACTTTAATGATCTTCGCTAATATTTCTCCCACTTCCAAGTTTTCATAGTTCAGTTTGTGATTTTGCAGTAAATTGGAAAAGATCCGTTGGATGGAAAAATCCATAAAATCGGGCACCAACATGCCTTGTACCTTGTGTAAAATCGCAGAACACATTTGGATAACTATATATAAATACACCATGTACTTGACATTTTCAATAAAAGATGCATTTTCGCCCTTATTTAAACTGGATATTACCTTCCCGTAGTACTTCGGAATCACGATTCTTTGAAGAGGATAAACAAATAATAAAAGACAAAACACAAAAAAGGTCACCTTGTGTTCTTTCAAATACGTAACCAAATAGGCATTTATATTTACCCTTTTTGTTTCCATATAAATAATTAATATAGATGTATATAATAATTTTATGGATATAACTCCCTTGCGCTTGCCGGATTACTTGTATGATTCGGAAGAAGACGATAAATGCTCCGTGAAAACCTATCAAACAAATGGGAGCGACGGCGATGATACGGATTCTGTGGAAAGCGCGGATGATAACCCCTATTCACCATTGATAAATCAATTAGAAACATCTATCCGCATTGCCTATTATTTGAATCACATGTGTCCCCCTAAAAAACGGAACTACGGGGCAGAAGAGTTTATCTATTCTTATATCCATTTCATAAGTAAATTAGGAAAAGTAGTTAAAGACGACGTCGTTTGGATCTGGAACAATCCCGCCAGTTTTTCTTATAACCTGGATTATCTCCACCGAGTTTTGAGGGACTTGCAATGCTATATAGATAAGCTATATTCGTATTATGGGTGCGAACTTCTACAACATTGCGATAGTTATGATACCATGGTTCCCGTAAACGAGTTTTATGTCCTACTAAAACAACACGAATATGGCATATCCGACGTGGTTCCCTTGAAAGACAACTTGCGAAGTTGTTTGAAATCATCGTCTTCAAATACACCCTATAAAGACCTTATTTATCCAAACCATATTTTCCAGGCATTTTGTATTTGTGATGAATAAATTATAACATTCCTATATATATGTTGAATATTGAACGTGTTGAAAACTGGATATCAGGCGATTATTCCAAAAAAATACAACATATTTTATTGTTTTTCCTATTTTTACTGGCCCTTTCCCACCGAGTATTCGATCATTTATTTGGATGTAACATTGAATCCTTTATCAAAAATATATATATTCGTCATTTGATTACGGTGTTATTCCTTTATCTGGTGGTAGACATGAATATAGACAATACAACCACTCCGATGAACCCAGTTTTGTCTTTTGTCTTTACTCTATTTCTATATTTTTTAGCCATCCTTCTTCTACACAGCAATCAAGTGTTTGTTTTCTTTATTCTTATCTTGGTATTTCTCATCCTTTTATTGAATAAATTCAAAGCCTATTTGAACATTGTGACCATGGATCAAGAAATAAAACAAGAAAAATATGAGATCATCTTTAAATCAAACAACGTATTTGTGATTTTAATTATTTTGACCATTATTATAGGCTCGCTTAGTTCATTTGATCACCGCAAGTTAAGGTCATTATTCCATGACACCTCGTGTAAAAAGAAATAAAGTCATATAAAGACAAAGTGCTTTGTTTTATTATTATGAGCGTTCAAGAGGACCCCATTGAGGAACCCCAAGAGGACCCCACCGTGGATGATTACGACAACACAATCGAAATTGAGAACACATCCCAAGATGACATGTTGCGTAACGACGTGGACCAATTTTGGAATATTCGGTCTTATTTCAACCGAGGAACTCTCCTTGAAATGCCCCATTATTCATTTCACATTATTGGCATAGCTTATACAGGCCATTTTGTGTTTAATCATTATGATACCCTCCTCTATTATAGTTATTTGCTTTCCCTGTTTATGGGGACAGCGTATATAGGAAATGTTTTATTTATTATCATTCAAAATTACATAGATAAAACGCGATTGAGTCAAATCAAGGAAGTACCCGAAGTAGACGAATACCAACTCTTTCTAGAAAAGGACATGGATACAATGATCCATATTTATAAAGATCCGTTGATGAAAGCTCAAGAATATGAAAACATCAACTTTTCGTTTCTCAAAGAACTCAAGGAAGTACAACATCATTACGAAAGCGTATTGCCATTTAACCATAATACTCAATTGACCATGTACTATAACCACGACGACGAATCCTTTCATTATTTTACTAAAAACAGCAACATTCAATACAAGGTACTGAACTCCGTATGTCGTTCCTATTTACTTCATATTCGGTGTTTGAATTTGTTCAAAGATGAAACCGATCTGGACCGGATTTGTCCGTGTAACGATGATGATTTTGAAAAAATAGAAGAAAGCTCCGATTCGGAAAGTGAAGACGAAAAAGAGGAATACAAAACCACCAGAAATTCTGTGTTTTACGTGAAAAAAACACGGAAACAAAAAGAGAACAAAAAACAAGAAACAAAAGACAAAATCATTCATAAGTTTATTTATAAAGGAAATATGGAAGAATACAATAAGATCCATAATCCCACGGAAACCGTATCAATCGAGAAGGTAGATTACGCGGCCTACAAACAGGCCCAAGAATCAAACCTTTGAGGGGTGTTGTTTTTTCATATAGGCCAAAAATCCGATGGACTTTTCCAGATCAAAACTACTCTCTAACTTAGTCTTTGCAATTTCATAGGCGATCTTTTCCTGGGGATTCAATTGGCGAATGTAGGCTTCTTTCTGTTCTTCGATAGACGGCATGTTTATATATACATTATCCCTACTTTTTGAATCAATTTTTAAATGATTTCTTTTTTCAATACATAGTTCACAAAACGGGATCATAGGTCAACGTGTTGTTGTCGTATAAATTCACTTGAAATGGCTCATTCATATTTTCCAACTTCACCGTGTCCCCGCTCATCAACGAGTCGCACCCTTGTTCGCTTGAGCATTTTCGTCCATTACTATATATCGGTAATTTAATGTTATCATATATGGTATAATAGTACCATTTGTCGCGACGCAAATGAATGGGCTTCGCAAAGATAGGAAACATTTTATGGCCATAATGGTCGTTTTTTAAATAACCAACTTGCTTGTAGGTATGCGGGCTATTGTGTTGTAAGGGGGGAGCATAAGGGTTTAATAAGGTATCCGATGGATTGGTGTTATAGGATATACCCGGTCGGGCAATGGGGCGCATCATGTCATATCCACTTGTTGGCATTAAAGGCGGTGGGGCATGAGTGTGGGCATCACCACCATTGTGAGAAAGTGAAAAAGGTATTTCTAGGTGCGAACAAAACAAGCACCCCCTTTCGCGATAAATACAATAACCCACCACAAGAAATAAAAGACAAATGAAGAATATCGTATAATTCTCAAAACAAATGGCTCCTTTGGGACATTTACGAGGCATTTAAAATATAAACATATAAAAAATACATCTATAATATAGTATGAATAAAGAAAATGGAACAAAATGGGGTATTTTACTCTTCTTTTTAGCCATTATTGTATTTTGCGCTAGTTCCACCACCCTCTTTGTGGAAAACATGGCCACCATTGATATACCTATTCTTCAACAAAAGTGCCAAGACCAAATCACGAAATATGAAGCCATGATGAAAAATATGAATACCGCTGGGGCTGCATTAGATTAAACCGTCATAAATTAATTTCATTTTATAATATAATGTTTGATCTTCTTTGTCTTTGTCTTTTGTTATTGTCTTTTGTTTTTGTAGTTTCTTTGATTCAAAAATGCAATGAACCCATTGTTTTTACCAACAATGTTGGTACTGCCGTACAAAAAGCGATTGATGATATTAGTGGCAATATAAATACTACAATCACAGATATTTCAAATGACTTTAATATTATTTTGAATAAATTGAACACTCAATGATTATTGTGATGTAAATATTGATTCAATAATACATTTTTTATAGCAATATACATACACATATTTACCATGGAAATCGGTAAATAATCTAACTTATTTTTCTCACTTCGTAACATTAAAGACAACAATTCATAAAATACAATATAAAAGTAATTAACAACATCTTCTTGTGTAAGATGATAAAATTTCAAATAATACAAAAGATCATTGGATAAGTCGTCCTTGATAATCATGGCCATATTGTCTAAGACCCGGGTTTTGGATTCAATGAGTACATTTTCATTTTTGCGGATGTATAATGCATATTGTAGTTTGAAACGACGAACTCCTTTATGGGGGCTGGGGATAAATGCTTCTATATTTGAAATTGAAAATAAAAGACAAATCCATAGATATGAAAGCTTCATGGATATACACTATATAAGTATTTCATTATTTAAGTGTGGATTCAAATTCAATTTTATTTGAACTATGCCAAAAAACAGAAACAATCGTCGCTACAATATTGATACACGATCTGTTTATTCCATTGTAGATCGTATTTGAAACTATGTTTTATTTCGTTTGGATGCGAAAAGGTTCGCAAACAACAATTGCATGTATGGTTCAAAAAAGTATACACATGACGGATCATTTCTTCTGGCAATTGTGGCATGATACGATAAATAACATAAAACTGTACTATTTATATGGGTTTCAAATATAAATTTGAATGATACTTAAACAATTCTACAGATGAATACATATATGCCGTCATATACATTAACAAGCGTCAAAGCTATTGCTTTTTATGAAAAAAACCCGACCTTGGATTTCAACAACGTCAACGAATTGTTTGTGGACTTGATTCAAAATATCACCAATGCCATCCAAGATAGTATTAGTGTCAACGAAGTCAAAGCATTGCTCCACACGATTCATAAAAAGGTGGATACACTGGAACATTCCACAACGCAAGGGAACAAATTGCTGCAAATGACCTATGATCATATTGGCGAACAAAAGCAATACTACGTTCAACAAATGAAAGAAGCCCTTCAAAACGGAAAAAAGGATGTGGATATTTTGGCATTGATTCGCGAAACAAACAACACCTTTTTAGAAAAAACAACCTATTCTATTTTGCAACAATTTCCAAAACTTACCGATGAATTCAAAAGCGTCCAAAAGGACATGCTTCAAGAATCGCGCGGAATGATCCAAAAAATTACGAACCAACAACGCGGTGGGGATGATCCAGCTTCCATGGAAAAAGTCATTCAACACCAATACGAACAAATGACCAACAAAGTCATGGGAACGTTAAAAACCTTTTATAGCCAAGAGTCCATGTTTTACCAAACCAATATGGATCTCAAACGCTTCCTTGAGAAACAACAGAATTCTACAAAAAAAGGCAAGGAAAGTGAAAACAAATTGGAGGCATGTTTAATACAGTGTTTTCCAGGTGGAAAAATTGTGGACAAAAGTGGAGAACCCAAAGCGTGTGACTATTTGTTACAAAGACAAGACAAATGTGATATTTTGTTTGAAAACAAAGATTATCAAAGCAATGTACCGAATGAAGAAATCAAAAAGTTCATTCGGGACATTGAATATCAGGAAAAACACGGCATCATGGTTTCCCAGCATAGTGGTATTCAAAATAAAACCAACTTTCAAATAGATATTCATATGAATCATATTATGGTTTTTATTCATTTTGGAAACTACGAACAAGAAAAACTAAACATGGCAGTTGCATTGATTGATCATCTCGACAAAGCCCTACAAAAAAATGCGTCCAATGACGGAGATGCGTATATATCGATCGATCAATTGAGTGGTATAAACAAAGAATATCTCCAATTCATCGGGCAAAAAAAACAACTCATGGAAACCTATAAAAAACAACACAAAGACCACTTGAAACAATTGGAAGACTTTGAAATGCCTCAACTTACCATGCTTCTCAATAGCCTCTTTACCAATGTGGATCAATTGTCTTTTAAATGTACGTTATGTAATCAATTCAATGCGAAAAACAAACGGGCCTTGATTACACATCAAAACAAATGCAAGAAACTCATGGCCCAAACCACCAACTTGAATGAAGAACAAACCAATCCCTAATTTAGAAGGAGATGGATTTACCCAACCCATACACAATAGGTGTCTTCAAATAATAACGCATTATTCCAAGCGATAGTCCAAATAAAACCCCCCTATTCCATAATGAATAAAAATTCAACGGAGTGCTATACAATCGGTCTTTTCGTACATATATATGATATGCGTCATTTAATCCCACATAACATATACCACCTGAAACACTTGCCAGGGTTGTCCATAAAACTAGATTTTTTTTAACTACTCGATTCATATGATTCATATGATTCATTATAATACATAATCAGAGATATCTATTTAATTTGATTCATTTATTGATTCATTTATTGATTCATTTATTGATTCATTTATTACAAAGAACGCTGTACTTCCTTATAGTTTTCCGTAGTGAAATAAATATAATTCTTCTTGTATCCCAGTTTCTGAAGCATGTGTTCCCTTGCTAAATTCGCCCGCCTTCCGGTTTTGCAATACAGAAGTACTTTGGTTTTTTTAGTGATTCCTTTGTTTAGGAGTTCTTTTTTACCATTTTCTTCTATAATGCTAGAGTATTCTATATTTATACTATTAATGACATGTCCCTTTTCATATTCTTCCTTGGAGCGCACATCAACAATCATATCAAACACATCATTGACTTCTTCTATTTCATTGGGAAGTAAACAATTGTTTTTTGCTTCACATTTGTATTTCATTTTCTCTTTCATGTCTTGAAGTCTCGGGATGTTCGCAAGTGCAATGAGAATTAAGAATGCAAAGACGACTAACTTTATTTTATGGTCCCATGCCATTTGAATCATTGTTTGGTTATAATTATCCATATGATCTATAATTGTATTTCCACCTTCCATCTTTTTTAGGACTTATTATATATTGACATACATTTTATGGATCCATATAAAACACACGATATATATTTTGATTTCAAAAATTCACAGTTTAAAAAAAACCTTATTACACACCACCATAACATCAAAGACAAGCGAATTATACTTTTCATGAAACATTTATACTTAAGAAGGATTATCAATATGTTTCAAATTTCTATTATTGTAGCATCCACTATTATCACTTTTTTTGAATCAATGAAACCCCATATTTTCACACAGGATCACGACACAAATACCCAGGCCATTTCCATTTGTTTATCTACCTATATTGCTATTTCCACGGCAGTCTTCAAATTTATTAAAATAGACGATCGGAAAGAAGAAATATACAAAATACTCCAAAATTTTAATGAGGTTGAATCCTTACTTAACCATAAACTGAAACAAATTAGGTTGATTCAAAGTCAGTTTGATGATGAAATGATGTTTTATACAAAAAATAGATTTACATGTAGTGTAATTGCTGAAGAACCCCATGTAGATATCGAAGATCCCGTTTATGATAGCGACGAAGAAGAAGAAAAGGAACACGTTGGCAATGACCTTCAAAATCAACAACCCATTTCATGCGAAGATAAGGAAAATATGAAAAACATTATGAATAAACATTATGAATCCTTTTATAAGGTGATTCAATTGTATGAACAAGAAGAGGTGGAAAAGAAAATGCTGAACGCGAAGAAAGAATTTCACACCATGTTTTCGTATAATGAAATCATCCACTATAAAGGAAAAATTGTGGAATCCATGCTCCTAGAAAAGGTCCATATGGGGAATCGGTCTATTTTAGAAGCCCCCATTGAAGAATACAAAAATCAATTCAATATGATACGGTCTTATCAAAACGATATTTCTTCAACGGATTTGTCTGAAAAAATACAAGCATTGCAACAAAATATAGTGCGATCTAAACAAACAAATAATCAAATCTATAATGAAGACGAATTTTTATATGGCAGCAGTTGGTGTAATAACATTTGTCTCTATTTTTCAAATTCTTGTCATTTTTGTTTGGTCATGAACCTCTATTTGAGTTTGGCCATCAAACGGGCCAAATTTCGGGCGTTGAAAACGAGGTTTGACAAAGAACAACAGACAACAGAAGAATCCCTAGAATATGTATGTTGTCATTGTCGAGGATTTGATTCCATGTTAGAATGGTGTGGTTATAAAAAGGAAAATGAGGACAATCAAAATGTGGTATACTTTTGTTGCGATTGTTAATTCATTTATAGGAGCTATATATATAAATGAATATTGCAACTGCTGGATTTTTTATTGGAATATTCATAACTGGAATTTTCACATCGATTGCTGCTTATTTTTTGAAAGAAAGTAAAGTATTGGCCGCCTTTTTCACCGTATTTCCAACGAAAATATTATCTATCTTTATTCTATCCTTTTTTTATTCGAATGCTGGTGAGATAAATCTGGAATTGAAAACATATACATTATACTTGTACCGAGCTTTGTTTATCTTATTTGTTATTATTTATGGTATTCATCTTATTTTATGATCAGTTAAGTGATTTCTTTAATTGATTTAATCCATCTTTGGAAATGGTTTCGTTCCTATTTGGGGGGTGTATTGAGGTTATAAGATGTATTTGATACTGGACTTTTCGTTCTTTCCGTGTTTAGTGATTGTAATTCCATATTATTGAACCCCTTATTTGGTTTCAAAAGGGCCCCTTGCTTTCGTGTATTATTGTTATTGTTGTTGAGGTTGTTGCTGTTGTTGAGGTTGTTGCTGTTGTTGAGGTTGTTGCTGTTGTTGAGGTTGTT
>Ga0181380_1000857_pt1 | contig 13514 bp, 16 predicted proteins | sample 3SPOviralmetaG_FD_130116 | JGI IMG/M metagenome (GOLD analysis project Ga0181380, IMG submission 130116) | Marine viral communities from the oligotrophic San Pedro Time Series (SPOT) site, San Pedro Channel, CA, USA - 3 SPOT_SRF_2009-08-19 | ecosystem: Environmental > Aquatic > Marine > Strait... | reverse complement strand
AGAAAAGAGTGAATTAATTACCCTTATGAATTACTTATTAAATTAATTAAAAAAATGATTTTTAAAATATAAAATTATCATTTAAATATGAACGAAGAAAGAAAAATATGGTTAACTATTATCATCGTATGTTTACTTTTTATATTATTTAGTCTTACCCTTATTAAATCAGAATGTGTTGAATTAAATAATGTTAGTGTTTCATGGGAAATTAAAAAAAATGATAAAAATTTAAATTCAATTTGTTTGATGAAAACTGATTTTGGTAACTGTGAATTGCATCGTGTATTTGAAGATTGTGAAGTTCCTTCTTTTAATTCCACATGGGCTACAAATATATTTGGTAATTTAGTTTCTCCATGTGAACCTTGTTCTTAATTTTTATTTTTTTTTAATTATGTAACAATGTTGAACGTCCTCCAGCTATGTCTAATCTATTTATATTTGTAGTTAGTACGTTAATTTCGTAATCAGATTCTTCGTGAGTTGTTATAATTAAATTTTTATTTGGGAGAGTTCCAAAATTAATTGTTCCTGTAAATGAATTATATGGCTCAGAACAAAATGGTATGTAATAATATCCTTTTGGAATTGTTTTTCCTAAGTATTTTCGAGGAAAGAATATTTTGGGTAAAATCGATTCAACACTTATGATAGTTCTATTGTCTGTTTTTAATTCAATTGACTGAATTGAATCTTCTTGTTCTTCTGTTTTTAAATTTTTTATTATTATAATTAAATCTTTACAATGTTTTGTAAATTCAAGTGGAATTGTTAATACTTTTTCATTTCTAAATTCATTTAATTGTTCTTGTACCTGATTAATTGCAATTTCTTGAGGATTTTGTGCTATATGTTGTCTTATTTCATTTTCTGCCCAAATACAATTAAAGTGAAGTGTAATTTCTTCTAAATGAAGTGGTGGAATAGAATCTGTTGTATAACCTATTTTTTCAATTAACTTATCATAATGTTCTATTTCACATTCAATTCTATGATTTTCAAATTGTTGAGCAATTAATGGAAATCCTCTTTTAATTGTTTCATTCTGGTCTTTGATGTTAGGTCTAATAAAGTGAATCGGAATCATTAATGTAATTGGATGTTTTGATAATTCAATTCTTTCTTTTAATGGTAAATCAAAAATTAATTCAGGTGATTTTTTTGTCTCTGGTGTGTATACTTCGTATTCAGCTTTTAAAAAGTTTCTTGAAAAGTTAAATATTTCTATATTATTATTTTCGGATTTGAAAAATAATCTTATTCTCTTAATAATTTCTAAACCCACTTTTTCTATCCAAATATATTTTTTTGGTAAAGCTGGTAATTTTATTTGTACAATATGTTCTGTTATAACGTCACAACTTCGATTTATTTGATCTAATCTATATGTCATACCAAAATTAGAATTGTTATTGTCAAATTCTAATTCATTAATTCCCATTGTGTATTGATGATGTTCTGTGTCAAAATTTGTTGATAATTTTTTTGAATCATTGATTTGTTCTGTTATGTTTTCCTCTAATGCAGGAAGCATAGGATTTGAACAAAAAATTCTATTACTAAATGATGATAATTTTTGGGTAATAATATTTTTATAATTTTTTGTTTTTTCTTTTGTTAATATGTCGTACTCTTCGGTTTCTTCTGTTTCGAAATCAATTCCGAAATAATTTAATTCAACTTTGTATTCTGGTTTATAATTCTCTTCTCTTCCAGTTAATAAATCAAGTACATAGAAAAATCCATTTAGTGAAATGTCCGATTGATTAATTATAATTGGTTCAATTTCGTTTGATGACCATCGATTGATTTTTGACTCAAAATAAGTTGCATTTAGTAAAATTTCTTTTTCAATTTCAATTTGTAAACCATTAAAAATAATTGGAATCTTTTTATCTGTTCGATTAATGTACTTTGATTTTTTGTTTAATTCAAAATATTCTAATTCTTTTTCATATTTTGGATTGTACTCTTGTTTCTTTTCTTGAAGTACATTTAGAATATACTTAAATCCTAAAATTGAAAGATTTTGATTATTTATAATAATTTTATTTTGATTTTCTGATAAATGTTCAATTAAAAAATTAAAATATTCTGATTTTTTAAGAATTTCTGTTGAAATCTCAAATTCGATATTGTTAAATAATACTTTCATTTTACTAATTGAAAAAAATAGTTTTAAACTAAGAACTATAAGCTTGCCCAGCCATGCCTCCTGCATATCTTAAAAGGTTTAAATTTGTTGCTATAATTTTTATATTGTGATTTGTATTTTTGTTAAAAATGAATTCAATTGAAAATGTATCAATTCTTGACGCATTTAATGTACTTCCCCTGAATGCATTAAAAGGGGTTTTACAGAAAGAATAGTAATAGTATCCTTTTGGTATTTTTGAAATGTTAAGATATCTATTTGGGTATGTGTACTTAAGAAAATGTGCAGAGACTGAATAACAATCAATTCCATTTAATCTTATTTTTATTTTTTCTATATCATCCACAAGTTCTTTTGTATCATTATTTCGAATAATTATTATTAAATCTTTAATCGGATGATTTAAATTTAGATACATATTTGCTTTTTTTGAAGCAATTTGAAATGTTTCATCCCATTCTTGTATTTGATTTATAACTAATTCATGATGATTTTGTGCAAGAAATGCTCTATCAGGACCATATAAGTAATAGTATTTTGTTAGCACCTCGGCATCAATTATATTAATGTCTTTTAATTTTTTTTCGTTAAGTTTTTCTTTAGTTGGTGTTTCGATTAAATTAGTTAGTTTATTAAAATCAAAATGAAATCGAATTTCATGAAATTGCATTGCAATAAGAGGAATTGATTTAAATAATAAATTTTCTGTTGTATTGTAATCTTTGCGAATTAAATTAATTGGAATTATTAATTGAATATTTTCTTTGGATCTTATTATTCTTTCTTCAAGTGGTAAATCGAAAATTAGGTCTTTAAATTTATATTCTTCTGGTGTGTATAATTCGTATTCTGCATTTATATAATCATTTGTATATGAATCGATTCGTTGTCCTCCTATAATAATTTCAAATCTTGAAATTAAGTCTAATCCAACTTTATTTTTCCATATAATTCCTTCTGGTAATCCTGGAAGTATTACATTTATGTATATTTCTGAAAAAGCATCTCCTGAACGGGATATGTCAAATTGAACTCTTCTTTCAAATCTTATTGAACCACTTAATGTATTGTTTGTGTACATTTCAATATTTTTTACATGTGCCGGTAATTGTAATCTGTTGCTTGTTATATTTCTTAATCCGCCATCTTGTACATCTGCTGCAACAAGAGTCAATAATCCTTCCGAGTTTATTTTCGAATTATATTGGGATATAATATTTTTATAAGATTTTTCTTCTATTTTGTCAAAGTTTTCAAATAAAGCTTTTTCGTATTCAATGCCGAAAAAATCATATTCGTTTCTAAATTCTTTTTTTAATTCTATTTCCTTATTTGAAATTATATCAAGTACATGCAGAAATCCATTAATTGTTATATTTTTATTATTAATTTCGATCAGGTTAGCATTTATGATTATGTTGTTATATGATTTTGTGGGAAAATTTAATTTATTGTAAATTTTTTTGTCTACTTTAAATGAAATGTAATTAAATTTTACTTCTACTTTTTCACTAATCTCAATTAAATCTTTTTTTGAAATGTTAAAATAATCTAATTCAAAATTGTATTTTTCGTTGTACTGAGTTCTTTTGTTTTTTAAAATTTCAATTACTTGCCGAAATCCATTTAATGAAATTTTTGGATTATTGATTGTAATTTTTTTAGATTGTGAATCTTGAAATTCAAGAATAAATGAAAAGTATTCTGATTTTTCTAAAATTGATTCTTCAATTTCAAGTTCTGTACCATTTATATTTATTTGAACTGTCATAAGTGTGATGTTATTGTTAATGGTTTATGGTAATTATTTTTAAATTAAAAAGTAAATGAGTCGGGTTGACTACAGAAATATTGAGAAAGATACTCTCAAAAATAAAATGTACCGAGATGTTTTGTACACCGTACCGAAAAAGTTTCAATTAGTTCTTATGAGCTTGGATGTTGGTGAAGATATACCAGAGGAAGTACATGTGTTTAATCACAGAATGTCATTATTTTTTTTATAAATGGTTCGAATCTTTTGTACAATTCCTGTCTGTACTTAGTGTCAAATTCTTGGTACTTAGTTTGGTCAATTTCTTTTTGTTTTAAATAGTTTATTTTTGTTTTTAATGACCTAAATACCCAATTTGCATCATCTTCCGATATATTGTAGTCGGATTCTGTTTGGTACTTCATTTTTACTTCATTGTCTTTGTGATTAGTTATTATGTACTTTGTACCTGGTGGTAAAATAATCTCCATTTGTTTGTTTGCCATAAATGGAAAAAATTTCTGATTTGTATTAAATTCGATTTCTTGTAAACAGCATTCTTTTGGTGGGTCAATATTGTCATGTCCGTACTTTAATGCAAATTCTCTTGAAAGTGTCGTACTTGTAATATAATTATAGCAAACTGAATCTCCTTCTTTTTTTTCTTCGATTTTATTATTTTCAATTGTTATTGTTGAGCATTCAGGAAAACTGTTAATAAGAAAATGCTGTTTGGTATTTTTATAGTAATCTATATCGTACTTTGTTAGTTCAATTTTATTTTTGATATAACATTTTATAAATTTTATATTTTTTTGAGTTGCAATAATTAAATCTTTCATTTCTTGCGAAATATCGTAGTTGGATAAATCTTCTTTTGTAATTGATTCATCGTACAGTTTTGGTTGTTTTTCTTCAATTTCTTTGTGAATTGTATAAATTTGTTTTATATAATTATCGATTTCTTTGGTTGGATTTTCTTTGTCATTTATTTTTAATTGGGTGATGATGTACTCTTTGATTTGTGAAATAATTAAATTAATAAGTGTTTTGGTACAGACTCTACCTCTGTATGTTTTTAAAGTTTGTGATTTTGTTTTTTGTTTCTTTGGAAATTCTTGCATGAAATAACAAAGAATAATTATTACTTCGAGGTACAATCCGTGTCTGAAAATAATATCCGTTAATTCATATTTCGGCGCTATTTCTTTCATAAATCTCAAAAGATTGTCTTTTGGAGGATTAAAAATTGTTGTGTAAATATTTAATTTTTCGTACGTTGAGTACTCTGCTGGATTAAGTTGAGAAGTACGCAAAATAAGATTATTTATTGGATACGATGTTTTGATATAAGTCATAACAATTTGGTCTATTAATTTTATATTTTCACTTTCTTCTTCTTCGGATTTTGATGGAAAAATATTTTCTGTAAAATCAATGTACTCCTGTCCGAAGGTTTTTCTATATTGTTCTTGATTCATCTGTTATATTGTATAATTTATTTTTCTCTTTTATTAAATTAGCAATTGCTTCTTCTCTTGTTCTACCACGACGTGCATTTTCGACTCTTTTTATCAAGCCTTTAATTTCGTTATTTTCTGGTAAATAATTATTTTTAATACTATTAAGGTCAGGAACAATTGTCATTCTTAAATAAATTGGTATGGCATCTGCATAAAATCCACCTAATAAAATTCTTTGATAATTTTCTGGTGTTGTATTTTGTTTTATAAAATTATTTAATAATTCTACATCAGGTGATTTATAATTTACAACAGAGTGAAGTAACAATAAATAATAATTTATTAAAGTAATTGAGTTACTTACAATTTTTAAAATATTTAAAATTCCTTTCATGCATCTTTTATCAATTATTGCATAAAACATAAAATCATCTTTGTTTAATACAAATTTATTTTTAATACGATTTATATCATCTTTTGTTAATAATTTACTCATTATCCCTTCCATTTTTTCAATATTTTCACAACTTTTTGGTGCAAATTGAACTACAAAGTCAAATCCTAAATTAATTATCCAAGGATTTCTTGTTAAAAAATTATCAATTTGATACAATTGATTTTTATAAAATAGGTAGTAAATAATATTTGGTTTACCAGAATATCCTGGAATATGTATATTAAGTTCTAAAAATTTATCTTTTTCTGTTTTATTAATTTCAAACATTGAAAGTTTATTCATATAGTCATTAAATTTGGTATCAGATAATCTATTTTGTTCATCATTTAATTTGTCAACTACCCATTGCAAGGATTTAATAATACTGTACTGAATATTATTAACTACTTTTTTAGGGCATTTTGCACCGTACATTGGTTTACAATGGTCATTTACACTATTAAATAATGAAACTATTGTTTTTCTAAATTCTTCTGCATTTTTATCTTCCAAATTTTGTTTTATTGCTTCTGTCAATAAATTTGGTATTTTAATTAAATTAAAAATTTGAATTACAAATATTTTAGAATTACTAATATTTTCATTGTACCAAATACAATTAAGTATGTCGAAAAACATTACATAATCTTCTTTTTTTAAATTATTAAGTAATGATTTCACTACCTTTTCTGTAACAAGACCACTTTCATCTGCTGTATTCATACATGCCCCATCATAAACACTTTTAATTAGAGTTTTTGATGCAGATTGTCTTAAAATTAAATTTGATAATTTTGGAATATCACTCATTTATTCTAATTGTTTTTTTTTACTAAATTATTTCAATAAATTGTATTTGTGTTGCTAAATTTGTAAGATACATATTTAATGCAGTTGGTACGCAAAAGAGCCAGTGAAGGAAAATTCCAAGAAGAAATAGAAGGAATAAAGTTAGTAAGAAATTTGTACTAAGTAGTTTAGAAAGAACTATCGCTCCAAGAATTGTTAGAATTATGTCGACAATTGCTAAATTAAAAATTCTGTACTTGTGAACTCCTTCATTTGGTTTCCCAAAAATGTCTTTGTACTTGCAAAGGCTCATTTATTTGGTCTTGTAAAAAAATGAAATTTATAGACAAGTACTGATAATATATTTGTAATATTAATGGAGAATTACTTTGAAGCAACTATTATAGGATTGACAATTGGATTATTTTGTGTACTCTGTTGTAAATGTGGTTATGTTGAACGCAGAGAAGACATTTTAAGAGATAATAAAATTTTTGAACCATACAATCCAAATAAAGAAAATTTTGAACCAAATTGTCTTGGAATTTGTCTGGTACTTAGTTTTTGGACACTTGTTAGTTTAAGTGTTTTTATAATGTCTTAAAAAATGATTTTTTTATTTATTACTTTTTACTGACAATTACTCCCTACGCTTTGAAATCGAAGATTTCAAAGCATTTGCCTTTTGCAAACGGTCGTTGTTTTAAGCTGTAGTATGTTTGACTTTGATTTATTAACTGGTGAAGAATTACAAGAATTATATACTAAATGGAAAAAACACATTGAACACTTAGAAAGTATTAAAGAAAAATTTGGTACAGAACATTTTGAAACGTATATTCAGAATTATTACAATGTTCTAAATGAGATTATTTTTCACTTAGAAAAAAAATGAAAAGTTTATTTTCTTCTTTACAGTTTGACAATGAATTCCAATATTGGTATTGTACTTGATTGTGAAAATGAAAATTTGTACTATTTAATTCTTAAGCGTATTCTTGAAGATTATCAAAATGATAAAAAAATATATATTCGGGATTTTCTTAATAAACTAATTCAACTTGGGTATCTCAAAGATTATTCGTTTTACAATGACGATTTTCCTAAATTTGAGGTTCTTGGAAGTCTTTCGAGACGTATCATCGACAAAAATGGGTTTTCTGATGAGAATATTGAATATGTAACACAATTAATTTGCAAACAAACTTACTTTGAGTACGAAAACTGTTTTGGATATGTTTACAAAGGGGATGAAGATAATAATGGATTTATCGGTGGATTGATTTTTTAAAGTGTAAGCTTTGCTACTTTACAAACAACGACAGTAGGGAGTAAATCAAGCTACGCTTGGTTTAAATCCATTCTTGACGTACGCTATGTTGATTGCATACCTCATTTACTATTTTTAATTCTTCAATAATTTCCTTTTTATTTTTTTTGTAATCATTGAAATTATTTATACACTTTTGACATATTTCTTCTAAAGTGTAATCGTACTGTGGTTTGTCGCATAAATAACAGCCACATCCACAATCACATTCACAAATTGCTTGGTCTAATGCATTCAGAGTATTTATTATATCGGTAATCGTATCTTCTCTTAATCCTTGATAGCCATATATTGGATATCTTATTGCAATTCTTTTTTGTTCTTCATTATCAATTGATTTATCGTATTTTGGGAGATTTTCTGATGATGTACTTATATAATTTGCTTTGGATTTTAGTGATGCGGAAACCCCTCTGCAAAATATACTCCCACATGTATATTTGCCAATCCAATTTGCATAATTATCATCATAATTATCAGGGTAGATAAAAATACTTACTTTGTACTTTGATTCTGTTTCTATGTTTATTAATTTCATAGTGTAATGTAGTGTGTTGTATTAAAGTTTAATTTTCTTTTAAAGGAAAATAAAAAGTATGAATACAACTTGGATTGTTGTTGACATTGAAGCAGATGGTCAAGTACCTGGATTATTTAGTATGATTTGTTTCGGTGCTGTACCAATTGTTGATGGTGAAATTGGAAAATCTTTTTACGGGACACTTCGTCCGATTTCTGATGATTGGGATGCTGAATCACTTTCAATTTCTGGATTCACTCGCGAAGAATGTTTGCAATTTGAAGACCCAAAGGAAACTATGGTGGATTTTAATGATTGGGTCAAAAGTTTTAAAGTTGATGGAAAAAAAGTTAAATTCTTGTCTGATAATAATGGATTTGATTGGTCTTTCATTAATTACTATTTTCATAGATTCGTCGGAAAAAATCCTTTTGGGTACAGTTCAAGAAGAATTGGAGATATTTATGCGGGATTTGTACGTGATTTAGATGCAAAGTACGATTCTTTAATTAAAACAAAACATACACATAATCCTGTTGATGATGCAATGGGTGAAGCAGAAGCTTTTGTTGAAATACTTAAAATGATTAAAACTGCGGGTTAATTTATTAACTCTTGGTTACTGCGTCTAACCACTCACTTCATTCGTTAAAAAATTGAAAAATAAACTTAAATATAAAATTATATAAATAATTAATTAAAAAACTCAAGAATGGAACATTTTAGTGGTAAATTAGAAGAAGAAAAATTGTAGATTTTTTAAGGCTTGAAATAAAAAATGATTTTGTACAGGTGATTTGATAAAAGCTCAAGAATGGAAAAGGAATTTTTAAAGAAAGAATTAGAGAAAATTCTTGAAAAAGAATTACCGGAAAAATACTATAGTGCATATACTTATGATGGTTCTCAAACTAAATTTGAAAGATTAAGCAATAATAAACAAATTGGAATCCAAGCAAATAAAAAAGATAAACATTTATGTTTCCTTATTTTGAGAGGATTATTTGATAATAATTGGAATTATTTAGAAAATTCAGGTGAAACACTTGAAAATTATGGACAAGAATATGAAGTAATTGATAATGATGAAATTGAATTTACAAAAATTTATACTCCAAAAGATTTATATGCTTTAATGGATTAAGGATTAATTTCAGTTAAGTTTTTTTTTTTTTGTTTAAATTATAATGTCTGGATTTTTACCAACATTTCGAAGGTCTAGTATGTAAACTGCTAGAAGTAATATATCTGCTATGAGCGGTATTTCAACTGTTACTCAAGTAAATAATCCTGAAAGATTACGATTACTTCAGCAAAATCTGGAAGAAAGTGAAAGAATGAGACAAGAACTTGAAATAATTAGAGAAGAACTTGTCAATGTTGAACAATTTATATCTGCATCAGAAAAGAAATTTAATAGAAATTTATCTATAACTATTTTAGTTTCTATTATAGTAATTATATTACATGCAGTAGGAGTTTTTAATTCACCAAAATGGTTAAAAGTTACTATTGGTGTTTATTTAATGTACATTTTAACTGTTGAACTCACTAATATGTATTTTGGTTCTTTTGATTTATATAAATCGGGAGTAAATGGACTTTTACTTGGTACAACTCTTCTTTTCGTTTAATAAAAAAAATGATTTTATATAGCTGATTAATAAAAACTTAAAAATGGAACAAGCAAAAAGTGATTTTAACGATTTATTGAAAAAAATTAATGGTGGTGTTAATTTAATGTGCAATTTTGATAAAAATAAAAAAGATGTCGAATGTTTTACTGTTAATTATAACAAAAGTGAGGGTAAAATTACTTACGAACCAGTAATTGATTTTCCGTACAAACTTATTTGCGGTGACATTACAAAGTACACTGCTGGATATACTGCAGGAATGGTTGGAAATAAAATTAAGTATGAACAAGGATATATCGATGGATTTAATAAAGCAAAAAGTGAAGAGAGTATTGGAAAAAATCTTTTAGCTGGTGGTATTCTCGGAACATCTTTTGTTACTGTTGTTGCATCACTTGTTACTGTTATGAAATTTATTGATGATTAAAAAAGAATAAAATAAACTTTGTTTGATATATTAATAAGTTTATTTTTTTTACTTCCTACGGTCAATTACGATGATGTGTATCTTGCATTAATTTGTACGTAATGAGTATCTGTACCATTTAATGCTGTGAATAAAATTGTCGTGGTTGTTGTTGCAGCTATGCCTACACAAAGTGCATCTGTTAAGGATGTTTCTGGAGAGGTTTCTACCCATGCACTTACAGGTGCTGTAATATCATATATGTTAGTAAATGTCGCTGCTTGTGGGATTGTACATACAAAAGATGTTGTACCTGCCGCAATTGTATTGACTGCGAAAGTTGCTGTAAGTGTTAATTCTCCACCCACGTTTACAAGTACCGACTTAAGTACTGTTACACCAGTTGTTGCTGGAGTACCTGTAATATTTGCATTAACTGAGTTGATTGGAATTGATGGACTATTTGTTACCGTATAAATTGGTTGGATGAAACTGAGACCTGTTTCAGATTGGTTTACAGCAACATACTTGCCCATTTGTCCAATGTAAGATTCCGGAGTGTCATTTAATGTAAGAAACTCATTTGATGTTGGTGATTCTCCCACTTTAACTGCCCAAATTACTGGTTCTTGACCTGCTGTTGTCATATCAATCGCAGTATTTACTGCTGCTGATGTGTTCAGGCGAAATGACATTTTATATGTTTCTGAGTTTGCAACTTGCGAAAGTACAAAACAACGTGAGACTGTATGTCTCGATGAAGTTGCATTTTCGGTTACAAATGTTTTACTTAGCGAAACAATGTCATCTGCAGAATTTCGCACGTGAATTAGTGACGAATCTGGTGTTGATGGTGCATTTAATGCCATCGAGTACCCAAATAACCAAACACCGGAATCAAGTGTAATTGATGTTGCTGGTATATCAACTGTTGTTGTTCCATTGTACGCGATATCGGCTCCGGTATAAGTTGCTTGGTTTGTTGTTAAACCAGTTAATTCATATGCCCACAGTACGGGTACTTGGTCTGGGTCGGGCGTACCTGCTAATGCGGTCATTTCAACTGCAGTACTTACGGTTGCTGTACTGCGGAGTCGAAATTTTAATTGATATGATGTTGCGGATGCAGTAAAAATAAACGCTTTTGATACCGTATGGCGACATGCAGTATTGTTATCCGCAAGATACGTTTGCGATTCTGTAATTAGAGTACCTCCTGTGTCTTCGACATAAACAAGAATGTCATCTGGCGATGTCGGTACGCGAAGTGTTACTGAGTATCCAATAAGATATGTACCTGCTGTAAGTGTTACTGTGGCATCGGTTACATCAACTTCGGTTGTACCATTATAATTAAGATCAGTTAATGTTGTATATGCTCCCTGTTGGAAACTTGTTTCTACTTGATTGGCAACAAGAAGTGGAATTTGATCTGGGTCAGATGAACCCGACATTGGTACCATTTCAATAGCAACTGAAGTCGCAGCACCCGCATTAAGCAGGTACGATATTTTTAATGTATTTGAAGCAAGAGCTTCTGTGTACACGAATTGTTTTGTCACAAGATGGCGACTGTTCGAACTCGCATCGGCAATGAATGTTTTACTTTCCTCGATGATTGTGTTTCCTGCGGTTTCTTTAACATAGATAATTACAGGTTCTGTCGGGTCGCTGGTCGTAAATACAACACTCATATTTACTAACCAATCTCCTGCGGAAATTTCAACTTGCGCATCTGGTACGTCTTGTTCGGTTGTACCATTGTAATTTAAATCAGTAGTCGATGTGTACAGTTGTTGCTGTACATTGTCATTTGTAATTGCTCCTTTTAATTCATTAAGCGCACCAACAATACTCGTAGCAGTAAATGCAGGAATCAAATCAACATCGCCAATTTCGTTGAGTGGCAGTGGAGTTGTTGAATCAAGTGCACTAAATGTAATCGAACCTTGAGTACCGGAACCTCCTCCTGCACCTGCTGTGAAAACAATGTCACCACCATTTCCTGTGCCATCACCCGTACCTGATGTTAATTGAATTGACGTACCTGCATTATTGCTTCCTGATTGGGCATCGTTTGTTAAAATATTACCTGATTCTACTATTATTCCATTTAATGCATATGAAGTCGCCATTTAATTTAAAAATATAAAAAATACCCAAAATCAAATGATTTTGATTATTTAAGGGTTTACAAAGTAAACCCGTCAAAGATTGTTCTTATTAAAGAATTGTATTAGAGTGGTGCAATTTGAATAATTGAAATACCTAAAGTGTTAATAGTATAATTTCCACCAGTTGATTGATTAATTAATACACTTCCAATATTTGTAGTTGTTGTTCTTATAATTGTATTTACAACAAGAGTTATAGTTATTACATCAGTTGAACTTGAATATTTTGTATATCCTTGTAAATCAAGTAATGATACTGAAAGGGACATTCCTCCAAATATAGTTGAATTCGACGGAAATGAGATACATGTTATTGTTGCTTGTATATTATAATATCCAGGTTCTGGTACATCAAAACTACCTCCCACCAATTGAGTAATACCAGAACTACTTGATATATTTCCATCAAATCTTACTGCAGTTGTTGTACTATCTGAAAGTATTTGATTTGTATTTGTCCCATTAAAATGTGGTCGAGTACCGGTTGTTGTAATTGTTGACGATTTTGATAAGATTTCCCATGCGATTCCGTTCCAAATTGCTTTGCAATACTCTGATGATGCAAGTGTAATTGAACCCTCGAACATACTAAATGAATTAAATGTAATTGTTACATTCGCAGATGCATTGAATGTAACTTCGTGTTTGGATGATGCTGCGTTTAAATCGTTAACTGTAAGTGCTGTAATTCCCCCAATCAATGATATAATGTCTTCATATGGTGTAATTGTTGTATTTGCACTATAAATCGATCTTGCATTATTGGTCTTAACTACTACGGTTGTGTCATTTCCTGTACCTACATTAATATTGAGTGGAGTTGCTGCAGAGAAACCAGCTAAATTATT
>Ga0181380_1000856_pt1 | contig 13516 bp, 15 predicted proteins | sample 3SPOviralmetaG_FD_130116 | JGI IMG/M metagenome (GOLD analysis project Ga0181380, IMG submission 130116) | Marine viral communities from the oligotrophic San Pedro Time Series (SPOT) site, San Pedro Channel, CA, USA - 3 SPOT_SRF_2009-08-19 | ecosystem: Environmental > Aquatic > Marine > Strait... | reverse complement strand
AATATCGCTGCATTATGCTCTCATTTTTTCACAACTACCATTTTGCTAGAAGGTCTTACCATATTTTTTTTTATTTTTTTTTTTCACAGCGTTTTTACAGCATAATTTATTTTTTATTTACGTAAATTTGTATTTTTTTAATTTCGCACCACATCACACCAACATCTTTTTTTCATATTTTATATCAACATGAAAAAAGCTCTTAAAAAAATATGCTAAAATCATATATGACGTACCCAAAGCATGAAAAAAATATAGGTTATTCTTCAACATGTAAATATTACGATAAATTTTTTATTTATTTTTTTTTATTTTTTTGAGTTTTTTAGTGTTTCTCTTTTTGGTCTTCCTCTTTTTCTGTTGAATTGGTTCATTTGGACCCATAATATTTATTCTTTTTCTATTTTTTTATTTTTTTTTTATTTTTGTTTTCATTTTTTTTATTTTTCATAATTTCTCTCTATAATTCATTTTTATTTTCATCAAAATAACCATTTTCTTAGAAACACTTGACTTTATATTTACTACTTTTATTATTCCTTTCACCTTTTTATTACATATTAAATCATACGGTTTTAATTCTTGTCTATTTTTATGTATTCCATACTAAGATGTGGAGAGAACGAGGAATTACATGAATATTTCTCCGATATTTTCTCATTTTACTTCCCTTTCTTTTTCGTAGCCGCTGGCTTCTTTTTTTTTCTTACTTTTTTCTTTTTTTTCTTGGTCATTGGTTTCTTCTTTTTCGTATAGAATATCACGGATATATTTTTAGCTTTCATATTTTCATGTGGTGCATCATCCCAATTCGATTCAAATGGACCTCGAAGATCATCCTTTATAAAATCATGATACTCTTTTTTGGTAATATCACTTTTTGATAATTTCACATTACATATTATCATTTTATTATAATACTCAACAGATTGAACTTTAGTTTTTACAGGTGGATTTAAAGTTGGAAAATTAGCATATTTTTGAACGAATGATTTTGTTTTACTTAAACTAGGTTTTCTATCTATATTCTTAAAAATTATAGAAGCTTTACTAGATAAGGGAGAATTTAAATCAGAAGGAGTATTTCCCATATATATTATACAAAAGAAAAACAAAAAAATTACAACAATCTCAAAACGATGAAGCACAAGAAATTACGTGATTATTCTTCCATATTTTCTCTCCTTTTCTATTAAACAAAACCTTATTATTCTATATTATTATGAACAAAGAATGTGCCGCAGGTGCAATGAGTGGATTAGCACAAAATATTATAGGTCATCCATTTGACACTGCCAAAATCTATATGCAAAATAAAATGCCTTTATGTAATATGAAACCACATCACTATTATCGTGGATTCATATATCCAACAGCATATAGTATTGTATCTCATGGTTTGCTCTTTCCTATACATACCGTATTTTATAACACCTTTTATAATCATTATTTTGCTGGTTTTGCTTCAGGTATTGTTATAGGTCCGATGTGTTATTTATTTGAATGGTATAAAGTCAAACGACAAGTCTTTTGTACTAAAAAACTAAGCTGGAAACTACCGGGTTTCACAAGTACAATAATGCGTGAATCATTTGCCTATACTACTTGGTTTGGTTCCTATTTTGATCTTACACAAAAATATAAATGGTCTCCATTTTATGCTGGAGGTGTTGCTGGTATGTTAGCATGGACTGTAAGTTTCCCATTTGATACCATTAGAAATAGACAAGTAGCACAGCATATATCTTTTCTAGAAGCATATCGTCAAGGACGGTTCTGGAAAGGATATAGTATTTGTATGCTACGAGCATATTTAGTTAATTCTATTGGTTTTTCTGTCTATGATAGATATGTATAACTTATTTGTATCTATCTTTTAAATACATATCCATATGTGGTGTCGTATCATTATATGTTCTTATATATGTCCCCCTTTCACATGGTTCATAAGAAGCATACAATACAATTTTATCCATATTCGTAGTGACGTATAATGCATATTCCATATATGATAAACAAGTTACATAACATCTCATAGTATTTATTTTATCTTCTCGATATAACATATATTCATTTCTATTTTCTATACTGTATTTATTTGTACCAATAGGACAATCACAACAACATTCTGGTCTATCATGTTCCATTCCAGGATAATAATCTAAAATATTATCTACATATGGTGGATATATGCTACTTTTTACTACATATATACAACCTATTATCCATAATACTATATACAACATAATAATGTATATGGTATTATATCATCTAAATGAATTTAATATATTACTTAGCTTTTACTGCTTTACAACGAATATTTTCTATTTTTCCATCATCATTAAATCGTATATATTCCAATGACATATATTGTTGATCAGAATATGTTTTTACTAAAACCTCAGCAATTACCAATTTTTTATCATCAGAATGATGAAATCGCAATAATTTACGCTGTGTTTCTGGAAATGAATAAAATGTTTTATGTAACATATATTTTAAACTATGTATAGAATCACATGTAACATTTTCAGGTTGAAAATACAATGTTAAATGTTCTGCAAAAAAACAAAGTATATTTTTAATCACATGCGAATTCCAAGTATCATAATACCTTTTTGTTGTATCGTGTAGTATAGTAGTCATAACTGTTTTACAATTATATTTAAAATTATACCAAAAAAATAATACCATTATGGTTTTATATAACATGTATTTTTATAATTTATATTGTTTTGGACTTTGTTTTTGTTTTGGACTTTGTTTTTGATTTGGACCTTGTTTTAGATTTGGACCTTTTTTTAGATTTGGACCTTGTTTTAGATTTGGACCTTCTTTTAGATTTGGACCTTCTTTTAGATTTGGACCTTGTTTTAGATTTTGATTCCATTTTTAGTTGTTCTTTTTTTAGTTCTTCTTGTTCTTTTTTTCGTTGTTCATCCAATTTTCGTTGTTCTTCTTTTCGTTCCTCTATTATAGTTTCCACTTCCATAATTATTTCTTCCTTCTCCCCCTGAATCAATGATATACCTGCCAAGTCATATTTATCACGAATATTTTTATCACTTAATATTATATCGATATCATCTTCATCTGCAAATTCTCCATCACCTTCTTGGTTTTCATCATCATAATAATAAAGTAATGCATTTTTTACCTTTTTCATATTTTCTTCTGAACGCACATGTTTTTTCTTTTTTGTTAGTGTATACCATGTTTCATATTCTCCTGCTCCTTTACTTAAAAATCCTTCTTCATTACAATCTTTATCTTTATAATATGTTCCTGTACCATCATATATATATTCTTCCTCATGTGCATGTGGATTTGTAAGATTAATCATACAATCATTTACTCTGAATACAGGAACATTCAACAAATGAATTTGAAATAAACAACATCTCTCCTTTTTATCTGTAAATGATTCTTCGGCAACATCTCTTTTACTACTACCAGATACCCATTTTGCTGGATAAATGACTTCATCGCCACTTTTATCACCCGGTTTCACTTGTCCTCTCCATAATGTCATTTTTTTTCGTTTCTGTTTTTTACAAAATTTCTCTATCTTTTCACTACCAATCGCATCTACTTCAAACTGTGATGCATATGTATGTATTATTTTTTCCGTATTTTTACTTGGCGGAGTCCAACTTTTAGAATTTTCTTTATTCATTTATTTATATATATATATATATATAATATTCTATTCATTATGCTATTATTTTTTTTGGGTTTTTTAAAATATGTATATACATTACATATAAAACATGTTACCAGACAAGATATTAGCTCTAATCGCAAGTAGTGTAATCAAAAGAGGCTACAACAACAACAATCTAAATTACAATAGTAATGGATATTATATTGAAACTATATTTAAACAAGGACATATCAATATTGTACATATTTCTAAAAATAATTTAAATACATATATTCTTTGCCAAGAAGGATCACAAAATACTTCTGATTATCTTACAGATTTGGAAGCTATGAATGATAACAGAAAGAAAAAAGTGAAAAACTATAAAGGAAAAGTAACCAAAACAATGTGGGATGAATACACCAAATATCGTCATTACTATGAAAATTTCGTGAATAACTTCAAAGATGAAGGTACTATTGTTTTTGCGGGACATAGTTTAGGTGGAGCAGTTGCTGGTATTGCAGGTGGAATGTTTAATGTAAAAACTATATTATTGGCACCTGTTCCATTTATGGCACATAGTAATTGGTCTAAAAATTACTCTACACATCCTGTTAGTTATGTGAATCCAACAGACCCATGTTGCAGTGATCGCATTGGAATCAATTGGAAAGCAGGAAATCATATTGGAAAACAATGGATATATAATGGTACTGGTAATGATAGTCACAAGATTAGCAGTTTTGTAGATTATTTTGAAGATCAGGTTAATTTTTCCATCTTATAAATGTATCTTTTCCTTCATTCTATATAATATTGTATATATGGAAGCGTTCTGACGAACGCTTTGGCGGACGAAGTCCGCCGGGCGAAGCCCTGATTACAATAACCTTACTATTTCGCTTTGATTAATCAAAAAGGGGAAAAAACAAAATCGCCATTTTATGGGATGGACTTCGTCCGATTTTGTTTTTTCCCCTTTTTTTAGCTTGAGAAAATTTTTTACACCAATAAAACGAATTTTACCCCTGTCCCCACACCATCATCATGCCAATTTCTCTCTCATCTTTCACCTGAATGTTCAAGCTGATATATTATTATTCTCTTCCATCAACATTAATGCCATAGCAGAATAATTATGTAAATCTAATAACGTGTCTTTTAATCCTTCACCTTGTACTACATTTACACCATTATCTGTTATAGACATAAAACGTTGTAATTTATCTTCCATGCGAATTAAAACTCCAACTACACCATATTTCGCAAACGCATCACCATAATCCTTATTCTTTCTTTCAAATACTTCCAAACATGTTTTATGTATATCCTTCATTTGTTTCACACGATCTACCATTTTAATATAATATACATATATTCTCTCTATTTAATTTTTATATTCATATTATATATATACATGATTGGTAAAGGAAAAATATACGGTAAAGGTCCAGTTGCCTCTAAAACAGCTAAGAAAAGTAAGAAAAAATCTTCTCCCAAAACCAAGACCAGATCTAGAAGTAAATCTAGGAGTAAATCTAGGAGTAAATCTAGGAGTAAATCTACGAGTAAATCTAGAAGTAAATCTAGAAGTAAATCTAGAAGTAAATCTAGAAGTAAATCCAAAAGCAAATCCAAAAGCAAATCCAAAAGCAGGACACCAACAGATTTTACTAATGATTATCAAGAATACGAAAGGAAACAAGATAAAAAAGGATTTAGCTTGAATATACTTAGTAAATATAACTTTAATAAAATTGTGGAAGCTAGAAAAAAATTTCACAGCAAAACGGATCAAGAAAAGAAAGCTATTTTAGATCGTATGAAAAATACTTCATTGAGTGAGAAAAATAATTTGCCAACGAAGATGAGCACGAATTATATAATTCGTAATGAAAATGATTTTTTTAAAGCTCTTATGGACACTGATAGCAACATTTATGTATTAAGAAAATATAAAACAAAACAAAATAAAATAAGTAGTAAATATGAAGAGGTTCAAAAAGGACTTCCTTCACCAATCCCACATATTTATAGTCCTTTAAGTGGTTTGGATAGGATTCTAATACAAGTTGGTCTAATGGATGGTACTATTCCAAAAGATGAAATTATTGATGAAGATAGTTATAGTGATGATGACGATGATGATGATATTTATCATAATTAATTCTTTTTGATTTTTCTCTTTTTGGTTTTTTTCCTCTTTTTGGTTTTTTTCCTCTTTTTGGTTTTTTTCCTCTTTTTCATTTTCTTTCTCTTTCTCGTTTTTCTCTTTTTCTTACGTGCTCCTTCCATGATTGGTCTTCTTTCCATTATTTCTAATGCTTGTTCTACCATATTTGTATTTTTACAATATTTACGTTTTCTTGATGGTTTTCTTCTTGTACCCTTATAAAAATCATTGTAATGTTTCCAATGTATATTCCAGATTCTTGAATCCTTAATAGGATAAGATATTCCTTTTTCATAACGCTTATATTTTCCGTGTTCTTTAGGATTTCTTACCAATAATACCTGTTCTTTAGGATTTCTTACCAATAATACCTGATCACATCCATATGTATCTTGTTGTATTTGGTTCTCATCATATTTTAATGTTTTACAATTAGATTTATTTTCATTTCCACTTATCGTGTTTTTTTTATCGCATTCTCCACTATTAAAATAATTCAATTCATGTGAGCATGGTAATACATGTATTGAATTATCCATATTCTTAAATATCTTATCTAATCCATATATACTGTATTGTAGAGTTTCTCTCGTTCTATATAAATCTGAAGAAAATACATATACATTTTTATCATCTATTTTTGCACATTCCACATATATATCATCTAATAATGCTTTATTTATACTGATTGTAGATTCTACTCCACCTTTTGTTAATTCTGGATCTACTAGATTCATCTTTTTAAAACGACTTGCTACATTATGTTCCCCTTCACCATGTCTAATAAAATAAAAAATATATGTATGATCAGTTGGATGTTCATTTAATAATGATGATGATACTTTTTCAATAGAATCAAATACAATCACATTATTATTATTAACATCTTCTTGGTAATTATTTTCCAAATTTTGAAGTACTTCTTCAGAAAATTTCATTGCTCTATTATAAGCAAGATCGACTTTTTTCTCTTCTGTAATATAATATTTTCTTCCCTTTGTTTTCGTGTTCTTAAAATCACCAGAATATAACAATTCTACATATCCATATTCCTTTTTTTGATTTATTTTTAATACCAATTTTACTATTGCACCATTCGCAAATCGTTCTATTGTATTTTTTTTACCTTTTAAAGAACTAAAATATTTTGCTAGCAAACATCTCATTCTTGCTTGATGTGTTCCAACTATAGCTATTTTTGTATCAGAATCTATTAGGTCTCGTCTACATGGTATTATATCATCATAATCAATATCAACATCATCAATATCATTATTATCAATATCATCAACATTATTATCATTCATATTTTGTGATGAAGGTGATGGTAATTCTTTTGGATTTTCAAAATCTAATTCAGAACCTAATTCAGAACCTAATTCAGAATCTAATTCAGAACCTAATTCAGAACCTAATTCAGAACCTAATTCTGGAAATTTTGGATCATCATCTCTATTTTTCCGTGATGATGAATTACCCATATTATACTTTATATTATATTTATAAAATAAATAAATATATTTTTATTTCTTTTCACAATTACCTGTTTTCTTATTTCTTCGTGTCCCTTTTGGGCATCTAGTTTTCTTTGTTTTAGATAATAATCTACTAGACTTTTTTCTTGTAGATGAAATGGTTTCACAATTACCTGTTTTCTTATTTCTTCGTTTTCCTTTTGGACATCTAGGTTTCTTTTTTGCTTGTTTTTCCTTCTTCTCTTTTTCTAAACGCTCTTTTTCTTTTTTCATTTCCTCAAGTAGCATTTTTTCTTTTAGTTTCTTTCTTTCCTCACGTTCTTTTAGTGCTTTCCGAATAGCATTCATGTGATCATATTCTATTTCATTTTTAATTCTATTCCATTCTGTCATTTCACGATTTTTAAAATACTCTTGACGTTTTCTTTGATGTTCATCCAATTTATCCTTCATACGAAAATAAATATTTTTTCCTTCTGGAAAATTAATATCTATAGGTTTAGGCATTATATATATATATATATTATATTTTTTTAAAAAAGGATTTGATTGTTGAATATATGTGTATATAGATCTTATATAATGATGATGGTTTTTTTAATTTTTTACGTATAGATGGTTTTTTTCCACTATATTCAAATGATGGATTATGATCCATTTTCATTAGGGATTCAATATCTTCTGATTCATTACGAATCACTTTTATTCTAGATTCATCACTGCTACCACTATCTTCTTTCTTTTTTTCATTTAATTCTTCGTCTTTTAATCCATTCATCGTATATTGTTGAATCTTTATTGGACCATATATATATAACAAGAATTCTTTTAATGTGATTTGTTCTTTAGTTACATAATTGAAATGAATATCTATTTCTTTTCCTACATCTATCATTCCTGATTCAAATAATATAACCGCATCTTCCTTTGGAATTTTGCCATTTTTGTCATAATCCAATATATTAAATTTTCTCTCCAACCAATTGTATTCATCTTCTGTTAATGCACACTCTTCTATAATTTGCTTCCTTTCTAGAAGATATATCATCTCCAAATTTTTCTTCGGTTTTATAACTTTTTTCCAACTACACATCACATCACGTAATAATACATCATCTATACGTAATATATATTCTTCAAATTCTATAATATCTATTTTTGATGATTTTTGATTTATTGTATTGAATATACGCTCTATTTTTAATATAGATTCATCTGGAAATAATCTCTTAAATTCATGTAAATCTAACGCTGTACCATTTTTATCTACTATACTTAATAATTCTTCAAAAAAATTGAATATATGTGTAGATAACGTCTGCAAACCCATACCATTCTTAAAATTTATAAGGTCTAATTCACTTCGCAATGGTGACAATGCTGGAAATTCCACCTTACATAATGCTCTAAAAAATTGTTTTCTATCTATAGTGTAACCCTTATACATAGTACTTTAATTGGAGAATTTTAAATGTACCAAAAAAAATATGATGTTAATTGCTCTTCAAAACATTTCCTGTTGTATAAATCGCAAATGTAGAACCTACTCCTTGAATACATTGATTTGGAGGTAACCGCTTACATGTTAACATAAGAAAACAACTGGTGATTATACCACTGGCTAACATGAACTTTCTTGAAGCAAACTTGTTTGATGAAGTCTCCATTCTATAAAGTAGAGAGAAAATATATCATTATGATATTGTAATAAAAAATTGAATATATTTTTTTCAATTATTAATATAGATATATATTATTCGTATGAATAAGAAAACGCTTAAAAAATCTAAGATGATCTCTACTCAAAAGAAAACAATTACCAAAAAGCCTACCGCTTCTACTATTAAAAAATACATCTCCCAATTCAAAAAGGATGGTATTTCCTATTTGAACCAACTTTCTATAGACGATCTTGTTTCCATGTTGAAGTATGCCAATAAAGTGTATTACAACAAATCTGATCATATTATGACCGACAATGAATATGATATTCTTAAAGAATATATTGAAGAAAAGGATCCAAAACATCCTGCTCTCAAAGAAGTTGGAGCTCCTATTAAAAAGAAAAAGGTACAACTTCCTTATGAAATGTGGTCTATGGATAAAATCAAACCATCTACGAAAGCCCTGGACAATTATTTGAAAAAATATAATGATCCACCATCTTATATTATTTCTGCCAAACTAGATGGTGTAAGTGGTCTCTATTCTACGGAAGGAGATGGATCACCTTCCCTCTATACACGTGGTAATGGTATAGTTGGTCAAGATGTTTCACACCTTCTTCGTTTCATTTCACTTCCAAAAGAGAAGGGGATAGTACTACGTGGTGAATTTATTGCCAAAAAAGACCCCACCGTTAAAAAACTTCGTAATATTGTTGCTGGATTGGTAAATAAAATCAAATATACCGCTAGCGATATTGAAATTCTAGAAAATACTCTAGAATTTGTCGCATACGAAGTGATACAACCAGTGATGACACCGAAAGAACAATTTGAATATCTACAACAACAGAATATTACTCATGCCTTCTTCAAAGAGGAAATACAGATTACTAGTGATGTATTATCCACACACTTACAAAACCTTAGAAATAATTACGATTATGATATTGATGGTGTCATTTGCACCCACAATAAAATATATCCTCGTGTTTCTAGTAATCCAGAACATGCTTTTGCCTTTAAGATGATCATGACAGACCAAATTGCTGAAGCTAAAGTACTTGATGTATTATGGTCTCCAAGTAAAGATGGTTATTTGAAACCCCGTATTCAAATTGAACCGATTGAATTACAAGGTACTACAATACAATATGCTACTGCATTCAATGCCGCGTTTGTGAAACAGCATAAACTTGGTGTTGGTGCGGTTGTCAAAATACTCCGAAGTGGTGATGTTATTCCTTATATTCAGGAAGTTGTTGTTCCAGCAGAGCAAATCCAATGGCCCAAGGAAGACTATATATGGACAGATACCAATATAGATATTATCCTTGTGAATCAAAAGGATAATGTTGTTGTACAACAAAAACAGCTTCTCTTATTCTTCAAACGTATTGGTGTGGAAGGTTTAAGTGAAGGCACCATCAAGAAATTTGTTCAAGCCGGATATAAAACTATTCCTAATATCCTTTCCTTATCTATAGAGGATATTATACAATTAGATGGATTTAAAGAAAAATCCGCCACAAAATTACATCAATCTATTCAACATGCTCTTCAAAATGCTTCTCTTATAGATTTTATGACTGCTTCTAATCTATTTGGTCGTGGTTTAGGATCTAAAAAATTGGAAGCTATTATGGACAAGTATCCCACATTATTTCAAATATACTCTACTATGTCTATGGATGCTCTTTGTAAGCTTATTGTACAAGTTGATGGTATAGCATCTAAAACAGCAACATCATTTGTTCAAAGTTTGAACCCTTTTGTTGAATTTATGAATACGATACAACAATCTCATATATTAAAAGTTATTGAAACAAAAACAGTACAAAATGATCTACATGATACCAATAAGAAATCCTCATTGGAAGGTCATACATATGTATTTAGTGGATTTCGCAACAAAGAATATGAAAAAATAATCCAAGCACGTGGAGGTAAAGTATCCACTAGTGTTAGTAAAAATACTACACATCTCGTGGTGAAATCAAAAGAGAAAGGTGGTTCTAAAATGGAAAAAGCAGAATCTCTTGGTATTCCAATTATAACCCTGGAAGAATTAGAAAAACTATTGTAAATGGACTTCAAAACAGTTTTAAAAAATAAAAAAGGCGTAAAAAACCTTTTTTATTTTATATATTCATAATGTAAAAATATCAATATATATATATATATATATAAAATGTTTGGTCTTGGTGTAGAATTAGAAACTGGCATCTATTATGAATTTAGAGGAAAAATATATAGTGTAGATATTGAAAAATTATTAAAATCTAGTAAATCTAACCTATTTGAAGAAGAAAAATATTTATTATCAAGTCTTCCACTACTTGAAACGCCTTCTAATAAATGTTTAGTAAATATTAAGAATAAACAAATAGAAATAGTAACAAAATTTCCTTTGAATAAACCAATTGAAGAAATTATATATGAATTAGAAATAGAATTAAAAAGGTTTTTAGTAATTTTTCAAAAACTGTTTAACTGTAAAAATAACAGTAAGAACATATTATTATTTTATCCAAAACTATCTTGCATGAAATATAAAGACATAAATAATGAAGAAGTATTTTCTAATACTGGAAGTATTCATATAAATATTACGTTTCCGTATTATAATAAATCTCAGTTAAATAAATACAAGAGATTTATAGAATTATTTCAAACATTAGAACCCATATTAATAGCATTAACCAGTTCCGGTGATTACAGATATAAAAAACCAGGTTATCCAAAATCTGGTTATAGGTCTATATTAGGATGGGGTGCTCCAGGAACTAGTAACAAAAATTTATTAAAATATGGATTGTCAAAAACAGCTACTTTTAATCCTAATTATATATATAGATTAGACAAATACATCTTGACACCACTTAATTATGAAAAATGTGAGTCTTATAGAATAAAAAGTGACAAAAGATATTATAAAAAATTTGATGTTAATATACCAGAAATTAATTATTCTGGTGATATTGCTACAATTAAAAAAGATTATTTTTTAAGATTTATTGGAATGTTTGATAAAAATTTATCCGAAAAATTTTCATATAGAATTTATGAACAAGGTTTTGGATTAGAGATTAGATTTTTTGATAGAATGGATCCAAAAAATATAAAAGAATTACTTTATTTCTTAACTTTGTTAGGAGAATTTTCCTTTGAAACCAAACACAATCTAGTAAATTCGCAAAAAAATAAATTCTGGAATGAAGAAGTATTAAATATTTTTGACAATGGTTATAATAGCAAGTTAAGTGATGAATATATTAAGTTACTTGAAAAGAATTTTGATATGAAAATCAAGACAAAAAAATGCGAAACTATTATCAATGAAATTATTACAATGTTATATAATAATTATAAACAAGGAAAATTCATAAATGAAATGTCGGATGTTAAAAATATCAAAAAACCTAAAATTTTTAATATGAATAAAGCATTTTTAGATGCATATCAATAAATAAATTATATTTATTCTTCATTTTATTTTGTATCGTTTTTGAAATATAAATATGTTCTCTCTATAATACTCTTATAGGATGATAAAAATGGATTGCGAAAAACAGTTGATGGCTAATAATGAACAAGATATAGAGATCATATATTCCAAGTTAAAAAAAAGGTTGTTTCAATTACAAAGACAATTTTTTAAACATCATATAGAAGATGTAGAGAGAACCAAAATACGTAAAAAAATAGACACAATTGATAAGCAATTATTTTACCTAAAAAAGATACTAGATTTACAAATTACATATAAAGGTGATTTACATCAAACATTATTATCTCGTTTATAATTATCTTATATCAATACTCCGAATACATAATAATATATTATAATTTATGTTAAACACTACATTGGTATATAAACCATATATATGATATGGAGAATCATTGTGATGATATATTATTATATATTTTTTCTTTCCTTTTTAGCGAGAAGAATTCATATTTTTGTTCTTCCTCTCCATTTCCTTACTTGAATATGTATCTAGTTCAAAAGCGTTGGTATCATTTATTAAAAAAAAAAGAATGTGTATGGTCCAAAATTGCATACAATCATAAAGTATTCTGTTATTGCTCTTTCCCATATGAACATAAATTTATAACCCATTTTAAAACACATTGTTCATGGATTGAAAATCATTATCGTGAAAAATATCGTGCATCATTACACCCAACACTACATCCTTCTTCGTATAATAATACATTTACTGAAACTCGTGTATATTCCTTTCATAATTATGTATATAATGATTATCATAAAATGGATACCACTAAAATCCGATCTATTTTTAAAGATAGCAATGTTGATATAAGTCATTTTTGCTGTAATGATACAGGATTTATGTTCCGTTTAAAACATGAAACTGATATAGAAGATATTACACCTTTGAACATTTAAAACGCGGACTATAAAATTATATATTTATTTTTATCTTATCTTATTGCTATAACATTTCATAATTAAATAATTCAAAATCTTTTTTATACAAACTGTTTATTTTTAATATACTCTCTTTATTTAAAAGATTTATATATGATTTTT
>Ga0181380_1000855_pt1 | contig 13530 bp, 18 predicted proteins | sample 3SPOviralmetaG_FD_130116 | JGI IMG/M metagenome (GOLD analysis project Ga0181380, IMG submission 130116) | Marine viral communities from the oligotrophic San Pedro Time Series (SPOT) site, San Pedro Channel, CA, USA - 3 SPOT_SRF_2009-08-19 | ecosystem: Environmental > Aquatic > Marine > Strait... | reverse complement strand
CTGTTCTCGCAGTAAGTCTCGTTGCCATCGGCATCATACTCCCGCTTACTCCAGAAGCCATCGCTGTCCTCGAAGTAAGTCTCGTTGCCGTTGGCATCCTGCTCACGCTTATACCAGTAGCCATCACTGCCCTCGCAGTAAGTCAGGTAGCCCTTGGCATCATACTCACGCTTAGTCCAGTAGCCAGTGCTGTCCTCGAAGTAGGTCACGTTACCGTTGGCATTTCTAATCTTGATAGGGAATGTAAATGCAATCCCTAGTTCTTCGTATGTTTCGCTTAGTTTTTCCATAATGTGCATAGTGTGTATATTTTATTTATTTGTAAAAGATATGACGGCCGATAGTGACTGTAACTTTCATGTGCTTTGCCCAATATGGCCGGCAATAATCGGCATGATAGTGATCAGCGCCGCGCGTGTAGTTAGTCGGCGCAGATAATGCGATATTAAGCGCCCTAGCGTATCGCGGATGACGTTGCGCTTTGGCAAGCAGCGCGGCCCGCTTAGCAATATTATTCCAACATGAGAATTGCATGCGTTGATAGCAGACTTGCGCCGGAGTCATTCGGCGCTTAATGGCACGATTCTGAATCACTTCATTGACGGCTTCCATTGCCCCTGGCGAATACTCGCCGCCGGCTTCAAGGATAATAGTCGCAGCAACGATCTCGGCGTCACTGGCAGCGTTTGCGCAACTGATCGCGCACAATAGGATGATTGATAATATTGATTTCATAACAATGCCCAAAGTAGCGCCGTAATTGCCCTTGTCAATACATTATTTTAATAAGAAAGCGCCACCCCTTCGGGAAGCGCCGTAATGTTATCCCTTTCGGGAAGCGCCGTTATGCTATAGCTTAAACTTGTATTTGATCAAATATAACGTGTTGTGCATCAGCAGCTCATAATTTGCCGGCGTTATATACGCTTTATGCATCGCGGTCTGAACGCCAGATGGCATCGGCATTTCGCTTTCATGCTCGCATGTATATTTTACATCTCCACGATTAATCTCAAATAGCATGCCGCCATCATGTAGAATCATTCGCGCCTCGTTTTCAAAGCGGCAATCATCAATCAATATAATAGTCGGCTTCTCGTCGCTTGCTGCGCGCTCAATATGTCGCTGCATCGCCCATAGCCATACATCTTTATTTATATACTTGCGCCCCCATTGCGTGCCAAGTGTCTGCAATAGCCGCCTTGGCGTCACGCCTAAGCCAAAGATTGGCTTATGCTTTAGCTTTTGATTAGTCATTGCTTGAGTATCAACGCCCATTGCCTCGGCCATTGCCCGGATCGGATCGGCAAAGCTTAAAATCTCGACATGAAATTTATCGTCTAATTGCTTTGCAATATCTTGCGCGAATGTAGTTTTGCCGACGCCCTTCGGCCCGACCAGTCCTATTATATGTGTTTTATTCTTCATAGTTTTATACGTGCTGATAATGTCTTGTGATTAGTCCGTGTTGCTTGTGGTATTCAAATCCAGTTGCGCCCTTCATTGATCCGACAAATCCTTTTTCAGCGTGCCATGCATCGGTAGAGCATAGCGCCGGCAAGTATTCGACCAGCAACCCGCGATGCTCTTCCCATCCATTTTTAGTTTCTGATATAACGCGCACCGGTTGATTCTTCTTTTTGTGGTGAATATGGCCCATCTTTAGATGCCTAAATTTAGTCTGCCCCCACTTCTCGGCAAATTCGGCCGCGATGATTTGCGGCCATTGCGCCATCGCAGCACCGTTGCCGTGCGTCCACACCAGCAGATTGTCGCCGTGCGTTATCACCTTGCGGCTAGATGACTGCTCGATCACATTGACGTTTTTACAGTTTGCATAGAACGCCGATAATACGCGAGTAAGCCAGACGCATGAATGCCAGTCGTGATTGCCCTCAATAATAACAACATCGACTTTAGGCGCAACTTGCGCGGCAATCTGCACCACGTCATAACATGCTTTGACGGCATAATCCACGACGCGATGAAAGCGCGAGTCAACATCAAGCGCGTTGCTGCTCTTCTCGGTCTGATTGTTTCGGCTGTCGCTGTGCATAATATCGCCGCCAAATGTGACAACGATGCGCCCCGGCTTATTGAATCGCCCTGCCAATGCTTGCGCAGTGTCAACCATACGTTTTGCAGCGATGTCGCAATCATAATCTGAATCATTAGTTTCTGTTTTTGTTGCATACATACCAATATGAGAATCAAAAACCGATATTTCAGCTAATACGTCTTGATTATCAGACTTGGTCGCACGCTTAACTTTGACAACTGCCTTGCCCTTTACGCGCTGGCATAGTGAATCGACGAATGCCTCCATATCTTCGGCGCCTGGCACAAGTCGCTTCCATTCTTGGATCGGCTTGCCCTTGGCGTCATATTGGACGGTTGTTTTTACCATCTTTAAATGCTCCGGCATGACTGCCGGAGTCAACCACGGCACATGGCCTTTACTTTCGCATACTATCAAAGTTTGGCGCACATATTTTTCATCGACTCCTAGCTTCTTTGCCACGCCACGCTTTGATCCGATCTTCATGTAGCAGTCTAGTACTTCCTGCTGCCTGCTTGTAAGTTTTGTTTTTTTCATATGTATTTTTATTATATTCCAAATCTGACAAGGTTGCCGACTTGGTTCTTAGATTGCTTGTGAAAGGTCCATCCGCCGTTTTGGCTTTTAGACTTGCCCCAATATTTCCCCGTATATCGCTCAATTACTTTTGTGCGAATGTTGCATGAACCTGTTGCCGGATCGCCGAGATTGTCGCGAATTAATCCGCTGTGCGTCTTTGGTCCGTCTTCAAGCTCGCTCAATATATAATCAATCACTGCTTGATCTTTATCAAGCTGCGCTTCCTTAGCTGCCTTTTCCTCGGCCGCCTTTGCTTCTTCCGCGCCGACTTGCTTTACACTTTGAAAGCGCCGGTGCCAGCTGCGCTTTTCGCCCGCGTCATATTGAAACGTCACTTTCATGCTATTCGGACCACGCAGCTTTGTATTTTCAAAAACAATCGTGCGATCCGATCCTTCTGTAATGACTGGCGCTTTGTCGATTGTATATGCACAATCAAAGTCGCTTTGAAAGTCTCCGACGCCCTCGGCAATACTTTTGCCGTCGGAGTCTTTATTCTTATTGGTATGCGCCAATGCAATCAATGTGCCACCGGCTTGAGTAAAAGTGCGCACCATGATGTTAAATATTCGTGCGTCGTTTTTATCCATTGTGCTGACAAACTTTTTGAGTGTATCAAGCACGATCACCATCTTGCCACATGCATCTTCTTTGATTGCAGCCTTGATAATTTTCGCCAGGTCTGCTGGATCAAATCCGTTTTGATTTGGAATCAAATGATGAATGCCCATGTGCCGGGTGATTTCCATCTTTTCAATGCCGCCGTTAAAACTATCATCCGCGTTAATATAGAAGATCTCTAAATGTTTTGTTTTCTCCACATCTCGATTGCATAGCATCCAAAGCGTCATCAATGTTTTACCCGTATTCGGGCCAGCATTGAGAATTGTGCAATCGCCAATCATTGCAATTTCTGGCAAGATAAAGACAGCATCTTGCGCACGCTTTTTCATTGCCTCAATATTTTCATCCGTCGATGCTACCAGCTTGCGTAAATTGCTTAAAAAATCACTGCCAGATGATTCCGCCGATTGCTCAATTTCTTTCTTAGCTTCTTCTGTCTGGGTAATTGGCGGCAGCCATGAATCAGCCTCTTTTTGAATAGCATTACTTACCATTTTATCAATGGTAGCCACTACGTCGGCAGGCAATGTTTGAATTGATTGCTCGCCGTAGCCTTCCGCAGATAAAGCCGTAGCAGCCGCCTTAAAGTCGCCGGCATGGCGAAACATAGCAAACAATGCAAAAGGTGAATAAGATTCATTAGCTTCAAGCGGCGCGGCCGATGATGTCCAGCAGTAGAATTTACGATCACCAACTACGCCAAATGTGCCACTAATGCCTCCAGTCTTGCCTGGCCGCGTCCAATGTTTGCCATTGCGTGTGGTCCATCCTTGCGAATGTAGCAATCCAGGAACGTCTGCTTTCTCATTGAATTGATCACCTGGCGATGTGCCATCACTTGCAACCTTAGTCGGTTTGACTGCCCAAAATGGCAATGCTTTTGATTTGGCCGCCTCGGTATTAATGACTTTTGACTTGGCATTATAATATGCCGCCGGATCATGAGATAGAAAGCACAATCGCGATACGTCGCTGCATGCCTTGTCAATGACTAATCCGTGTGAATCAGCGAACCAATCGCGCACGGTCGCAAATGCAGCCTTGTGAGTATCTGCGTCGTTTGCGTCAATCTTTAAGCCGACCTTTAGGCCGCCAGATGGAGATACAAAGGCAAAGTGCGTCTTGTCGCTTGCTTGTAGTTTCTCGCGAATGGTTGCCATTTGCTTTGCGTCGATCAGTTGCGGATTCTCATCCGTATCTAGATCGGCAATTAAGATGCCGGAGTGAGTAATCAAAGCAGACGCCGCCCGCTTGGAAAAGACGCCTGACGCTGTCACTGCTGGCAGCGCCGCCTTATATCGACTGCGCGTATCTTTGTCTGGTGCGCTGCGGATCTGATCGACAAGTTCCTTGCAGCAAATGCTGCGAATGTCGCTAATTAATTGCGACGCGCTTGTTGGTTTGCACGGCGTCGTGTCCTTTACGCTGTCGAATGTTGAGAATTTATTGCTCATAGTGTTTTCTTGTGGATTGATTTTTTCATGCGCCCGCATATAGGAATGACGACGCGCCTCATCAGCACACCAGCTCGCACAATCGAACGCTTGCCTCGCAGCGTGTAAGTTGTCGCACGTCGAACGTCGAAGACTTCGCCGAGCGTTCCCACGCGCTTGCCATACGGAATTGCGTGGTGTCGCGTCTCCGCGATCTGGCGCCCTTTGCAAAATATCTGCTCAAGGTAGCCATGAATAATGAATTGAGATTCGGCCATGTGTTGCTTCGTTTTTTGTGTATCGTATTTCATTTTTTATACCTTTCTGATATTATTTTTGGAACGGCATACTTCCAGGAAATAGAATGGTGCAGCCGCTTATTGCTCGTGTTCATCATTGTTACTTTTATGCAAGATGGCATCATCATGACGGATGTAAACGCCTTACAATAAGTCCCATATTTTAAATACATATCAGTTATGCCTCCAGCTTGGGATTGCGTTTCTTCTTGATCGAGCTGTGCACTTGTAAACGTAAAGAACAATGCGCCCCGACTCGCTAGCGTCGTGTATGTGTTAACATCTTCATTCATCCCGCCAATGAACTGATATGGCCGATCCGCCGAACAGAAAAACGAATTCATACACTTTCGCTTTAGCTTCGTATTGTCAAAGCCGCCAATATGATCTCCGCCCTGAGAAAAGGCGATTGAATGTGCTCCGCTACTCTCAAGAAAAGCGATGAACGCTGAAAACACTGAATTTATATTTTTAATCTTTGCTTCATATCCCAGCTTGTTCTCAAAGCGAAATTTAAACTGTGTATAGTCGTCATCGAGCTGAACAAAATATTTATATCCGAGCTTCTTCGCAGCTATAAAGCAAGCGTTTCGTGCGTGTGTAATTGTTCTGCGCTCGTCAAAGTTATTCCCCTCATCTATACTATCGGCCATTGCTTTTTTGTCGAAAATGAAGACATTTTCCTCTCCAAAGTTCTGCATATATTTCTCGGCGTGCTTGTCTTCGTTATCAACGATATACACAATAGGCCCAGTATAACCACAATTATGCAGCGCCTTGCGCGTAATAACGTTATCGGAGCGCCCGTGAGTGAGTATAAATACTGCAAATTTATTCTGCATCTGGGTATTCCTCTCTGTATTGGTCCTTTAAGTCTTGGCAAAGGCGAACAAATCCATCATCAATCGCCTTTTCAAAGTCGATAATAACGAGCGCACTGTCCTCCATTAGTGACTGCATTTTCGGTGATGCGTGCGCATAGTAGTCGGCCATTTTTTCATAATTGAATACGATATGCCGAGAAGCCGCCTCTCTGAGCATTTTCTTTTCATCCTCCGATACGGCTGATCGTTCGATTTTTGAAAGCAGTTCAATAGCTTTCGACTTATTGAAGCACTCAAATGCGTGCGGCTGGCGCTGCTTTGGTTCGTATATCGGCGATTCTACTTTGCTCGTATATCGGCTTTTATCTTCCGTGCTTCCCTCCTGTGGGAACATATTTATCTGTTTCATGCTCATAGTGTTTTATTATTTCTCGTTGTTGGTTGGTAATTGCTTCAACATTTCGTCGAATTGGCTCAAGACGCCCGCCTCGGCGTCGTCCGGGTTGTCAAACGCTGCGACGTAATCGGTGCGCTATTGTTTGATTCGCTTTACTTTGTATTCCGGCGCGAATGCGTCGCAGTTTAATGCGTCGGTGGCCTCTGATAAGCAAATGCGATCGTGGAAGGTTTTTGCGTTCATAGCTCAGTAAATACAATTTCCAGTCGTGGGTTTTCGCGGTCGATCTCAAAGCGCACGCCGTCAAAATTCCATTCGTAATCGTCTTGCTTAATGCAATCGGCCACGCCGTCGAGATACGCTTTGCACATAGCGGCGGCGTTGTCCTTGTCCCGGCGTCGCTTTGTCGGCCAGTAAAAGTCGAGCCGATAGGCTTTGATCTTAATCATCCCGACTTGCTGCCATGTTTGAAGCCTAGCAAGACGCCGCGCGGCCTTCTTATGCTTGGCCAACTTCGACCAATGCACGCGGCTGTTCGGCGAAAGCTTGCGATTAGGAATTGGCAATGTAATTGTCATAGTTTTACCACCTCCACTTTGTTTTTGTTATATTTGTAGCCTTTTTCAGCCAATGCGCAGTTGATGGAATAGATCGAATGATGGAGCTTTTTCGCAACATTGCTAATCCGGTTGCCTTCGTTGATTAGTTCAATTACTCTTTTCACGTCAACCATTCTTTTGCGTGCTGGCATCTCAATGTCAAATCGGCTACACCATTCAGCATAAGTTTGATATGGCACGCCTGCATGCTTGCAAGCCTGAGCGGCCAGCATGCCATTTTCGCGCAATTCATTGACCTCTGCGCACTTTTCGCGGATCTCTTTTTCTTTCTCCGGTGTTGTCAGTGTGTATTCTTTGCGCTTCTTTGGAAACTTAATAAGCCCCATATCGCGCAACTTGTCAAAGTTGCCTTTCTTGCAATCGTGTAAAAGCTTTTGACTTTTGACCAAGCGATCAAATTCTGCATTTGGCAAATGCTTTTCTAATAATTGATTTGCTGCTGATAATTCGTGCATAATAAAAAGGCCGCAGATTAGCCGCGCGGCGCCGGGTTAGGTTGTTCAGTAAACGGCCTTGATGATCGAAATGCCTTGGCCTAGTGACTCGATGGTTGCCGGATGTTCGCCCTCTTGGATAATTTTCTTTGCATCGCCTACGTAGGCATCGATAATAACCAACTTTGTTGTAAAGTCTGTAATGCGATTACCTTTCATTGTGGTAATTCCGCAATCGTCGAGAAGGTCGGAAAGTTCAACTAGCATGTCTGATATTTGTGATTTCGTTGGCATAATAATAATTCCTTAATAATGTTACTCGTCGGCGTCGTGCCTTCGATAGATCCAACAAAGACCTTTCCGCACACCTTGTCAATACAATCGAGAAAAAAGGCTAAATTATTTTTGAGTTCCCGTTTGGCGTCACAATATCCGTCGCGGCAATCTTTAGATATTTGCCTTCATAGCGAACAAGCAATGATTTGACCACGTCGGCAATCATCGCGCCAGTGCAATGTTCCAACATGTCGGCGCTTGATTCATACATCGGCAGCCGGCGATCAGCAAGCCATTTCCGTGCCTTGGTAATGCCATAGCCGCCATGGTCAAGCAATAGCCATTCTTTAATGACTGTCATGCCACACATGTATTCGACGCGCACGCTGTCTGGTTTGCCTGCCTTGCGATGCAAGCGCAACGACACGCCATTGACCGGCATCCATCGCGGCTTTGCCAGTAGCATACCAGCATGCGCCTTTGCTGCGTGCATTTGTCGCTCGCGCTCGTCTTCGGCCTCAAATATTTCACGCTGCACTGGTGGGATTTCCCACCCGCAGGATGGGCATTTTTTGACTGCACGCGAAAAGACGTTTTCACATTGGCCGCACTTGGCCAGCTTTACTTGCTCGCCTTCGTCAATGTCGATTGGTCCGTGTCGCATTATATTGTCGCCATAATCAAGCACCAGGCAGTCTTGCTTGTCTTTATGCAAGCGCAACCCTCGACCGATTGCCTGCACCCATAATCCCTTGGATTGAGTCGGCCGCAACATGACAACGCAATCCACGCGCTTCGCATTGAAGCCTTCAAAAAATACGTTTACTGAAAGCAAATATTGTATGCGCCCGGCTTTAAACTCTTCGACAAGTCGCTCGCGTTCCTTGATTGGCGTCTTGCCCGTTACTGTCTCCGCTTGGATTGCATACTTGCGCAGCTCGGTCCTAACATGTTTGCAATGCTCAATGTCTATACAGAAAACGATAATACTCTTGCGCGACTCGCTGCGCACTTTGGCTGTCATATCTTTGACGGCTTCAGAAACGACCTCGGCTTTATCGACGCGCAACGCCAAGTCTTTTAGATTAAATTCGCCTGCCGTCTTTTTGACGCCCTCAAGATCGAGCGCCGAATGTTCGCCTTCAATAGTCCGGATCTGTGACAAATAGCCGTCGCGGATCAAATCGCCAACATTTGCCTCATAGCATACATGATTCAATATATGATCACGGTGGCAAATTGCTCCAGTACCCATGCGGTATGGTGTTGCCGTCAATCCGACAACGCGCATATCTGGATTGCGTGCCGTCATTGCGTCAATGAATTTTCGATATTTGCCCTCGCCCCGGACCGGGATGCGGTGCGCCTCGTCAATTAGCAGCACATTTTGCGCAGGAAAGTCATCTGCTCGCTTTGCTACGCTATCAATTGACGCAAAAGTGATTTGCTTGCGTGTATCGCGCTGCCTAAGCGAAGCGGCATACACTCCAATAGAAAGACTAGCATTTAGCACTGCAAGCTCTTGTGCGTTTTGCTCGACTAGTTCCTTGCGATGCGCCAAGATCATGATGCGAAAGTTCGGGCAGACTAATATCCACTGCTGGACAAGCAACGCCATGACAAGCGACTTGCCTGCGCCAGTTGGCAACACGATAGCAGGATTGTCATCACGCTCGCGCAGCGCGGCATTGACGGCGTCAATGGCTTCTTTTTGATATGGTCGCGGCGTCAGCATTATTTCTTTGCGTTGTATCGTTTGACGTTGTCTTTGTGGCGAATGACAAGCATCGCAGTAAATAATAATATAGTAATATAGATCATAATAAAAAAGTGCCGGGATATAGCGCCCGGCGTCGCTTGTTAGTTGTTATTTACAAAACTGCAATCGTCACGCTTGGCTTGCGCGGCGTAGTCGTTACCATCTTTGATAGGCGGCTAAACTCCATCGGATCGCTTTCGCGCAGTGATTCATACGCCTTAGTATTCAACTCACGCTTAACGGTTTCTTTAATAACCGAGTCCGGCAATTCCGCGCCTTTGTCGATCTTATAGCCGAGCGACGTTTTAAGTGTCAGCTTTAGGCCGTTGTTAGTCTTGACGGTTTGGCTACCGGATTCGGCAAGTTCGTATTGCGCAATAATTGCTTCCTCGGCCTCGATACGCGCGGCTTTAGCTTTCGCCTCGGCTGCACGCGCATGGACAAGATTTGATGCTAAGTTTTCAATGCTCATGTCTATTAGTCCCACGGGTTAGCTTTTTTAATTGCAGGCGCTGCCGGAGCTGGTGCGGCCGCAGGCTTTTCGAACGGCGCTTCGTATCCATCAAGCGACTTGCAACGCTTGATTTGATTCCGTGTCGGATCTTTCTTATCTAATCCAACTGTCGCGACTAGATTGCACCCAATCAACTCGTCAGAGTCGGTCGCCGTTGCTTTGCCAACTGCCAAGCGCAACGCGTGAAACTCGCGCTGCCCGATTGACTGCGCCATTTCGTTTTCATGCATTAGTGTATACCATGAAAACAATTTGCGCCCCTTCTGTGACTTATCATGCACATTACCCAAGACGGAAAATGTGATGTTGCAGCCAGTGCCTTTTTTGTTCGCTGTCTCTTTGACAACGGCATCTTCGATTTCTAAGTAGTAATCGCCCTCCGGTAATGGAGAGTTGTCAAACTCTGGTTGCTCTTCGTATTCGTCGGCATTGAAGCCGCCCATTAGTGATGTTATATCTGCCATAATTATTTATTCCTTTTCTATTTGGTTGTTGTTGATTGCGCGGCCTCAGATGCCGCATTTGCAAAAGCTTCCCATGATAATGGTAGCTTGTAAGGTAATCGCCCGTAAACGCCACGGCCGCCGCCTGGATGGCCTGGCCGCTTCTGCGTGAACAGAAAGCGAGCGCCAGTCAGATCCTTGCCAGTCTTTTTCTCTTTGTTGAATCCTACTTCTTCCGTTTTCACGATGGTTTCGGAGTTAGCAAAAAGGATCGAATCCGCCCAACGTTGCAACGCCAGTTGGATACGCTCATGCAAGTCGAATTGATATTGGTCAAAGCTTGCCCCAAGTGGATCGTCGAATCGCTTTACTTTGACATGCCCGATTAGAATCACGCTAATGCCTTTCGATCGGAGACGGTCAAGTCCTTCCATCAAGTCGCGCATTTTATTTGCGGCGGCCGCGTAGCCTTTGCCAAATCCTTTTTGATAGTTTTCGATTGATTCGACATTGTCCTCTTTGCAGAGCTTCGCCCAAATGACCGGCTCAAGCGCGCTGACGGAATCAATGATGAACGTCTTGAACTCGTGCTCGTCTTTGATAAGCGTAGTCACGGCTTGCAATACGTCGTCAAACGTCTCAGCACGTGGAAACTTCGCCACGTCCAAGTCATCAACGCCTTCCTCACCCTTAATGGGTAAAAATATAGGATTGTCTGCCCCGGCTGCGAATGTTGACTTGCCGATCTTTTCGACGCCAAGCAACACGATACGCGGAGCTTTATGCTGAACGCCCTTTTTGATTGATGATAGGTCAAAGCTCATTTGATTGCCTCCTTAATTTCGTTGATTGTTTGGTCGATTGCGTCGATTGCGTCTTCCGTCGTTGTTAGGTCTGGATCATCCGAGCGTGGCAAAGTGATCCAGCGGCTGATCGCTGGATCGTAGCCTGTTCTCCATCCTTCAATGTAAGCGCGAATGTCGATCGTATTACAATGCGGCGCAAACTCAACAAACACGTCAGCCTTCTCGGTCGGCGTAGTAAGCGCGAACGCCATTAGCTCGTTGATTTTCTCGCGGAGTAATTCGGCGATTTTTCCTGTTCGTTTAAAGCTCATAAGTAGCGCCCTCCCTTTGCATCTTCGTTGATCATCACTTCAGCATCTTCGCCGCGTGTCGATGTAATGCGTATGCTATACGCACGCACATTGTAATCGGCTTCCAAGCAATCGAGAATTTTCTCAATTTCTGATTCAGCCTGTCTAATTGCTTCCTTTATTGTCATATCTTTTTTAATGTTATGGTTATTTATCTTTTACAAAGCACCCATCAATCATTTGACCGGTGCGATGTGAAATTACTTTGTATGCACTTTCAAGGCATTCTTCAAACGATATGCCCTCAAGCTGTGCAAGTAGAATGAGAACGACGCCGCAATCCCCGATTGCGTCAATTGTTTCTGCATGGTCTTGCTTGATTAAGCTCTGTAGCAATTCGCCGCACTCTTCGTGCAGCTTTAAGTATTGAGTCAAGCTAGTTGCTTTGGCGTTCGGGCCGGTGATGTTTTTGTCTTCGCCCCATTGGCGAATCAATGTGATTAATTGATTGGTGTTCATTAGTTTTTGTCTTCTCTGATTTCGGCTTTATTGCCGTAAACTATTACGCAGCAGTGCGGCCTAAACTCTGCCGCCGTCCATCCGTCGCCGTCTTGCGTCGCGTCCGGGTTGCTCATCGGCACATTGTAACGATTCTCAAATTCATCTAGCACATCTTTAACCGGTCCACGCCAGATGCTTTCTACGTTATCAAGCGCAGTTGAATATCGCGCTTCAAGATTGTGCAACGTCTCGGCCTTTTTCAAGTTTGGCAGCGTTACCAAGTTGCGCGGCAGAGTCATCAAATCGTGGCTACTATATTGCCCGGCATCGCGATCATTGCCGTGGTGCCAGACTGTTTCGTCGTCGCTTGTAAACTCGATGACTGCGCTGCCGTCTTTGTTTTCCAAGCTGTCAGTCGGCTCGGCAAATCCGACAAGCGCCGGAATGAATAAATGATTGTCGCAAACTGCTTTCGCTTCGTTGCCAGTCTTGTCACAAGTCCACTTGCCATCTTGTGACGCCGTCGAATAAACACAATTGCGACAATGCAACTTAGGCACTGGCACGGCGATGTCTTCGCTTGTGCCATGGCAAAGCTCTTTCGCGTCGCAGAATTTGCACGCCCATGAGTCCGGTCGGTCGCTGATACGCTCTGGCGGCGTTGACGCTTTGATAATGCTTTGCGCTTTGTCGATATAAGACTGCGCACGCTTGCTGTCGTAGCGCAGGCGCTCCGTGTAAAGTGCGTCCGTGTCTTTATTGACAACCATATACAAAGCGCGCTTAAGGCCCGTCAAGTGCATATAAACTTGCATCTGCGCGAAATGCTCTGGCTTGGATTTCTCGACGCCTTCGGCCTCAACTTTTTTAAAGAGCTTCGCGCTGCTGGTCTTCATTTCAAGCAAGTGCCAGGTTTTCGGTGCTTCCGGCACGCCAAGCGCAGCGCCGTCAGTGTGGCCTTTAAAATGGCCGTCGCATGCGATCACTTCAAACTGCTTGCCGTCGGCGTCAAATTCGTGAACTTCGCATCCGATGCCGCGCAGCTCTTCAACGAATGTTTCTTCTTCGCGATGGCCGCGATTGAATAGGCGATAAAGTCTGCCGTCAAAATTCGGCTTGCTGCACTTTCGGAATGAATACCAAAGCTCGCGGCTGCACTCTTTGCCGATGCTTGATGCTCCTAAATATCCGCGTGGCGTTTCTGACTCGCCCCGGGTTTTCCAGTAGGATTCAATTGCTTCAACTGTAGCCGATTTGGTCGGCAAGACCTTTGATAAGTCTGTCATAATGAATTGATAAGTTACACCCAAAAAGCCCGACGATTTCTCGGCAGGCTTTGGTTTCGGTGGTTGGCGTTATAGCGCAAAGTAGCAACGCAAATTGATTTGTCAATACATCAAAGCACTTTATTTGCAGAAAACTTTGGCCCGAACGATCGCGTTATTTAACTTGAGAAGATCCAAAGTAGAACCCGACGATGGCAAGCATTGCCTGGCGAACTTCCGGAAGCAGCACGAAGCCTTGCAAGGATTCCCAGCTACTAGCACCAAATCCAATAAGTTTAAAGATGCCTCCCAGTCCTTCTTTTTCGACTGTGACCGGAGTTCCTAGTAGAGAAAGGATGAATGGTGCTACTATTACAGCAAACAGTATGAAGAAAACGAACACACGT
>Ga0181380_1000853_pt1 | contig 13576 bp, 18 predicted proteins | sample 3SPOviralmetaG_FD_130116 | JGI IMG/M metagenome (GOLD analysis project Ga0181380, IMG submission 130116) | Marine viral communities from the oligotrophic San Pedro Time Series (SPOT) site, San Pedro Channel, CA, USA - 3 SPOT_SRF_2009-08-19 | ecosystem: Environmental > Aquatic > Marine > Strait... | reverse complement strand
TAAATTTCAGACATAGATACTTCTGGGATGGAGGTCTACATTGCGTAACCTCAGACTTACATCGTGAAGGAGAGCAAAAAGACTACTTCCCTGATAGAAATTACGTTTCAGATCTTATAGCATGAAGGATTTACTCCAAGATTGGTTTGATTTTTTACAAAAACCTAACAAATCCTTTGATGGTATGCCACCATGTCCGTTTGCTAAGTCTGCATTCCAGAGAAATAAGATAGAGATAGTGTCATACAAGAACATGCTCACAGTTATAGAGTATATGATGCAACCGTGGGAGAAGGAGGTGGTTATATTTGTTATGGAGGATCATGGTGCATCATATCTACAGTGGTTAGTTATGAAATTGGGTATAATGTACCCTGATTTTGTGTTCTTAGAGGATCATCCTGACTTAGAGGAGAATATTGATGGTAATATTATGAATAGTGGTAAGGTTTTATTGTTAGTGCAAGAAAGAAAGGAGTTAGAGGAAGCAAGAAAGGACTTGATGAAGTCAAAATACTATGACAAATGGACGTTGGAACTCAAACAAAGAATATTCAATAGGTAAATATATGTTATAATAAGTTTTTATGGAGCAACTGGTGTCTGATAGAGTTTCTGATTTATGGGATGATATGGGAACACTAAACTCATTGTATTCTGAATTGTGTTGGAAAAATGATGATCCTATTGAGTTTGTTCCTGACTACGAGAACGATAGAATTATTATTAGGCGAAAAAAATGGAACTAAAAGACTGGTTGAAGTCTATCAATGAGACTAAGACCAATCTTGTTGATAATGACTCTACAATTGAAACAAAATATCCTTCATATATTGTGAACAGGTGCATGTCTGGTCAAATAGACACCTTGATGTTTGCAAACGAGATGAACATCAACAATCATCTAGATAGCAAGTTACAATACGACTTTTTACTATATACTTTGAGGAAAAAGAAGAGATTTTCTCCTTGGATGAGAAAAAACGAACTGTCTAACCTAAGTATTGTGAAGGAATACTATGGGTACAGTGATGATAAAGCAAGACAAGTTCTACCTCTACTTACCGAAGACCAACTCAACATTATTACACGACGGTTGAATACCGGAGGATTGAAATGACTTTTGAAAACGAATTTGCTTGGTCTCCTGATAAAATGGTTGAGATAGTTCTCAAAGAACCTGATGATTTCTTGAAGGTTCGTGAGACTCTGACCAGAATTGGAGTGGCATCAAGAAAAGAAAAAAAATTATACCAATCATGCCATATATTGCATAAGCAAGGTAGGTATTACATAGTACACTTCAAGGAACTGTTTGCTTTGGATGGTAAACATGCTAACTTGACAGAGAATGATGTACAAAGACGTAATAGAATAATCAAATTACTTGTAGATTGGGGTTTAGTAGAAATATCTGCTGCTGGTTTAGATACTATAGAAAATATGTCATCACTGAATCAAATTAAAGTCATTTCATTCAAGAATAAAAAGGAATGGGAGTTGGAAACCAAATATAATATAGGCAAGACAAAAGTAACTCCTAAATAAAAAAGTCACCATCGAGGGGTGGACTTACGGATATACACAACTAAGAAAGGGGGTTTCCACGACCCCTTTTCTTATGTCTGATCATATAATTAGTAGTGTCGCCTACGGGGACATACAATTAGACGCTCAAGGAGGTCACCATGTTCGGAAACGGATCAATAACGTTTACTGTGCCAGAAACACAGAAGTATCTTGAAAAGATACAAAAAAATATGATAGGGTTTGATGATTGGTATCACGAATTCGATCAGCACTTTGCAAACACAAATTACCCACCTTATAATACTATCAAAGTATCTAATAATGAGTACAGGGTAGAGGTAGCATTAGCAGGATTCAAAAAAGATAACATCAAAGTCTATACTGAGGAAGGTAGACTTGTTATTGAAGGAAAGAAACCAGACGGAGTAGAGCAAGACTACGTTCATAAAGGATTAGCACAACGTGCATTCAAACGCACTTGGTCTATGCCAAATGAATTAGAAGTCAAGTCTGTTAGATTTGAAGACGGTTTAGTATTGATAGACATTCAAAAACTAATTCCAGAAGCACATCAACGAAAAGACTGGCTCTAAATAATACTACAACAGGGTAGTATTGAGTGTACAAGAAAGTCTTGCATCATATAAAAGCGTCAGATCTACGGGAAACCGCAGGTCTGACTTTGCGTTTTAGGGATGAACTAAATGATAAGTTTTGGATAGGTGGTACGTTGAGACCTCAGGTTCGTAGATCTATTATGAACTTTGCCAAAGCATTTTCTGATTACGTTGACCTAAATGACAGAGCAATCGTTGACGTACTTATGTTAGGTGGTAATGCAGGGTATAACTACACAAAATATTCTGATATTGATGTGCATTTAGTCGTAGATACAAATTATATTCCAAAGTGCGATCCTTTATTTCTTGATGACTACTACATGGATAAGAAAACATTATGGGAATTGACTCATGATGTAAAGATATATGGTGTTCCAGTAGAACCATATATTGAAAGACCTGGTATAACACGTAAGAAGTGTCAAGGTGTATACAGTGTATTGAAAGGATATTGGATACAGGAACCAACAAAGTTTGAGGATGACTTTGATGAGAATGAACTAGAAAAGAAAACAAATAACCTCAAGAATAAGATAGACACACTAATAAAATCAGAGAAACCAGAAGCATTGAAGTCGATTGTAAATAAATTGAGGATGGCAAGAGCATCATCATTAGATCAATATGGTGAGTATGGTTTTGAAAATCTTGTGTTCAAAGAATTACGTAACAGTGGGTACATAGACAAAGTACGTAGTTCTATGCTATCATTGAAGAATAAAAGTTTATCTTTATTATGATAAAAGTTATAATACTAAAAGCACCTGCAATAAGTCTTATTGCTAGATTGGAAGAAGTTGCAGCAGTAGTTCCTGGCGAACCAGATTGCAAACTAACAGATCCATTTGAGGTAAAGGGTGAATATCTTGAATCATGGCCAGCATGTTCTCTACAACGTGAGATGATGATGAGTTCCGATAGTTTTCTTACCATATTAGAACCAGATAAAGCACAATTAGATAAGTATCAAGCATTGACTGCTACCAATGTCACAGAAAAGTCTTAGAATACTTTGGTTATATCCTAATCAGCACATGAGGGTGACACCACCTGGTGGTATCGCAATACTAACAGCATGTCTCAAGAGAGCAGGGTACAATGACATAGACTTATTTGATGCCACATGGTATCCAGTGGATGAAGATGCAGTATTTGCACGTCCCGATAGAGATAGAGAAAGAGAAAAGAGACAGATGTTCCCAGAATACAAATGGGAGAGAGAAGATATAGATCTTAGTCTAGAAAATGAGAGTATGTATGTGGCATGGAGAAATAAAGTAATTGAATATAAACCAGATGTCATCATATCATCTGTTGTAGAGGACACATACTATCTGTGGCAGAAATTTATGGATCAGATCACAGATCAGAAGTTTATTAGTATCTGTGGTGGTGTCTTTTGCACATATTATCCGCAAGCATTTGAAGGTAAGTGTGATTATATTCTGAGAGGTGAGGGTGATGAAGCTTTACCAGAGTTGATGGATCTACTCAACGAAGGGAAGACAGGACATCACCTGATGAACGTACATCCTAATCAGATGAGACCTGCAATAAATGTGAACACCTTACCAGTTACTGATCACGATATATTTCCACCAAAATCGTTGTACAGACCGTTCCAAGGTAAGATTATCAAGATAGGTGTGTCAGAAACACAGCGTGGATGTCCATTCAAGTGTAAGTTTTGTAACTCACCATCTAATGCGGGGTTGTATAAGGAGGAGACTGATAGTTTATTCTTTAGAAAAAGGACTGTAGAGCACCAAGAGGAGGAGTTGAAGCATCTAATAGATCATCACAAGATAGAAGTGTTGTGGATATTGACAGATACTTTTCTTACTATGTCAAAGAAAGAGTTTGACAAATGGGCAACGATGTATAGTAAATACAAACTACCTTTCTTTACACAAACACGTCCAGAGTTGTTGACAGCATACCAAGCAAAGACACTCAAGGAGTTAGGATGTGTGAAATTGAATATGGGTGTAGAGCATGGTGACCCACAATTTCGTAAAGATGTTATTGGTAGGATATATGATAATGAAAGAGCGATAGAAGCATTTGGAATTGCAAATGATGCAGGTCTTTCTACCACATGCAATTTTATTATTGGATATCCATATGAGACTATGGAGCAGTGTATGAAATCTGTAGAGTTGGCAGCACAATTACACTGTGATGACACAAATGCATTCATCTACACACCATACCATGGCACACCTATGAGAGATATGTGTGTCGAGGCAGGTTTTGTTGACAAAGACCTTATTGTAGAGATGAGGAATGATGAACAAGGCACATATCTTAACATGCCATCACCATACATGAGCAAAGAAGATATACAATATATGTTTGATAATTTTGTTAGGTTGTTTAGGGAACGTGAACGTGCTATTATGTCTGCATGAGATATTACACTAACGTCCAGATGGTCGGGAATGATTTTCTTGTCCGTGGATATGAGGATGGCAAGTCGTTCACAACTAGAGAGAAATATAATCCTACACTTTTTGTGCCAAGCAAGAAGAGGACAAAATATAAAACATTAGATGGCAAATATGTACAGAGCGTCAAACCTGGTTCTGTAAGAGACTGTAGAGAGTTTTATAGAACACATGGTGAGGTAAAAGGATTTGAAATATTTGGAAACAACAGATACATCTATCAATATATCTCTGACAAATACCCAGAGAAAGAAATAACATTTGACATCAATAAGATCAAACTTGTAACGATTGATATTGAAGTCAAGTCAGAGAAAGGATTCCCTACAGTACAGGCATGTGATGAGGAGATGCTTTGCATTACATTACAGGACTATGCTACTAAAAGAATACTTACATTTGGTGTAGGTCCTTACCATCACAATGACCCAATGGTCAAGTATGTACAGTGTAATGATGAGTATGATATGCTCCAGCATTTTATAACATACTGGTCAGCAAATCCACCAGAAGTTGTGACAGGATGGAACTGTCAGTTATATGATATAGCATATCTTGCTAAGAGAATTACTAGAGTTCTGGGTGAGAAGTCATGTAAAAAATTATCACCATGGGGTCTAGTAACTAATGAAGAAATTTATCTACAGGGTAGAGCACATACTGTATATGATATTGGTGGTGTAACTGTACTGGATTACCTTGACCTGTATCGTAAGTTTACATATAAAGCACAGGAGTCATACAAACTAGACTACATTGGTGAAGTAGAACTGGGTCAGAAAAAGTTAGATCACTCAGAGTTTGACACCTTCAAAGATTTTTATACTAAAGCATGGAATAAGTTTGTAGACTACAACATCCAAGACGTTAGACTTGTTGACTCCCTAGAGGAGAAGATGAAGTTGATTGAACTTGCTGTAACTATGGCATATGATGCCAAGGTAAACTTTACAGATGTGTTTTATCAGGTTAGAATGTGGGATATGATAATATACAATGACCTTAAACGAAAGGGCATTGTAATACCACCTAAGAAAGATGAATCTAAAAGCGAAAAGTATGCAGGAGCGTATGTCAAAGAACCTATACCTGGTATCTACGACTGGGTTGTTTCTTTTGACCTCAATAGTCTATATCCTCATCTTATTATGCAGTACAATATATCTCCAGAGACTCTTCTGGATGAGAGATATCCTAATGTAAGTGTTGATAAGTTACTGAATGAAGAGGTAGATCTATCTGGTTTAGATGGTGTGACTGTGTGTCCTAATGGTGCCATGTTTACTACAGAGAAACAAGGGTTCCTACCTAAATTGATGGACAAGATATACAGTGAACGTGTTGTCTTCAAGAAGAAGATGATCAAAGCAAAGAAAGCATACGAGAAGAATCCTACTAAAGACTTAGAAAGAGAAATATCTAGATGTAATAATATACAGATGGCAAAGAAGATACAATTGAACTCTGCTTATGGTGCGATAGGTAATAATTACTTTCGCTATTATAAGTTAGAGAACGCTGAAGCAATAACGCTAGGCGGTCAGTTCTCTATTCGCTGGATTGAGAATAGAATGAACAAATACATGAACAAAATTTTAAAAACTAACGAGGTTGATTATGTCATTGCTTCTGATACCGATTCCATTTATCTCAATATGGGTCCTCTGGTCGAGGTTATATACAAGGAACGAGAGAAGACTACTGAGAGCATTGTTGGGTTCCTTGATAAGATCTGTGAAGTGGAATTTGAGAGGTATATTTCGAGTTCTTACGAAGCGTTGGCCACGTACGTCAATGCCTTTGAACAGAAAATGTTTATGAAACGTGAGACGATAGCAGAGAGAGGTATATGGACAGCGAAAAAAAGATACATTCTAAATGCATGGGACATAGAAGGTGTGAGGTTTGCAGAACCTAAGTTGAAGATCATGGGAATAGAAGCAGTCAAGTCTTCTACCCCTGCTCCATGTAGACAGATGATTAAAGAAGCATTAAGAATTATCATGAGTGGTACAGAGGATAACGTGATAGATTATATCGCAGATATGCGTAAGAAATTCAATCAGATGGAAGCAAGTCTCATTGCCTTTCCTAGATCTTGCAACAATGTAGACAAATATCATAGTAATTTTTCCATCTATTCTAAAGGTACACCTATCCATGTGAGGGGTGCTTTACTACACAATCACTACATTAAGAAGAATGTGTTGGAATCTAAATATAGTTGTATAAACAATGGCGACAAAATAAAATTTTGTTACCTTTCAAAACCAAACCCTATCAGAGAAAATGTTATCTCTTTTATGGGTGAGTTGCCTACAGAATTAGGACTCAATCAGTACATCGATTATACTTTGATGTTTGACAAATCATTTGTTGAACCACTAAAGGCAGTATTAGATGCTATTGGATGGTCTGTTGAGAGACATGCAACTCTTGAAAGTTTTTTTACTTGATGGTATAATAAGAGCACACAGAACAACTGCCTTGTAGTAGTTCATTACCCCTATACAGTATGGATTTACCTATTGATAAAGAAGAGTTTGATTACATTGTAACTGCTCTTTGGAAATGTAGAAAATCAGAAGACAAATGCAATGATTTGTATGAGAAACTGATGCTAGTAAAAGAGTACAACGATCAGGGGTTACCTTATAAGAAAATACTCAGAGAAAAACACGGGATCGTAGCATGAAATTCTATGGAGCAACTGGTAAAGGGAGACTTCCAATGTTATTGGATGTACTAAGTCTTAAGCATAATCCTAAATTTGCATATGCACTGTATCACCCCTCGAATAGTTGGCCAGTTGTTTGGTACGATGAAGCAATAGAAGCAAGAAGAAATAAAAAACGTATTCAAAAAGAGAAGATAGATAGATTATATCCTAAGGCATAATGTTTTTTGAAAAAGTGAGTTTGGTCACGGGTGGGTTTGATCCCATCCACAGTGGTCACATAAGTTATTTTGAACGAGCAAAAGATCTATCAAACTACCTAGTGGTAGGGTTGAATGGTGATCCATGGTTGACTAGAAAGAAAGGACAATACTTTCAAAGTTGGACTGAGAGAGCAAATATAGTAAGACATCTTAATATGGTTGACGCTGTGGTATCATGGGACGATACTGACGATTCTGCATGCGGTGCGATAGCAAAGTGTCTTGAGATATCTCAAGAGGTTATTTTCTGTAATGGTGGAGACAGAGGTAAGGGGAACACTCCTGAACTTGACAAATACGAAAACAATGATAGAGTTAAGTTTGAATGGGGTATCGGTGGCACAGATAAAATGAACAGTAGTTCATGGATTCTCCACGGATACTTTGAAAGACAACGTAAACTTCTCGGCATATGAATTGTTGGCACTGCAAAACTGAACTCATATGGGGTTCAGATTTCAATGGCGAAGACTTTGGATGTGAAGACGAATATTCTATCGTCTCCATACTCTCATGTCCTAAATGCGAATCACATGTCGAGGTTTATTATCCTAATAAAAACTAATGGATTTTTTGAAAGACGTCATCAAGGAGATTGGAGATGATTACGCCACGGTTGCGAACAAAATCGATGATACGGAGAGAACGGTTGACACGGGTTCTCACATACTCAACGCTCTTGTTAGCGGTAGTGTGTTCGGTGGTGTCAGTGGTAATAAGATCACAGCTATTGCTGGAGAAACATCAACTGGAAAAACCTACTTCTCTCTTGCCATTGTCAAGAATTTCTTAGACAAACATCCTGACGGTGGTGTCATGTATTTTGACACAGAATCTGCAATTACAAAAGGATTACTAGAGTCTCGTGGTATAGACCTAGATCGTGTAGGTATTATAAATGTAATTACAATAGAACAGTTTCGTAATAGAGCACTAACTGTCGTTGACAAATATCTTGGTTTGGAAGAATCCGACAGAAAACCTATGATGTTTGTATTAGACTCTTTGGGTATGCTCTCCACAGAGAAAGAGATCCGTGATGCATTGGATGATAAACAAGTCCGTGACATGACTAAATCTCAACTTGTGAAGGGTGCGTTTAGAATGTTAACTTTAAAATTAGGAAAAGCAAATGTCCCACTCATTGTCACAAATCACACGTACGATGTCATCGGAGCTTATGTACCAACTAAAGAGATGGGAGGGGGTAGTGGACTCAAGTACGCAGCGAGTACAATCATTTATCTCAGCAAAGGAAAGGAGAAGGATGGCACGGAAGTCATCGGAAATATTATCAAGGCAAAGACTGTCAAGTCTCGTCTAAGTAGAGAAAATCGTCAGGTTTCAATACGTCTATACTATGATGAACGTGGTCTAGACAGATACTATGGACTGTTAGACCTAGCAGAGAAGCATGGTGTATTGAAAAGAGTTGCTAATAGATTTGAAATTGATGGTAAGAAAGTATATGCCAAAGAAATCTATAAGAATCCTGATAAGTATTTCACACCAGAACTAATGCAAGCATTGGATGAGGTCGCAGAGAAAGAATTTAAGTATGGAGGTGAATAGGTGACGGAAAGAGTTCCTCTTACCATCCTCAAAAATCTTATTCACAACGAAACATATACTAGACAGGTCATACCTTTCATCGAACCTGATTATTTTGAAGAAAGGACAGATCGTATTGTTTTTGAAGAGATTGCAAAGTTTTTGAGTTCATATGATAAGACTCCTACTAAAGAAGTCTTACATATTGAGGTAGAAAAAAGAGTAGATGTAACTGAAGATGAGTATAAGAGTGTAGAACAACTCATATCTGCATTAGACACAGAGGAATCTGAGTCAAAGTGGTTGCTTGATACCACAGAAGAGTGGTGTAAAAGTAGAGCAATATACCTAGCACTAATCAAGAGTATACAGATTGCTGACGGACAAGATGAGCATAAGAAACCAGAAGCAATACCAAATATATTATCAGATGCACTTGCGGTAGGATTTGATCAGCATGTAGGGCATGACTACATAGGTGACTCTGAGGATAGATTTGCTTACTATCATAGAGTAGAAAACAAACTCCCATTTGACCTTGAATATTTCAACAAGATTACGTCAGGTGGAATATCTGATAAGACTCTTAACATTGCTCTTGCTGGCACTGGTGTCGGTAAGTCTCTATTCATGTGTCACGTTGCCAGTTCTTGCCTTACACAGGGTAGAAACGTCTTATACATCACTATGGAGATGGCAGAGGAGAAGATTGCAGAGAGGATAGATGCAAACTTACTTGATACAAACATAAAAGATATAGCAGAACTACCTGAGAAAATATTCAATAAAAAGATCAATAGTATATCTAAAAAAACTGAAGGTAGGTTGATTGTCAAGGAATATCCTACTGCATCAGCACATTGTGGACACTTCAAATCACTCTTACAGGAGTTGAAGTTGAAAAAATCTTTCTCTCCTGATATAATATTTGTAGATTACTTAAACATCTGTGCTTCATCACGTTATAGAAGTGCAGTCAACGTAAATTCCTATTCATATGTCAAAGCAATCGCAGAAGAACTTAGAGGACTTGCTGTTGAATTTAGTCTTCCAATTGTCTCAGCTACGCAAACTACTAGGTCTGGTTTTGCTAGTTCTGACCCTGATCTTACTGACACAAGTGAATCTTTTGGTCTTCCTGCTACTGCTGATCTTATGTTTGCTCTTATTAGTACAGAAGAGTTGGAGGGACTTAATCAAATAATGGTCAAACAGTTGAAGAATCGTTACAATGATCCGACAATCAACAAAAGGTTTGTCGTAGGCATTGACAGAGCGAAGATGAGACTGTATGATGTAGAACAGGGAGCACAACAAGACCTCGTAGAGGATATCGAAGTTGTACAACACAATAAAAAAGAACATTCACAATCCAAATCTAAATTCGATGACTTCAAATTTTGATAGCAAGTACGTAAAGTTTGTAAACCAAGTAACAAGCGATGAATCTAAGAATCATGTTGCATTTATTAATCGCATCAAAGATTTAGAACAAAATTCTGAGATGCATCGTCTACTCACTGCTGCTGTAGGTATGAGTGCAGAAGGTGGAGAGTTCTTAGAGATCGTAAAGAAGATGATCTTCCAAGGAAAACCATACAATGATGATAATGTAAGGCATCTCAAGATAGAACTAGGAGATGTACTATGGTATGTTGCTCAAGCATGTATGGCATTAGATATAAGTCTTGATGAGATAACAGACATGAATATTGACAAGTTATCAAAGAGATTTCCTGATGGACACTTCTCAGAGTACTATTCAGAGAACAGAAAAGAAGGTGATATCTAGTTATTGTATAACTTGTCTTAAGATAGGTAACAAATTTGACAATTCATATGTCAATAATCTTTATGGTATGATAAGTCGTCAATCTGATGCAGACTTTTACTGCTTTACTGATGATCCGGAGGGAATTGATCCTAAGGTAAATGTTATAGAAATTGACGCTAGTGAGTATCAATCATGGGATAACTGGTGGGCAGCATGGTGGAAGATAGTACTCTTCGTTCGTCCTGAGTTAGCAAAGTATGACAGAAAAATCTTTTTTGACCTAGATGTTATCATTCACGGAAATATCTCACAAGTACTTGACTTTGATAGTAACTTTGCATTAGTGTACAGTACATGGAAGGGAGTTCCCTTCAAAATGAAGTACCCTAACAAGAGTTTATTCAATTCAAGTGTCATAGTTTGGAAAGATGTTACGTCAATCTATGAGTATTTTATGCAAAACGCAAAACATTATGTGTCTAAATATGCAGGAACGGATGACTTCTATCACAACGAGAAGATCAAAAGAGAACAACTACCACACTGCATATATTCCTACAGAGATGGAGAGAAACCAAATCAATTGAATAGTTTTATTATGAGACAGAATAAATCAATAGCACTCCTACACCAGAGACCAAAAAATCATGAATTGAGTGAATCAGAACATCCAATAGTGAGACACTGGAAGGTTTATATATAAACGTACGAGGAGTGATGCTGCCTGTCCAAAAAAGATCGTCGTTCTAACAACTTCTATATCAAAAAACATTATGTCTTTTGTTAATCCTAAGTGGTTCGAGCGTTTTCCTCGCACCATTACTAAAGCAGTTACTTGGCGTAGCTGGATGATGGTTACTAACTCAGTAATCGGTTGGATCGTTTCGGGTGATCCTTGGAAAGGTCTTACTATCGGTCTTATGGCACTGGTAATCAACTCAACGTTGTACATACTGCATGAGCGTCTCTGGAACAGAAGCGACTGGCAGCGTAAGACAACATCTCCTGATGAGAAAGTTTACATCTAATAAATACTATTAGTAAAACTATTCTATAAGGGGTAATTCATGAAAACAATTAGATGGGTTCTAGCACACGAACCAATTGAATTGTTTCTAAGAGCTGCGAAAAAGTTCAAAGCATCTATGGAAGCAATCGCACCAGGTGCTTTGAATATTGAAATTCTTACGCTCTCTGAGTACGCTGATAAGTATAATAATGGTGAGTCAATTACTAAGCACGACTTGCTAGAACTAATGGCAGAAGGGAAGATTGAGGTCTCCCAGATGTATACATCAACATTAGGTCGTAAGCATAACAAAGACTTCTGGGCATTAGATATGCCATTCTTGTTCCGTGATCACGATCACGCAACTAACGTCTTTGAAGGTCCTATCGGACAGTCACTTCTTGATGGTTTAGCAGATCCTGCTAAAGGCGAGAAAGGTGGAGTAAAAGGATTAGCATTTACATACTCAGGCGGATACAGAAACATCCCTGCTAACGCAGAAATACATAAGATTGAAGACTTTGAAGGACTTGAGTTACGTTGTAACAAATCTCCTATAGCGATTGAAACTCTAGAAGCAGTTGGTGCTAAGACAGTGCCCATTGAACTAGAGCAAATCAACGAAGGTGTTCAATCAGGTATCATTGTTGGTGGAGAGTCAACATATCCTCGCTTCTTCGGTCTGAAGCAAGATGAGTGTATGAATACAATCAACGACACTTCGCACAGTCTATTCCTTACATCAATTATTGTGAGTGAAGGATTCTGGAACGGTCTAGACGCTGATCTTCAAGCGAAGATTAAGGATGCATCATTCGATGCTGCTAGAGCAGAAAGAGTTTGGTCTGTAGAAGATATTGACATCGTAAAATCTTCTTGTAAAGAGAAGAACATTAACGTTGTAACAATGAGCGACGCAGAAAAAACAAGGTTCAAAGAGAAAACTGCATACATCTATGATAAGTACTCAGACATGTTCCCAGAGGGACTTGTTGATTCTATCAAAGAGACAAAATAATTCCACAGTGCATGGATTTTGGGGAGTCTTCGGACTCCCTTTTTTTTTGTGTCTATATACTACATAGGATCCTTTTATAATGCAATTTCTTGAGTGGCCATCTCAATATCTCTCTAGTGCAAAGTACTTTGATACACCTAGGTATCAAATGTTTTTTCTAAAGGAAGAGAATGAGTTGAACAGATGGATGGGCATGAGATGTATTTGTAGAGCAGGATTATTACCAACAAAAAGAAATTACACAGTTATATCACCACTACCAAATTTTGTAGACAATAATTTTGATACAGACATGAGTGTAGACCAATGTTGTAGAGATGCAGCAGATCTTTGTGTTAAATATGCTGGTGGTAGGACTATAAATCTCTTGTGGTCTGGTGGAATTGATAGCACCACTGCATTTTATGCTTTACATAACACAGGTCTTAGTATAAATGTACATTGTGACCCTCAGGTAGAGAAAGAAGCACCATATATTTTTGAAAAATTAAGTTGGGATCGTTATCCTAATATGACTATGATCATGCATCAACATGATAATACTAAAGACTGTGCACCCTATGAAGCAGGTATGAGTATAAGAAATGGGATACAATCATACATAAACGAGGACAATATATTTGTGACAGGTGAAGTTGGTGATCAAATATTTGGTACAGGTAAAGTATTTGCCTTCCCATCTCATGC
>Ga0181380_1000852_pt1 | contig 13578 bp, 31 predicted proteins | sample 3SPOviralmetaG_FD_130116 | JGI IMG/M metagenome (GOLD analysis project Ga0181380, IMG submission 130116) | Marine viral communities from the oligotrophic San Pedro Time Series (SPOT) site, San Pedro Channel, CA, USA - 3 SPOT_SRF_2009-08-19 | ecosystem: Environmental > Aquatic > Marine > Strait... | reverse complement strand
GCTAAGTCCAACAAACTCTTGTCGACCACCAAAGAAAGCAGCATACTGTCTGTATAAGTCGCCTGCTGCTACATCCACCATTTTGACGCCAGAAACACGAAATACTGTATGTAAATCTGACGAGAGATATATGTGGTTTGCTTCCCATATTTGTTTATCAATGAATTCTTCAACCGTCATACCATCGCGATCTTCCTCAGTGATGTTAGTGTCAAATACGATTAGCATATCAATGATTGCCAAACCCGTATCTGATTTATCAAATGGGAAACTCACTGGCGATTTTAATTTTATACCATCACAAGTCAAATAATTATATCTTGAGTCGCCAGTATCTGTTGGTGTGGTAGGACAATCAGCTGGTTCTTCCATTGGTACAAAACAAGTTTCATCAATATGCTTGACACGGCCAGTATAAATGCCACCATCACCATCATGATAGTCTTGTAGACGATCTTGGCGTAATAGATGATTGACACTCTGTGCTACTATTTCAAGTTTTTCAGTATCGTCTTCTAGAATAAAGGCGCAGTATGAATCACCGCTAACTGTACCTTCTTTTGGTGGACCGACATATCCACAGTCCTCAGACTTTTCTTCTTCAGAACGAATTTCACCACCAATGCCATCAGCGGTGATTGTTACTTGTGTTGTGTCTTCACAAAACTCGTCGAGTAATGTGCCTTCTGTTGGAGGTGCCACATAACCACAATCAGTTGAATTAGTTGTTTCTTGTTGAGTCGAACCACCATTGCCGTCAGCAATGGTTTCGATAAGAGTCGTGCCGTTACACGATGTCTCCAAAACAGTTCCTTCAGTTGGATTAGAAGGTGGAGTAGGTGTAGGAGTTGGTGTTACCGCCGTTGTTTGTTCTGTACCGCCACCGCCACCACAACCTGTCAATAAGATAATAATAAATAAAAGTTTCTTCATTCAATCATTCCTCAGTTTCCCACACTTCACATTTTAGTGAAGGTTTTGCATTCATATGATATGTATCACAATGACGTTGTTGCAAATTATTTGGGTTTAAAAACCCCCAATCGATCGATCGGTAGGCAACTACCAAGAAAGGTATCATTGCGACAATTATTAGGTCTTTCATTCGTTCTTTAGACATAATCACCTCGTAAAATGCCACACTTGGATTACAAGGCAGTGGCCGCCCCGCAAGATTATGCAGCTAGTGCGTAATCCTGGTAGTAGTTGTCATCATTTGCAACTATTTGTTTGAACCCTGTTTTTGCAGACGGCGTTCATCGTCTGATTCTCCACTTGTTTTCGGTTGCCTGTCGAATCCATAACGCCCCCATCAAAAGTAGTCTCAGCGCAGTGATGCCTTCTCAGAGCGACTGGACCGGTCAACAGTGATAAGACCACTTTTGGTGGAGGCGGCGGGAGTCGAACCCGCGTCCAAACTTCCTAATACAAGCTTCAACGAATTACATCACTTCGCGTTTGAAACGAAGTCGTTGATGCGAGCAGCATACTCTGAAATCTCAGAGAAGGATGGATACTCAGGGAAATTAGGCACCGCTGGATTCTTACCAGCGGTGGTTTCCCAGTCATACCTCATCATAAGTTCGTCACGTTTCGTATTGAACTCAAACTCTAGCATCTCAGATGCTTTTTGAAAAATATCGAACCTAAGTTCGAACGGTGTTTTATTAGACATAATTAACTCCTTGTGTTGTGTAATGTGTGTGAGTAGTTTTTCACATACTCAGGTGACGGTGCGTACCGACCAGAGCGAGTTTAAAGTCATCTCGGGACTTTAGATTAATCGAGATCGACCAAGTTTTTCAGTTTGCCGATCGTGCCTTCTTGAACAACTTCTTCAGTATCTTCTGGAAGATTTTTATCTCGATTGATTATACTCTCCTCATAGTATAAAATCAAGCTATTTTGCTGACCAATGTAACGCTTTAATTCTCCAACGTTTAATGACATGTTTTCATAGTCAGGTACACTCAATGCAAAGAATACGGTGACCCCAGACTCCTCTTCAAATCTGACAAGAAATTCATCCAAGTTTTCAGGAGTCACTGCATAAAATTTCACTCTATGCAGATTGAGCGATTTTGGTCGTGGTTGAATAGGGATATTCTGTTCAATGTAGTCTGTCTTGACTACAACTTGTGGTTCTACTGAGGCACAACCACTACTCAGAATCAGGGGCAACAGGAGTAGGGCGACCAGTGTCGATTTCAAGCTGATCAAATATTTTTGCTGTGGCATTGTTTACTCTCTTTTCAATTAGTCCAGGTTTCTGCAAAGTTAAAGCGGTGAGGTCATGACGTCGAAGTTTTGACGCCAACTCATCTTGATATGCTTCTGCTTCCTTTGCTCTTTCTTGTAGTGCGAGCATATTTTCTTGCGCCCTCACAAAATCTGATTCCAGTTTCTCAATGGTGTCTTGATTTGTTTCAGCAACCATTTGTAACTTTGCGTTATTGTCGCGGAGAGTCTCGAGTCGTTCTTGTGTGTCAGTATAATAAAACCAAGCACCACCACCCATCGATCCAAGCAACACCAATAAAATCAAATACGGCATCTTATCATTCCTCTGTTATATTAGTATCTATATTTCCCACTCAAGTTCAAGTTCGATAACACAGGGAACCATGGGAACTTCCCCACCAAATGTTATCTGACATTCTTCAATATCAGGATTACCCACACCTTCCATATCCCCGATGGTGACACCCCAATCATCAGGTGATTTGATCGCACAACCTGTTAGCATCATAACCAACAGGGCCATCCTCATACTTCCCCCAAAAACTCCCTATTCTTTAGATGTGCTTCTTCAATATCTTCTTTAGATTGACCATGATATTCGACAGCAATATGCTTCTCGATCATCATTTGGTTTACACTACGATATGCATCCGTTTCGGTGTCGTAAATAATAAATTCACCGAGTATTCTTCCGAATTTGCCCTTGCCGTCTTTCTGAGTTCGTAGAGTAGAGGTTTTCCCCAAATGTGATTTGAGGTAGTTCTTAGCGTACAGACCGTACCGTTTTTCAACTTTGTCACGTGTCCTGCTCTCTGGGGTATCGATTCCATATAAACGTACTCGCTCATTGCGGAGCCAGATACCAAATCCAAGATCAATATCGACATCAACTGTATCCCCGTCAATTACTTTTGTTATTTTTACAGGGTATTCAAACATTAGTACAACTTCCTTATTTTGTAGTCAAATGGAATATTGGTGATAATCTCAACTGACTTTCCGTCCATGTCAACACCAATGATATGCGTATTGCTCTTTTTCTTTATCTTAGAGAAATTGTAAATCATTGGTTCTGCCCTTTTACACATCTTGAGCTTACCTTCAATATCATGAAGCGACTCTTGGACATACCAAATGGTCACTTCATATTCATCATAAAAGAACCCACGAATCTTTTCTACTATCTTATTAAATATTTTCATAATTTCTACTTCTTCTGGCTATATGCCTGTCCACCAAAAAATGCTGCTACGATTGCTGCAACAGAGACAAAGTATGTTGCTGCCATATCACCAAGGATATCTGCTGCCTTATCTAGTCCCGCAACGTTGGCGCCGACAACAGCAAAAGGGTACAACAACAACCCAAAGAGAGCAAACCAGGTCATGTTGCGTTGCGCATCACGCATCGCATCTGCATCTTCTAGTTCCTTTCTTTTAAATTCCATGTACATTGCTTTTTCTTCATCATCTACCTTTCCATCACCGTTAGTATCCGCCGGATGATAACCTGCCTTTTCGATATCTTCTCCCATCTTTGACTCCTAGTTATTCAATGGATTGTCTAGTATGATTTGCATTTTTTCTTCGAGTTCTTTTCTTGTAGTACGCAAATCTTGGTCGAGTGTACGCATACGCTCATTAACTTTTTGCTCAATACTATACACATCATCGCGCAATTCTCTCTGAGTAACATTAGTCTGATCGTCTACTCTTCGAGCAAGTTGCTCAACTTTATCCATATCTTCTGTAAGTCTATCTTCTATCAAGTCAAGTTTTGCTGAAAGTTGCCCCACAGTTTCTTGGAGTGATAACATTGTCTCGTTTTGAACCGCTAACTCTTGGTCAATGTGAGACATGTCGGGAGCAACATAACTTTCAATTTGCTCCTTCATGTTACGATAGTCATTATAAAATTCGAACGCACCCCATGCACCACCACCGAGGGTCGACAATGCAGTGAGTATCACTACTATCTTCCCGCCGCGAAAAGTCATGCCAGCAAATTCAAATTCTGCCATTGTCTTCCTCCATTTAGTCCTTGTCCGGTCTCGCTATTACTGAATCTGCCATCGGTGTCTCGAACTGCAAGTTCTTCAGGTTAACAATTTCCTGTTGTAGTTTAATTACTTCCAACCTTTTCTTTTGTAACTCAAGTTGGTATAAAGCATTGCAATTTAATCTTTGTTTCGGGGCACCTATTGGGATAGTGATTCTGCCATATACACCAATGTCCCGTAAAAACTCATCCCTATTATATTGAAAATTTGGATCTTGTTGAGCAAGATTATAAAGCGGGTCTTGTTGATTCAATATACCAACAACACCGAATTCTACGTTTGTAGATGACCCGATTGCCGCTGAGCATTCGACGTCACCCGCCCTCACCCTATCAGATTGATAGGATTGCGGCGATTGAGGTATTGCTACATTGATACCAGTATTCTGACTCCAAGCAGCAGCACTCCACCAACCAATAATAAAGAAACACCAAAGTAATAATTTTTTCATTTTATTTTAGAACATATCCTAGATGATACTAATGTAGCAGTATCATTTCGCAATAATAATTTTGAACGAGAACATATATATCTCGCCCTTCCAACGTCTTGATCACGAATATAAATCACTATCTCTTTTTTCTCAAGATAGTCAATGCGAGTGACTCTCTCATTGACTGCAAACTTTACGTGATTGTACTCTTTATCTAAAACTTCAAATGTATAAAAGTCTACATCTGCCCTTTTATTAAACAACCTCATCTTTACTTGTAGTACACCTGCAACAAATGACTGTTCCAACTTTGGATAAGTTGGGGTCCATTCGTGGGCACTTACGTGCCCAGTCAGGAGTATTAAGCAAAACATAATATAGCGCATTTTACTTTACAGAGCGATACAATTTGCTTCTACAATGGCAGTATAAGTGCCACCTGGAAGTGCCTTGTTAACACCATAGTCTGCTGCTGATGATACAGCAAACCAAGTGCTACCAGTGAATTCTAGATCGATTTCTGTAGTGTTGTCATACTCAACTTTGCTCGTATCATATGCTGACATTTGTGCATCAGAGACCGCATCTACATCAGTAGATCCAGTCCATGTTACTGTGTCATTTAATGCAGGACTCTGTGAGAATGCTGATGGATGCGTTACAACCGCTTTGTACGAATCAGCGATAACCACGTCATATCGAATCACTGGTGCAACTCCGCCGTCGGCAGCATCTGTAGAAAGCTCACTTGAAGTTGGGTTTCCAAAGACTCCCTGCTTATCCAGAGTTACAACGCACTTTGACTCTACATTTCCTACAATTGGAGCATCAAGAGCAAAAGCATTTACCGCAGTAAGTGCAATTGAAGCGGCCAAAATTTTCTTGAACATTACTGTTCTCCTTTATATTGTGATTTTACTAGTTTTTCATGAAGTAAGTCTTGCGCAAACTGGAGTCGACGACCTCGCCTGTTCGTAGGCAGCGTGCCGTCTGTTAATTGTACTGTTTCTTCATAAACAGTGTCTGGAAGTTGCTCATAGTATACGTTGTTAAATGCATTTAGTGCCATTACCTGATTATGCTTCGCTGTATCTTGAGCATTTTGTAGTGATCGATCAGCGATCCCCAACACTTGTTCCAAGTCAACTTCTTCCTCTTCATCTTCTGACTTCGAATTCTCTAGACGGTCTCGCTCCTCTTCGTCATCCTCGTCTCGCATTGACATTTCACGGTCAATTTCATCCTGTATAATATCACTGTCCAATGGATCAATAGGTTCAACATTTGGTATGTCAGGTATCTCAATTTTATAACCTGGACACTCTGGATTAGTCTGCGGGTCATAGCAGGTATCATATCGATATGTGTATATGACAGTCGGGTCTGTCACCACACCCTGCCCCTCGATCTCGATCGACCCGTCACCCCAATATTGAATTGGAATGTCAGCTACAGGTATAGCTTTGTTTATGGTATTTCCAGGTAGACCAGTCCAATCATCTTTATTTCTAAAGACATATCCACCCTCAATTGCATTTTCATTTTGTACTGTGACATACATCTCATCATCTTTATTTTTAATGGTAGTGTAGGAATAGATTACATTACCTACTGTCAATCCCGCTTGTTGTGGCAGAAGATTCTGCATAACCCAATTCATACCTGCATCAGCAGCATTAGTTGTGCTGCCAAATACTTGCTCAGAGTAAGAGTAAGAGTGCCAACAAACTAGCAACGCCGGTAGTAGCAGCTGCAGTGCTCTTTGTTTGATCATCTATTCCCTCCTCTGGAATCTCTGGTTTGCCGTCGACACCGCCTGATGCCATCCATGCTGCCTTCGCTTCATCGCCAATTAAACCATCATATGGACAAGGAGTGCCTGCATTCATCATTGCATCAAATACTCTCTCGTCCTGACACATCATCGACACCGCTGCAACTTTCATACCCATATCATACAACGTCTTTGAGTTTTTAAGTCGTTCGCAGTTTTCGTCGGTGAATTGTGTACCAGTAGAAATGCCCAGAATCTGGGTTTGAACTGCACCCGCAACTCCAAATGTACACAAGTCTGAATTAGACGTGTTTATTGTTGGAGTAATTGCAGAAGCAGGGGGCGACTTTAGAGTCGTAGTGGTGCTACCGTTAGTGGTTATGGTACTGTTTGTGGTCGACTCTGTCCGGATCAAATTCGGATCGATCGCTTCTTCTTCTTGCCCCATAACCATTGGGGGTAAAATTAAAAATGTAAAGATCACAGCAACGCATATGACAGTGATCCTCACTAAACTTGAGTCTAGTTTATCCATTATGATATCCTATAGTGTTATTATAAAAATAATATGATATCAATAAAAATAATTATATAGTTCACACCGTTATTTATACAAATTTGGTCGGGAATGTAGGATTTGAACCTACGACCTCTCGCTCCCAAAGCGAGCGCACTACCAGACTGTGCTAATCCCCGTATCCTTCAATGCTGATCATAGTCCATTTTAAAATGTCTTCATAAAGACCGTTATCTAATTTGACAACTATTCGGTCACTGTTAGCTCGATTCAAGTGCAGTGGTAATGTACCAATTGCCTCAAGAACCAATTCTGACTTCTTATAATGTTTGTATGTGACCTTCACCCTTTGTTTGGGGTCAATCATGGCATCCTCTGATTAGTATATGGTTCGAACTCTACCTCGAAGTTCTGAGCGGTTTTAATATTTTCAAACATAAACGTATGTTGGTAATTATCGGTGTAAGACCTGAAATGCCATTCTTGCTTTTCGCATTGTTCCTTGCACCAATCTTTACCATAAGATGTTAGATCGCTGTGTAATGTAACTACATGACCTGGCATCCAACTACGTTTGTAGTCAACTATTTGTTGAGGCGTCATTCTATAAAGTCTTCTCTTGAAAGAGAGGGAAGTTCTTCTTTTATAAAAACGCCGTCAACCATTTTTCCTTTTCGGTCTTTAATGTCGTTGTAAGCAACCTCAACGCACTTGGTGATCGATAAACCATTTCGTTCTGCGATATTAGCGAGAACGACAATACAATCACCAATGTCATCAGAGACATCTTTCCCTTTACAAACATTGTCGGATAACTCCCCTACCTCTTGAATCAATTTACAAACTTGATCTTTATCTGTAGCACCATCAATTAGATTTCTATCTCGGTGCCACATCTTCACACGCTCAAGATATGTAATCAGATCGCCGTTTTCTCGATGTACATTCATTCTTTACCTCCATTAAACAAGTTACTCCATTTCTCGAGTTTCTTGCGTTTTTCTTTCATTCGTTTTTGTATCTGTTCTTCAGTGATGAGACCGCTCTCTTTAATTATTTCAATCATGGTCATCACGTCACCGATTTCTTCCCGTAACCATTTTAGATACTTTGCTTTGTTATTACTTCGCAGCAATTTACTACATGCTTGCGTCAACTCACCGCATTCTTCCATGGTTAAAATTAACATCTCTTCATGATGTTTCATTTGGTTGTCCCTTTGTTTTTCTTATTCTTTTCCGGTTTTTGGTTTCTGAGAATGCGGTCAATATAATCAAGATTCAAGGGTTCTTCATCAAACGCCTTGATCATGTTACAGATATCTTCATATGTTTCGTCAGGTATGTCACCGTGCGGCGACACAGGGCGATCAGTGTACAATTCAATGTATCCCTGATCGTCGTAATACACTTCATGAATATTGTACCCACCGCCTGGTATCGATGGTCTATGACAAAGCCTGTAGTTCCATGACATTTTCTTGCTCCAGTTCGTATTGATTTCTTAATTCAACGAAACTATCTATCCAATCGTCTCTTTTCTCAACGAACACTTGGCAAGTGCCTTCTTGGTTTGTGATCACTGTCACCAATTGACTAACGGGGATGCTAGTATTTTCTTCAAACATTACGGCATATGCAGACTCTTGTAAGAAATAATTCTTACATCTACTTTTTGATTTCTCACGTGCCGCAGTTTTCCAATCTACAACAGACATAACACCATCGAACTCGGCGATCAAATCAACTGTGCCGGCGACTCGCAGGTGATCAGATAACATCTGACCCTCAACCATCCGAATGGCACCGATACGGTTATCCGCAACATCTTTAAGTTGCAAAAACATTTCATGATTGATGGGCATGATCTCGTGTCTATGCTCTTCACCGAGGATATAATCTTCAATCATCTGATGCACTGATGTACCACGACCAGATGCCTGTCGGGATATCTTGTTTGCAGTCTCTGCGCCGACTCGTTTTCGCCATTCATGCAGTGCCTTCTTTGATTCCTTCTCGGAACTCAACACTGTTGTGACTGAAGGGTAGGGAGTTGTTATCTCCCCACCCTCTCGGACATAATGTCGTTTGCCGTTTACATTGACTCGTTTGACTTTAGGCAAGTCTTCGATCAGGTCAAGAGTGAACATTACTCAAACTGCCCCATCTGTTGTTTCTCAACATGCAGATTTTCGTTCTTCACTGACTGAATGCTATAAGTGATTGTCCCATCATTCTTTTCATATTTGAAAATGCAATTGGTATGACCATGATCACTAGCACCTATAGGTGTCACAATTTCGCCAGTCTTTTTAATCTTCGCTATCTGGATCATCTTTAGTTTCTCCTCATTTGAGAAATTTCCTTTGCTTGCTGTTCGTCAATAATAGGAACAGCATTACTTTTGTGCATAGTGGCAATACCCTTAACAAGCGAACCAGTATACTTCATGCTTTCTACTTTTGGTGCGATGCCAATGCCAATGTCTTCACACGACTTGTATGTTTCGCCACCTTCATCTCTGCGATACGGTTGAGTTGTCGCAGACATTTCAACAAAAGGTTGACGCTTGTACTTTTGATACACCTCACCCTTCACTGATTTCTTTTTGCGGCGACGACCAGTATAGTCGTGACTAATGCTACCGTGTAACATTAAAGATACTCCGGACCAGTCCAACGAACCCACGAGAAGTCACCTTCAATGACATTACCACGTGCTTGGTTTCGTGCAGGTGCTGCCCAAGATGCTGCCTTCAAGATATCACCAGCACGAAACTTATTGTCGTCCTTCTTGACGATGAAACCCCAGACGCATTCCTGACTGCCTAACTTCTTGACAACCTTCAGATACTTTCGACCTTCTTCGACATGCAAGTTATCAACCATTTCACCATAGTCGTTCTCGCTACCATAGTCACCACGCGAACGCCAAGCAGCGTAGTCTTTACCAATCGCATCAAAAAGTTCGTTCAAAGCATTATCCATAGTGTTTCTCCTCAACCAACAAGACTATTATCGCATATTTCACGATAAAAGACAAGCCTCAGAAAAGTGAATCAATACAATAACTTACCCGCAGGTTCTTCAGTGAGATGAACGGTCGGTTGGGGGTGTTCCAAGTCATGGACGTGAAGGGCGATCAGAGCATAATGTAAGACTTTGAGAAGGTCTTTGCGATTCTTTCCTTCTTTGTTGCCGTACCTTTGCGTGTACTTGAGGATGTTGCCCAAACAAAACCCCTCGCCGTGTCCACCGTCGATGATAAACTCTGTCGCTTGGAATTTGTTTTTCGAGTAGTGTTCATCATAAGTTGAATCCACATATTCCTGTAGTTCGTCAATTAGTGCGAACTCATTGTACCTATATTCAATCGTCATATTGGTCCCTAATTGCTGAAAGCGGATCAAAGTCTTGTTTGTACTGTTTTGTGCGCATCTCCGCTTTACGTTCGCCACGAACAACGCCTTCAATATATCCAATCAAAAGATCAGTCATTGTTGTATCATTCTCAAAACAATATTTTTGAAACTCTCTGTGTAGAGTTTCTTCGATTTTAAAATTAAAAAGTTTCTTTGCCATAACTATGCCATTTGGGTATCCCACCATACAGGTGTTGGTCGTTTCGACCATACTGCAAACCCCGCCTTGTCCTCTTTGTAAAAGTTTCGATATGATTCTACCACATCAATTTCGCCGTCTGTGTCTTTTACTATACAATGCGGAAACTGTTTCATCGCAGGATACGGCATTTTAAAAGTTCCAGACTTGAGTCCACGTGGTGGAGTCGCGAGTCGTTCGTTAAGTTTTTGGTGACAAGTGTGCACTTTTCCATATCGGTAAGTGTACTCTTCACCGAGCGCAACCCACAGATCATACAACCACATGTACTGATCGATATTCTCACGACACCAAATAGCAGAAGGGTGGTTCACGTGACATGCTTTGTAGATGATATGATCATCGTCACCCTCGAGTCGCCAACGCTTTACACGTTGTCCACGTCTGCCTTTATCTATGTATTCGGTGCCATCAATCACTCGATGTGCAGTTGAGAGAAGTTGGGGGTATTCGACGTTCATCTTGACAACATGCTTATCAACATGTTCGACCGCAGAACCTTTAGGAGTTTTTTGTATTGGAAAAATATTCATGATAAAATATGTAAGTCATCCTCTTTCACAATTAGACCTTCTTTGGTCATTTCGCCTTTTGGTATTCGAGTCGTAGATGCAAGCAACAATGCAATTGCCAAAGGATCGAATACCATCACAATTAGAATTATAATCCATCTAACTGCTTCGTCAAAGTAATTTTTCGCCTCATCGCCATATATTAATTCTGCAATGTATTTGAGCGGTCCAATCTCTGCCTCAAGTTCAATCTGCTGTCTAAGCATCGGCGCGAGTTCTGTTTGTAGAGTCTCGATTTCATCATACGCACCAGAGATCGTCTTGTTGTACGAGTCCCTTTCTTCTTGTTGAGACTGCCTAACTGCAAGCGCACCTTCAGGGCCTCGTATCCTGTCGTATTCTTGAAGGATGGAAACCGCCTCGTCAAGTTGACCCAATACGAGTTGGGAATCAGCGATGATGCTATTTTGTCTTTCAATTCTGCGTTGTATCGCTTCAATCCTAAGTTCATTGTTGCCACCCTGTGTGATAGTTTGCTCGACGTGTGCCTTTGATAAGAACCCAAAGATGCCCATCGAGGTGATAAACATTAAGATTATCACTGCGACAGTGAGATAAGTTTTGAGAAGTATCGGTATCCATTTCCAATTTATATGTAACCATGATGCCGCAACCAACTTACCAACTTCTAGAACACCTGCCATGATGGCGACAGGTATCGCCGCACCAGCAAATATTGCCATAAGACCAGCAATACTGTACCAAGCGGCCACACCCGCGATAGTTAGAGAAGTGAGAAGCAAGACGTAGAACATAGGACATATTTATTCTGCTACCATCCCAATCTTTTTCAAATCCTCATGTTCACCAGAAACAGTAAATTTTCGACCATCACCAATCTCTATTTCTAACTTTTTGAATAATGCTCGGATTCCGTTCTTATAACCTCTCGACCCTTTCGGGTATCGCGAATCAGGACCATGAACCAACCAAACCTTCACAACTTGACCGAACAGTCTATCTGAGGTTTCTGTTGGTTTCCACGACACGTTACGACCGACGACATCTACTGGACTTGGGATCACTTTTTTGCTCATACTAATAAATTCCATTCAAGGTTTCTGGGAAGGGTAGTCTTTTAAACTTACGATATGACTTCGTAAACATTCTTGCCTTTGACATCAACTGCCAAACATCAGAAGATTGTTTCTTGTACGCAATCATTTTGCCGTTTGGTGCCAAGAGATATTGATGATTGGGTGTATCAACATCCCACTCTGTTATCTCCTGAAGCAGTTGTAGTTTACTCGTATTTGACACGGAAGTATCTCCTGATTTTTACTTTACGATAAATCGCGATAGAAAAGAAGACACTTGTGAAGTAGATGGTGATCTCCAGCGGAGACCATTGATACTTCACTGCAATAAATGCCAAGGCGTAATTAATCGGCACACTGAAGCAGGTGCCGATAATCGTGTCAGTAAATGCTTCTTTAAAGTCGGTATTCATCTTTGTATTCTACACCAGATAGAGATAAGAAACAACCACTAATAATTCCTGTAAAATCAATTACTTACCTTTCTTTTTTCTTGGTTTCTTTTTCTTGGCAGTTTTGGCAGCACTCTCGAGCATCGCTGTGGCAGCATCGTCTACTGCACTGGGGTCATCGATGTGTTTCATCGGGCACGCCTCATTGTAAAAGAAGAATTCGGCATTACCGTCCTCATACTTTACAACATACTGAGAAGAGAGAAAGGTCTCAATGAAACCTATCCTCTGTCCATTCTGAGTCTTGACAGTGACCGCGTCACCCTCTTTAAATTCTTTCTTTAGTTTTCTCTCACTCATACTCTTTCAACTAAGACCCCACTGTCAACTAGAAATTGTTTTCCAACGCCTTTGCTTGCTTTGTATTCGTCATGATAGTACACAGTATTAATGCCACTCTGATATATTAATTTTGCGCATTCGATGCAGGGTGCATGTGTTACAAATAGAGAAGCACCTAATCCAGATTCTCCGCATTTAGCGAGTTTGGTAATTGCGTTTGCTTCGGCGTGTAAAACCTCTGGTTTGGTGATTAGTCTACATTGAGAGTAATCATCTTCCTTCGGTTCCCAATTCATCCAATGAGGTTTCTCAATTATCTCGCAATCGTTGGTCCAACCAGAGGGCATGCCATTATAACCTATAGATATTATTCGATCGTCTTTGACGATGATACAACCAACTAATAGTTTCTTGGCAGAGCTGAGTTCTGAGAATCTTATTGCGACGTCCATGTACGCATGTTTCAATTTATCTTTCATAATAATCAACCAATCGATTATCCGGCGGCGACGTTCTCTTATTCTACAACAGGACAGAGAGAAAGTCAACCAATAAAATGCTCTTTTACAAAAAATTTACCATCTTCTTCAAT